>Ga0209212_1001251_pt1 | contig 42927 bp, 38 predicted proteins | sample RifGroC2_FD_183996 | JGI IMG/M metagenome (GOLD analysis project Ga0209212, IMG submission 183996) | Groundwater microbial communities from Rifle, Colorado, USA - Groundwater C2 (SPAdes) (version 2) | ecosystem: Environmental > Aquatic > Deep subsurface > Groundwater | place: Rifle, Colorado... | reverse complement strand
CGGATCGCCACGGCCCGCAAAGCAGCACTGCGGGATGTTGAGTCGCTGCATGCCGTACCAGGGCGCGACAGGGGGCGGTCAACTGCCCGGGAAACCCTGGCCGTGATCATGGAACTGCCCCGGGACTGGCGCTTCCCGTTCCAGCAGGGTGCTGACTGCGTGGTGCTGCCGCTCTCCAAGGCGGCCATCCATCAATTGCCGTCGGCTGTCCCCCGCATGCGCGGCTCCGAGGAACGCGTGATCTGGCAGCTGCCCTTCATGATCTTCGACCGGGATCTGCCGCTGTATCGCGACACCCTGCGTCAACTCTACGGGGCCGGGTTCCGCCGCTTCGAGGCGGCCAACCTGTCCCATTTCAAGCTGCTGCAGCGCTTCTATGGTATGCGCATCTCGACCTGGCACCGTTGTTTTTCCCTCAACAGCCAGGCCCTGGCAGCCTGGCAGGAGTTGGGGGCCGAGACGGCCACGCTTTACATCGAGGACGACGCCGCCAACCTGGCCGAACTGCTCGCAGCCGACATCGCCATCGAGCGGCGGGTGGTGGTGTATGCGCCCCTGCCGGTCATGACCACCAAGATCCGCATCAAGGACGTGCACAGTAACATTCCGCTTCACTCGGACCGGGGAGAGGCGTATAGTGTCACCACCCGCGACGGCTTGCAGACCATCTCTGCCGCCACCCCATTTTCCCTGACCGCCCGGCACAATGAGTTGCATCACAAGGGCTGCAGCTCGTATCTGATCGACCTGCGCCAGGCGCCGCGCGAGTCCTGGGGCAATATCATCGCTGCTTACAAGACCGGCCGCGAGATACCCGGCACGACCGAATTCAACTATGCCATGGAATTGGTATGATTCGAACGCTCTTCGCCGCCTGCCTCCTGACCATACTGTGCGCTGCTGACTGCCTTGCGGCCCGCACCATCGAAGGGGTTGTGCGGGCGGTCTACGACGGTGACACCGTCCTGCTGGCTACCCGCCAGGAGAGCCGGCTCAAGGTGCGGCTTTACGGCATTGATGCCCCTGAGACCGCCAAGCCGGACATGCCGGGGCAGCCCTTTGGTGCGATCGCCAAGCGAACCCTGATGTACAAGATTATGGGGAGGCAGGTGGCGGCCGAGATTGTTGATATCGACCAGTACCACCGTTCGGTGGCGGTCATCCGCTACGCCGGCCGGGACATCAACCGCGAGATGGTGGCCGAGGGGCTGGCCTGGGCCTACCGGCAGTATCTGCAGGGGGCCTATGCCTCCGAGTATATCGGTGCCGAGGAACGGGCCCGCTCCAAACGGTCCGGGCTGTGGCGCGATATCAACCCCAAATCACCCTGGGAGTTCAGGCATGCCCTCAAGGGCCAGGGCAGAAAGAGCCATGGCCGGAGGTAGAAAAGCTTCATTCAACCGCTAAATCCACATTGCAATCAAGATGGCATTATTGGGGCGTGGGCTGGAAGCCTACCATCCCAAAGTGTCAACCTGAAAGTGACATGGAATAAGTCCGCGAGAAGGGAAGTGCATTCAGGTGAAAAGACGTGGCTGATATCCTGATCCATCTGGTGCTGATCGCCCTTATGCCGCCCTTGCTGTTCGGGGTGATCAACCGCACCAAGGCCGTTTTTGCCGGCCGTAGCGGCGCACCGCTGTTTCAGCCCTACTACGATTTGATTCGCCTGCTGCGCAAGAGTACGGTCTTCAGCCGCACCACCACCTGGGTCTTCCGGGCTGGCCCGTTGGTCTCCCTGGCGGCAATTCTGGTGGCCTCCCTGCTGGTTCCGCTGGGTAACCATGCCCCGCCGCTCAGCTTTAACGGCGACATGATCCTGTTCATCTATTTGCTGGCACTGGCACGTTTCTTTACCACCATCGCAGCCCTGGATACCGGCTCCAGCTTCGAGGGGATGGGCGCAGCCCGGGAAGTGACCTACTCCTGCCTGGCCGAGCCGGCGGTCTTCATCGCCCTGCTGACACTCTCCCGTCTTTCCGGTTCACTATCGCTGTCCGGCATTCTGACCCACTCTTCAACAGCCCTCTGGATGACCTCGGGCGCGGCCCTGATCCTGCTCGTAGCCGGCCTGTTTATCGTTATCCTGGCGGAGAACTGCCGGATCCCCTTTGACGACCCCAACACCCATCTGGAACTGACCATGATCCACGAGGTTCTGGTGCTGGATCACAGTGGTCCGGCCTTCGGCATGATCATGTACGGCGCGGCGCTCAAGCTATTTATCCTGGGGGGCTTTTTTCTGCACGTGCTCCTGCCGCTCAGGGTGGCCAACCCCTTTCTTGACTGGCTGGTCTTCATTGCTTCAATGTTGCTTTTGGCCGTTGCCATTGGCGTGGTGGAATCGAGTATGGCCCGGTTCCGCTTGACGCGTGTGCCGCAGATGCTGCTGGCGGCCTGTATCCTGTCGGCCTTTGCCATGATCCTTGTCCTGAGGTGACGCATGAATTCCGCCCCTGACCAGCTGCTGGTACTTGTCCTGCTGATCAATATTCTGATCCTGGGGACGCATCGCACCCGCGTAGCCATCCGGGCCATTGCCACGCAGGGCATCGTGCTGGGAGTGCTGCCCCTGATGATCCATAGCTTTCACAGCCATATCCTGATCATCACCCTTTTTGTCCTTTTGGCCAAGGGGGTCTGTATCCCCTGGCTGCTGTTTGGCGCCTTGAAAAAGGTGGACTTCGGTGAACATATGGAGCCGTTTCTTGGCTATACCGGCAATATCATTGCCGGAGCGCTGGCAACGGTAGTGGCCTTTGCCTTTGCTGCCCGGCTGCCGTTGGCGCCGGTCCACCAGGGATTGCTGGCCGTGCCGGCCGCCCTGGCTACCATTCTGACCGGTTTCATCGCCCTGGCCAGTCGGCGCAAGGCTATCCACCAGGTGATCGGTTACCTGTTGCTGGAGAATGGCATCTTTATCTTCGGTCTGCTGCTGACCGAATCAATGCCGCTGATGGTAGAGGCCGGAGCGTTGCTGGATCTGATTGCCGGTATCTTTGTGATGGGGATCATCATCAAACAGATCGGCCGGGAGTTTTCTTCCATGGATACCAGCCGCATGACGGCCCTGCGGGAGGTGGACTGATGTTGCTCATCACCCTGCTGACCGTCATTCCCCTGCTGGGTGCCCTGGCGGCCTGGATAATTCCGTCCAATGACAGGCGCCCCTGGGTGCTGCCGCTGGTGGCCTGCCTGCACCTATTGATCGTGTCTGCGCTTTGTGCCCTTCCGCTGTCGCCATCCAGGGGGGGCTGGATTCATCTGGACGCCATCGGCCGGGTTTTTCTGCTGGAGATCGGGGGACTGTTCTGTGCGTGCGCCTTCTATGCGGTCAACTATCTGCAATACCGCCAGGAACGTAATAATCGGGTGCTCTGCATGGGCATGCTGGTCTGTCTCTCCGCCATGTCCCTGGCAGTGGTGTCTCACCATCTGGGAATCCTCTGGCTGGCTATCGAGACCACCACACTTTCCATGGCGCCCTTGGTGTATTTCAACCGCAACGCCCGTTCCATTGAGGCCACCTGGAAATACATGCTGATCTGTTCAATCGGGATCGCCCTGGCGCTCCTGGGCATCTTCTTTCTGGCCTATTCCACGGTCGTGGCGGGGCTGGAACCCTCGCTGCTGTTGGGACCTCTTCAGGGTTACGCCCCTAAACTGCCGGTGGCCTGGCTCAATGCGGCCTTCGTCTTTATGCTGGTGGGCTATGGCGCCAAGATGGGGCTGGCCCCGATGCATACCTGGAAGCCGGATGCCTATGGGGAGGCGCCGGGTCTGGTGGGAGCCATGCTGGCCGGAGGGTTGGCCAATTGCGGTTTTCTGGGCTTGATCCGTATCTATCAGATCTGCATGGCGTCCGGAAATGTGCACTTTTACCGCTCCTGCCTGATAGGCATGGGGCTGTTCTCGATTGCCGTCGCTGCGATCTTCCTGGTGCGGCAGACCGATTTCAAACGCATGCTGGCCTACTCCAGCGTGGAACATATGGGACTGTTCGTTCTGGCCCTGGGGCTGGGAGGGAAAGCCTTGTATGGCGCCATGTTGCACGTTATCGGCAACGGCCTGGCCAAGGGTGTTCTATTCCTGGCAGCCGGCAACATTCATCGAGCCTTTGCTTCCAAAAACCGGGAGGTGGCCCGTGGGGCGCTCAGACGAACCCCTTGGAGCGGAGGTCTGTTCCTGGTCGGCTTTTTTGCCCTGACCGGCTCGCCACCCTTTCTTCCTTTTGCCAGCGAGTTTTCCATCTTCTCGGCCGCTTTCACCAATGGTCGGCCGGTTGTTGGCGCATTCATGGTGCTGTTGCTGCTGATCGCATTTATGGGCATGTCGTTCACTGTTCTGCCGGTTGTCCTTGGCGAACCACCCAAGAACCGCGAACGGACTAAATACCGCGACACCCCCCTGCTGGCTGGACCGCCATTCGTGCTGCTGCTGATCATCGCGCTGCTGGGGCTCTGGCTCCCACAACCGCTATACCGGATTGTAACTGATGCAGCAGCTCTGCTGGAGGCGTCCCGATGAGTAGCAGTGGCAGCATGATCAAAACCTTTCGCAATGGGGAGAGCCTGCCGGTGAAGGATGTGCCGGAGGTCGGGCTTGAAAGCTTCCTTCAGGAGATTGTGGATCTGACCGGTGCGGGGTGGCGGATTGCAGCCTATTTTGGTGTGCCGGACAGGGAGGGTGTCGGCTTATGGTGCATTCTGGCCGGCAACCACGCCCAGTTGGGAGCGTTGCGCTCGTGGGCTGAGGACCAGTTGCCGAGCATTGCGGCAACGTGCCCCGAGGCGCATCTGTTCGAACGAGAGATTGCCGAACAATGTGGTCTTCCGCTGGATGGCCACCCCTGGTCCAAGCCGGTCCGCTATCAACATTCATTGAGACGCGGGCACGATGCCTGGGGCCGCACCAAGCTTGATGAGATCCTGCCCGGTTGTGGTGATTTCTACCAAATAGAAGGTACTGAAACCCACGAGGTAGCTGTAGGACCGGTACATGCCGGAATAATTGAGCCTGGACACTTCCGGTTTCAGTGCCACGGAGAGACGGTCTTTCATCTGGAGATTGCCCTGGGTTATCAGCACCGCGGACTGGAGCAGGCACTGGCTGGCGGTCCACATCCCGCCACCATGGTGCAACTGGAAACTGTGGCCGGCGACACTACCATCGGCCATGCCACTGCCTACGCCATGATCAGGGAAGGGCTGGCCGCGTCGGAACCACCACCTCAAGCTGAAGCTGTACGGGCCATTGCCCTGGAGCTGGAACGATTGGCCAATCACTGCGGCGATCTGGGCGCTTTGGCAGGGGATGTCGGTTATCTGCCGACGATGTCGTTCTGCGGCCGGATCAGGGGAGATTTTCTCAACATGACCGCCGTACTGTGCGGCAGTCGTTTTGGTCGAGGTCTGGTGCGACCTGGCGGAACCGGCTTTGACTGCTCACCCGGGCAAGCGGCCGACCTGCTGAAACGGTTGGAGGGTCTACGACGGGACTATGCCGGTGCGGTGGAGTTATTATGGAACTCTCCGTCAGTGCTGGCCCGCTTCGAAAATATCGGCCGGGTCAGCAGGGCGGATGCCCTTGCCTTGGGGCTGGTAGGGCCTGCGGCCCGGGCCAGCGGTATTGAACGGGACGTGCGTCACGACCATCCTTTTGGTCTTTACCGTACCTCTCAGGCGTCAATGCCGACTCAACCCGGCGGTGATGTCATGGCGCGGGCCCTGGTGCGTTGGAGGGAGTCCCTGGCATCAATGGAGTTCGTTCATGATCGGCTGAATTCTCTGCCCGGCGGAGAGGTGTTGCATGCGTGCGGGAAAGCGTCACGACAAAGGTTGGCGGTGGCCCTGGTGGAGGGGTGGCGTGGCGAGGTCTGTCACGTGGCGATCACCGATGCGTCCGGCAAATTCCTGCGTTACAAGGTGAAAGACCCTTCCTTCCATAACTGGAGTGGGCTGGCCCTGTCTCTGCGCAACGAGCAGATCTCTGACTTCCCGCTCTGCAACAAAAGCTTTAATCTTTCCTATTGCGGCTTTGACCTTTAATTCCAGGTGCATCAGTTTTTTACGCTGCGAGGTGGACTTAATGTAGAAAAAGAACCATGCACAAAAAAAGAGGCTGATCAGCCTCTTTTTTTGTGCATTTCCTTAATCGGATATATCAACGCCGGTATTTTTGGGTAAGCTCCATGACACGCTTGACGCGGGAAACAATTCGCATGGGTTGGACAGGTTTGGGAATAAAATCGATGAAGCCGAATTCGAGCGCCTTCTGTTCGTCTTCCGTGGAGGCTTTGGAGGTAAGCATAATCACCGGGATATCCGCGGTCATCGGGTTGGCCTTGATTGCCCGCAGCAGCCCATAACCGTCCATCCTGGGCATAACCGAATCGGTGATGATAATACGAGGCCGCTCGGAAATTGCCAGCTTGAGGCCTTCCAAGCCATCGTGTGCAACCAGCACATTAAAGCCTTCCTTGGCAAGTGCTACCTGGATAACCGTGGCCACAGTGGTTGAATCTTCAACTACCAGGATCGAATCGCACTCACTGACACCAATATTGCTTTTCAGATAGTTTTTTGAGATGGCGTCAAGAATCTCCTTGCGGGTGGAGATGACCGGAATGATTTGGAAGCCGGTGATGCGGCTAAGCATTTCCATGGTCTCGACATCGAATGGATCGGTAATGGCCACCGCCAGCATGTTGTCTTTTTGCTTGAGGGGAAAGACCAGCTTTTTCATGGCAAAATCGGAGGGAAGCAGATCAAGCAATTCCTGCGAAAAACTATGGCTGATAAAATTCTTGATGGTCTTGAAATTGAACTGCTTGGCGAGAGCCTCGGCCAGTTCCTCCTCGGTGATTACACCCATCTCCTCAAGTACCGTGCCAAGGCGTTTCTTTTCACCCTTCTGGCGTTCCAGGGCCCGTTCAAGTGTCTTTCTGCTGATGAGTTCGGCTTCGACCAGTATGTCTCCGAGATGCTTCATAATACTTTTCCCTCACCCTGATATACAGGATCGTGCTTAGCCAAATTATTTTCTGCAAGAAATCGCACAAAATATTTGTAACTTACTATAATTCCACATGCTGACTGGGTTACTTTTATCACAGCCCCCTTTGCTTTTACAACACTTATCGAATGTATCTGCCAGTCGTTGCCTGAAACTGCAACGGCTTGCAGGTGTAAAAGGACCAGCGATACACCTTTTCATTAGCGGTAATCATCGCTCAGCGGGCTTCAGATTGATGGCTGATTCGCAAGGAGTCAGATAGCCGATCCGGATCCCCCCCCAGTGTTTGTCGTTGAGAAAGAGCGGTAATGACATGTCGTTGAGGATCTCTCCGGTGTCGCGGCGATAGGTTTGCAGGAGAAATCCGTCGGTATTTCTGGCACAGCGGATTCCGGTCCGGTCGTTGAAGATTCGCTTGGTGCGGTTATTGTTCTTGTCAATTTCGGGATTTCCGGTAAGCGGCTTGGTGTAGCGCAGGTTGTGGCAGGGGGCATAACCGTTGTTGTCAATGCAGATGGCATACAGCACCTTGCTATCCTTGGCAATAATCTGTTCCTGGATGGATGAGATCACCCGGTCAAAGAAGCTGTCGAACTTGGTCGAGAATTTCTGCGGGTTAGTATTGGCGATCGGGACGTAATTCCGGTCGAACAGCGCCTCCATCGTCAGGCTTCTGCCCGCGGTAGCCGCTTCGATAGCGTCCAGCACCTGCCCCTGCATCTCGCGGAGGTACCCCTTGACAGTGTCATGGTAGTTGCCCACGGAGAATTTGCCGACCGTGCTGTAAATCTGCTCGACCACATCGGAAAACGTGCTGAATGCCTCGGTGGTCGTCTTCATCATGGCGAAGTTTTCGTTGGCCGTGAGTGATACGTGATGGATCTTCTCGGAGATCTCCTGAGTGGTGGCGCTTTGCTGTTCCGTGGCCGTGGCGATCTGTTCGATCATCGTCTTGGATTCATGGGCATGGGCCCTGATACTTTCAAGCTGTTGCCGGGCCTCCTCTGCCTTGGTCAGGCCGGTCTGCACCAAGGCGCTTTCATGATTGATCATGGCTGCTGCCTTGCGGCTTTCCTGCTGAATTGAGGCAACGATCCGTTCGATTTCGCGGGTGGAATGGGTGGTCTTCTCTGCCAGGATTTTTACTTCGCTGGCCACGACGGCGAATCCCTTCCCGGCGTCACCCGCCCGGGCCGCCTCAATTGAGGCGTTGAGCGCCAACAGATTGGTCTGGTCGGCTATGTCCTCAATCAATCCCACCATCTCTCCGATCTTGGATGATGATGATTCAAGTTGCCGGATCGTATCCAGTGTGCTGGTCACGCTTTCGCTGATCTGCTGCATGCAGCGGTAGGTCTCCTCAACGACCAGCATGCCGTTATTGGCGGCCGAATCGACATTTGAGGACAGTGTGGCTGCACGATGCGTGTTTCCAGCCACGTCGTGGATAGTCATGGTCATTTCTTCGGAGGCAACTGCAACGGAAACCGCCTGCTCTTTTTGATCCTGCGATAACTGCAGGGTGCGTTCGGTTCCGGCTGCCAGTTCACAGACGCTGGTACCGATCAGGCATGCCTGCTGATACAGTACTGAAATAGTAGTGCGAATCTTGGAGGTGAGCAAGTTGACTTCCTGAGCGAGACGCCCAATCTCGTCGTCGGAGCGAATATGCATCACCTTGGTCAGATCACCTTCCGCACCGGCCAGGTCCCCGAGTTGCTTGTGCAGTTCGGCAATCTGATAGACAACCGTGCGCTGGAAGAAAAAATACAGGGTTGCAAGGATCGCAAAAAAGAAAAAAGCTCCCACCGCCGACATAATGACCGTTAGTTTAAAGGCGCTCTTGAAGCCCTCTTCCAGGGATGTGGCCAGGATAATCCCACCTAGATACTTGTGTTCCGGCTTATGGCAACTGCGGCAACGCTCCTCATTGGCAAGTGGCACTGCAAGGCTCAGAATGCGCTGCCCGTCCTTTTCCCCTGCAAACTCCTCGGTTTTGCCGGTTCCCAGGGCACGCCGCATGTCTTCGCTGACGGCACCGTTTTTCTGATCCTTCCCGTCTGCATTGAAGAGTTGTACGTATACGCCCGTCCCCTTTTTCTGGAGATCCTCGCTATAGGAGTAAAACTCCTTCATGTCACCCTTCATCATCAGGGTGGTGACATCATGGGTTATGGTGGAGGCCAGTTGGCGGGCATTGCGACGTTGCAACTCGAGGGTGGAACTGTATCCCAGGTAGATGGTGATGATGCCCATGCCGGCAAAGCCGATAAAGAGTGTTATGCCGATGATGGCAAGTACCTTGCGGGTTAGTTTTGACTTGAACATAGTGTGTGTCCCTTTTGCAGCGGTACCCAGTGATTATATATAGCCCTGATAAACAGAGATAAGCGCGTTTACGAAGTTGTTTTCTGCCAGAACCGAGCTAAACGATATCTAACGTACTAATGTGAATGACTAACCGTTTAAGCTCTAAATTCTACAGCAATTTGGGCGGTGTCGCAATAATTAATTAAAAACACTGTTTTGTCTGCGCGTTGACGCAAAAAAAGCCGGAAGAAAAATCTTCCGGCTATTGCTTTACTGAGTAATGCTTGGGCAATAATTAGTTGGGATATACGGAAACCTTTTTTCGGTCTTTACCCATGCGCTCAAACTTCACAATGCCTTCAATCAGTGCAAACAGGGTGTAGTCCTTGCCGCAGCCAACGTTGTTGCCCGGATGAATCTGTGTGCCCCGCTGGCGGTAAATGATGTTGCCGGCTTTGACGTTTTCGCCGCCGAACTTTTTGCAACCTAGGCGTTGTCCGCCAGAATCCCTGCCGTTACGTGAGCTTCCGCCTGCTTTCTTATGTGCCATTTCCTAGTCTCCTCGGAAAAATAGAATTTATGCGCTAATCTTCTCAATCTTGAGAACAGTCTTGAACTGACGGTGACCACGCAACTTGCGCGAGTCCTTACGTCGTTTGGATTTAAATACCAGGATCTTCTTGTCTTTGCCCTGAACAGCAATCTTGGCAGTCACAGTCGCGCCTGCTACAAGAGGTGCGCCAACCACCGTCTTCTCACCGCCAACCATCAACACCTCGGCGAATTCGATGCTGTCACCCACTTCACCCTCAAGCTTTTCTACCTTGAGAAACTCACCCTCGGCAACCTTGTATTGTTTGCCACCTGTCTTGATAACTGCGTACATATGACGTCTCCATCCGCATCATTTTTTAAAGAGTTATGAAATATAGTGAAGTGTTAAGTACAAGTCAAGCATATTTTTCATATGCGCATTGTATCTATGTATATAGGCCTGCAGGCAGCTGAATAAAGGCACTTTGCTGACAGATTGGGGCGGGGTGTCGTACCCACCCACAGGCTAGCAGACAGGGCTGTTCTTGCATCAGCTTTTTATCTGAGTAGAATCAATCTGCCGCCAGTCCCTTCTCCCTGAGGGAGAAGGTGGCCGAAGGCCGGATGAGGGGGCAGCAGTGGCCATGAATCAACCGGTCCCCCTCACCCTAGCCCTCTCCCTCAGGGAGAGGGGATTGTTTCTTCTCCAAAGCGGCAGATTGGTTCTAATCGGATCTTTTTATATTAGCCTTTACGGTAAAAAATTCTTTGACATAACAACCTCGGTGCCGCCTTTACCGTCCGGCTTGAGAATGCATATTGCCTTATGGGATGGCATGGGAATGGCTGGTGAAAGCGACCTGCCGATTTTTTTGTATGCCTGGTTCAGTACATCGATGACTTCGACGTCAGCTATGCATTCCTCATTTTTCTTGTTGAAAATGAACCAGTCGCCCGTCTCTTTCCGAATCAACTTTCTTTCCGGAAGCCCATTTCTAAGCTTGTTCATCTTTTCAAGCACTGCCATGGCATTTGAGGAACCAGTGCCAATATTTCCGGGATCATCATGGCCTGCCTTTTCCGGTGCCGCCGGATTAAGTTGGGCCTGCCCTTGTTGAACCGGATTTTCCAGGGCCTTTGTGAGGTTGCTATTGTAAGCAGCCATTTGCTTGTTGAGCTGGCTTATGTTTTCTAAAACCGATGTACCTGCTGCATTCTGAATCCGTTGAATCTTGATCAGCGACGTAAAAATATACACCTGGAAAATCAGCAGCAAGGCAATGATTATCGACGAAATGGTCAGGAATGTTTTGGAGAGTATGTTTTTGGTATGGGTGCCCGAAGAGACGGATTCCATTTCCGTGGTCAGCAGTTCGCAGATGCTCGATATGTTGTTAACCTGATTCACAAGACGGGCTGTATCGTTTGAGACCGCATCCATCTTTGAGGAAATGTTTTGAGTGTTGTCCAAGGATTCCTGCAGGGATTCCAGAATGATTTTCAGTTCAGTCGCGCCTGCAGGATGATCCGCCGGACTATTTCCGGGCTGGACAGTTGCTGCCGGTATAGGTTGGTCATCCGGCTTGTCTTGGACAGAGTCCATGGTTGAAGCTGTTTCGGGCTCTTCAAGCTGGGAAACAGCTATTTTTTCGAGAAGAGCCGGGACTTCTTCCGTGCGCTCGGATACCATCGGGTCCGGGAGATCTTCTGCATCAGCCGGTTCCTTTAGGCTCGTGCGGTCATCCTCGGCATGCACTGAATTGACGGAAATAGCAGCGTCGGCGAATGGTTCGGAGCCATTCTCGGGAGGGCTGCCTTGATCGGCCGCATTGAGCTCATCGGCAGAATCCGTATCAACAGGCATATGCGCATTACCATCACCAGTTACCTCACCTGAAAGCGAGGCGCTTTCTGTTGGGTCATCAGTCGAACTTGCCATAAATATTCACTCCATTAATAGCATGCCGCAGCCACCAGGGCCGGGTTGATTTGAGTCGGAATCTGGCCGCGCAGAGCCACCAAGCTCTTGTTAACATGATTTCACTCATTAAGGCAATCAATAGAATCTGTTCCAAGGTGCGCGTTCTCTTATCCTGGCCAGCCAAACAGCAGATTGGCACAATCTTCAGTGCAAAACAAATCTTAAAACCTGTCATTGAAATCAGTTAATTGACTTCGTTTCAGCAGCAATAAACCGGGAAAACAAGATCTCCTTCATTGATTGCATTAACAACCTAACATTATGTTTTTAAAAGTTAATATTATGTTGAAATCCGCCGATAAGAAGACTAAATTCTAAAGCACTATAAAGTTATATAACGGTAATACTGGATCGATTAGACATGAGATATCCGACTTGTTTGGCAGGATTTGTTTTAGCACTGTACGTATGCGGAGATGTCGCCTGGGCCATTGCGCCCCGGAAAACGCCGCAACACAAGCAGCAGTCCAAAAAGAAAAAGGGCCATCGGACTTCGGCTAAAAAGCCGGATGCCCGCACCCAGCAAGCAAAGGCGGAGGCGGATATGAAGCGTCATGAGAATGAGGTGCGTTTGCGGCAGTTCCAGCAAATGCAGCAGGCCCAACAGAGAGGATACCAGCAGCGAATGCAGTCCCAGCAAGGTGTGCAGCCCGCCGGCAGGTAGGGGCTGGAAGAATCCATTCATCCTAGGAAAGGGGTGGTGTTGCCAATGCAGTCAGTAGGAATTATTAGCCGGAGGCTTAAAGGGTGCTCTTTTAACGAAAGAAGGAGTTGAAAATGAAAGCTAGAGAACTATTGGTAATGGGTATTGCAGCAGCGCTATTTGCCGGCTGTAGCAGCGGCGGTGGCGGAACGGTTGCTGGTGGCGGAGGCGGCGGCGGGGGAAATACTGTGGCCGACGCTGTTGCCAAGGGAGCCAGCTCGGTAGTGGCGGACAAGATCAGCGTGCTTGACTCCAGTGAGTCGCCCCCCGGCGCCGGCAAGAGCACAGCCAAACCGATTACGGAATTTGTCGCCACGGCCGACTGGAACAAGGACAAGACCTTCACCTACGTCCATGATCGCTCCACCGAGGTCTTCACCAACGTCAACGAAATCCTCTGCCAGATCGCCCAGACCAACTATGTGGCCATGGCCGGCAAGGGAGCCTACAAGGCCCTGATCAATCAGAGCCTGTGCAAAGGGAACGACAGCGCCAGTAATGCCGGCTCAAGCCAACAGGGCGATACCTCGGCCTCCTCGGCCCCTGATTACAATACCTGGACCGTCGATTCCAAGATCAACGCCGCCGGCCAGCTTGAGGCGCACGTCTGGGTGCATGAAAAGGCCCGTAGCGAACAGAATTGGAGCGAGCCGGCCAAGGTTATTACCGCCAAGCTGGTGGTGAGCAAGACCAAGGACGAGGTACCCCCCTATGGCCTGTTCAGGATAGATTTCAGGGGCTTTGATGAACTGACTGGTTCGGTCAAATTCCAGGGACTTCTGGAGACTGTCCAGGATGCTGCCGGAGTAGTGCAACTGCGCTTTGCCGACAAGGAAGCCAACGGCCAATTCGAAGAGAAGGCAGCTGTGATTAAAGACAGCGACACCAGTGGCCGAGGCACAGTCTATCAGACCGGCAACGACAATGGCACGCCTCAGACCTATCAGTCCAATTTCGCCTTTGACAGCAACTACTTCCGGCGCACAAATTCCGGCGAGGACAAGTGCTTTGACCGCAAAAACTTCGAGCAATCCGCCTGGCGCTATGGTCTGTATGATTTTGAGACCGGCGACCGTTTTACGGTCAAATCCGGCATCTCCTACAACACCAAGGAAGACGGCAGCGGCACTTACGGCTGGATCGGCTACTGGGGCATGTGGTCCCCGGACAATGGTGCTTCGATCGTTGGTAACACCGTATACAACAAAGACCAAAGTACCGGTGTCACTACGCCCTATACACTGACCACCTACAACGGCAAGCTGAAGAAGCACACCCAGCACAGCACAACTTTGGGCGATATTTTGAATATACCTCTTGAAGGATATTCAGAGCCTGATTCGCTGAATCCCGGCCAGATGGTGATGTATCGTGTTATCTGGGACGGTGCGAGCCTGGTCAAAACCGCCAAGGCACCCCAGAACATGAGCGGGCCGCCGGCTTGGGAGCCGCTGACAACACCCGTGCCGCTTGACACAAGCAACATGCGGTTCGGCGGCGACCTGAATTTCTGGTCCCAGGCGCTGGGCGGCCAGGTGCGCATACCATTGCAGTCCTGTACCTATACACCGGGCAGCTTCGGCGCGCCGGGTACCACCAGCTGCTCTAACCCGTCGTCGACCTCCCCGGTGATCTTCTACACCGAAGATATTGTCTATCCGGGCGATGCCGTGCCGACTACCCTGACCTGCTTTGACAACTGTCCCCAGGCGCCCACCGCCGACGGTATGGATCCGCTTGGCCTTACCTATTCCCAGGACTACACCCCGGGTTTTGCCGGCCATGCCTATACATTTGCCAATATGACTCTGAAGGACAGTGGCAATGCCGGTAATCCGGCCCTGCTTGCTACTGCCCCGGCCAATCAGTCCTGGGGCTTTAATAGCGGCGCGCTGGTTGATCTGGCAACCTATCAGGCGCAGCTTGATTGCGGCAACAATTCCGGCCAGATCTGCGGCTGGAAGGGCTGGACTCTGCCGGTATTCTATACATGGGAAACCGGGCCCAACAACTGGAATAAGCTGTCGATAGTCACATCAGGCGATTCCGTAGTTACCTTCGATCCGCCTGTCAAGGTGGAATACACCCACAGCCAGACCGTCAATACCGCTGCGGACTACAAGTACAACGGGGTCAAGTTCTTCCTGGACTATAACGGCTTCGGCGAACTGCATGGCATTCCGGGCAAGTGTTTTGATATGGCCACCGGTCAGGAGACCATGGATTGCAGCGGAGGAAACAAGCGCTACGTTCCCGAGTTCTCCATTGCCGCCGGCAGCACTGTCAAGAACGGTACGACCACCTACTACGTCAAACCTCTTGAGGTTGAACAGCGCATGGTCAAGAAGGATCCTGGCGTCTGTACGGCTGCGGGCGTGACTGCTCCGTCAGCGGCACTGCCATTGCCTGATGCTGCTACCGATTCTGTCGATCCTGGCCTGAAAGGCCTAGAGCCGCCTGCCGAGGTAAAGGTTATCGGTGGGGTGATTCAGACCACCACGGCGAAATCGGTTCTCAGGAAGTTCCTGGGACTTTAGGAACCGTATTATATGTGCAATGTTTTTTACGGGGCCTGCGGGCCCCGTTTTTTTGTGTTTACTGCTATGTGTCATTTGTGGCACAATGTGCTGCGGTATCAATCCGGATGGTAAACAAGGACCTGCATGGAGCCAATCGTAACCTACAAAGAACGCTGTCGCCGCTGTTACTCCTGTGTGCGGACTTGCCCGGTCAAGGCCATCAAGGTGGACCAGGGCTTTGCCCAGATCATCTATGATCGTTGTATCGGGTGCGGTAACTGCCTGAGCTGTCCGCAGAATGCCAAGGTGGTGGTTGACCGAATGGTCAGGACTCAGGAACTTTTGACTTCGGGCGCCCCGGTGGTAGCGGTGCTGGGCTGCTCATTTCCGGCCTTCTTCCATGCCATTACCCCTGGCCAGTTGGTGGCGGGACTGAAAAGCCTCGGTTTTCTCGAGGTACACGAAGGTGCTTACGGTGCCCGCATGATCGCCGGAAATTACCATGATGCGCTTCACAAAGCGGATCAGCCGCTGATTTCATCGCATTGCCCGGCGGTAGTAGACTTGATAGAGCGGCATTATCCCAAGCTATTGCCCAATCTGATTGGTGTTGTGTCGCCTATGATTGCCATGGGGCGCTTTATCAAAGGGGTGTTGGGCGAGGAGACGAAGGTCGTGTATGTCAGCACCTGTATCGCGGCCAAGTTCGAGGTGCACTCGGAAGAATCGGCTGGTGCTATCGACGTGGTGCTGACCTATCAGGAGATTGACAAGCTGTTCAAGAGCCGTGGGATAAGCCCGGGAGCACTCAGCGAGGCGGCCTTTGATGGCATTAACCCTGGTCAAGGCCGGCTGTTTACCCTTACCGGAGGGTCGCTGAAGGTCTTTGGCATAGAACCCGATTTTCTGGACACGGAGACAGTCACCACCGAAGGGGAATCACATACCATCGGTATAATTCGCGATCTGGCTGCCGGGAGGATCGCACCCACCTTTGTAGACCTGCGGTTCTGTGATGGCGGCTGTGTGGATGGGCCTGACGGTGGCCGGGAGCTCAACCATTTTTATAAGCGCAAATTGATCGTATCCCATAGCAAGAGCGAGCTGCCCTACAACACGGCTGCCCATTACAATTCCACAGCCACGCTTCCGAATCTGCGCCGCACTTTTTCAGATAAATTGCGCAAATTGCCTAGTCCCGGCAAGGATGACATAAAGCGCATAATGCATTCCACCAACAAGTTTAGCCAAGGTGACGAACTCAACTGCCGCGCCTGTGGTTATAGCACCTGCCGTGAATATGCGGTCGCGGTATTTCAAGGCTTGGCGGATGTCGAGATGTGTCTGCCGTATAATATGCAACAGATTGAAGAAGACCGTGGCCGGTTGATACAAAAGTATGAACTGGTGCGACGCGAGCTTGATCAGCAGCTTGGCGATGACCCCATTGTGGGTAACGATGCCGGCATTCAGGAGGTGTTGGAATTGATCCGCCAAGTGGCCCCGACCCCCACAACCGTCTTGATCCGTGGCGAGACCGGCACCGGCAAGGAGCTGACCGCGCGGGCTATCCATCGCCTGAGCCAGCGTAACGACAAGCTGATGGTAACGGTCAATTGCACGACAATCACCGATTCATTGCTGGAGAGTGAGCTGTTTGGCCACAAGAAGGGTGCTTTTACCGGGGCCATTGCTGAAAAGAAAGGTTTGTTCGAAGCTGCCGACGGAGGCACGATCTTTCTGGATGAGATCGGTGATATTACCCCCAAGTTGCAGGCAGAATTGCTGCGGATGCTGGATTTGGGCGAGGTGCGGCCTGTTGGCGGGACAATGGCGAAAAAGGTTGATGTGCGCCTGATTGCTGCCACCAATAAGGATCTGGAGCAGGGGGTGCGTGAAGGTTGGTTCCGCGAGGATCTGTATTATCGCTTGAATGTGTTCACAGTCCAGCTGCCGCCCTTGCGCAGCCGGGTTGATTCCATCTCGGCGCTGGCCCAGCATTTTCTTGAAAAAGCGCGAAAGAAACTGAACAAGAACATTAGCGGTATTGAGGAACGCGCTGTCAAGGCCATGGAGCGTTACCCATGGCCGGGCAACATACGCGAGATGCAAAATATTATCGAACGGTCATCGGTCTTGACCAAGGACGGGGTTATCAGGTTGGAAAACCTGCCCACAATCTTTGTCAATACCTACGAATGCAGTGCCGATGGCGAGGTCAATCGTCGCAGAACTTCTTTTAAGGCTGAACGTGAGCTGCATATGGGGCGAACCGAAAAAAACCTTATTGTACGCTATCTTGATGAGGCCGGCGGCAATGTTGCCAAGGCCGCTCGCATGTCGAGTATTCCCCGCCGGACGTTTTATCGGCTCCTGAACAAGTACAACATCGAGGTTGTGCGGGGTGGGTCTGCGTGATGCTCAAATCAGTACATACAGGATTTCATATTATTGGAACGGTGGATGTTAAACATGGTTAAAAGGCAATAATGCAATATTGTGTATACTTTTGGCCACCAGTGTGCCAATTGATGCACACAAATAGTGTCTACGAAATAAGATTAAAAAGGTCCAATATTGTAACATGCTGTTATTAAACCAATAAAACTTTTTTTTCACCGTTGGCACGGAAATGGCTAGTGTATACGGTAAATGCATGTTCAGACAGAACAGAAAGCCATCATACACAAATACAGGGAGGAAAAAGTCATGGGTAAAATGAGAGAAAATCCGCGGTACAACGTAATTTCGATGAGGATCAGTGATGAGGAGCGTGATCACTTGGAGAACATCATGGAGAAGACCCAATTGAGCATCTCCGACATCATGCGCGAAGCTATGGAATTTTTTGCGGCCAATTACGACCAGATTGATCCGCAGCGTAAGGCAGCCTAGTTTCCTGGCTGAAGTTTCCTGATGCAAGCGGCCACGCTTTGCAGATCGTCCATGTCACAAACAGAAAAGGCGAGGGGTTAACCCTTCGCCTTTTCTGTTTGTATGGCGGCTGATTGTATGGCGCCTAGTTAATCATGATTTCGAACTGCTCCTGATGAAAGCCAGGTTTGGCACGGACGGTGATACGCTTCTTGAACTTCTTCTCCAGTTCCTCCAGTCCGCGGCGTTCCTCATCATAGAGCAGGTCGGCTACCAGTGGGTGCACTGATACCGTTGCCTTGGTGCCGCGAATGTCCAGCATCTCCCGGCGCAGTTCGCGAAAGATCTCGTGGCAGATGGTGGTTTTGGATTTAATGTAACCACGGCCTTCACAATACGTGCATGGCTCGCACATCATGCGACCGATGCTCTCCCGCACCCGCTTACGGGTCATTTCTACCAATCCCAGTTCAGATATCTTCAGGATGTTCGTTTTGGACTTGTCGCTCTTGAGGGCTTCATCCAGAGCACCAAATACCTTGTCGCGATTGACCTCTTTTTCCATGTCGATGAAGTCGATGATGATGATGCCGCCGATATTGCGAAGGCGTAACTGGTAAGCGATCTCCTTGACCGCTTCCAGATTGGTCTTGAGGATGGTGTCCTCCAGATTGTGCTTGCCCACAAAGCGTCCGGTATTGACATCGACGGCAGTCAGTGCCTCGGTTTGTTCAATAATGATATAGCCGCCGGATTTAAGCCATACCTTGCGCCCCAGGGCACGGCTGATTTCCACTTCCAGGCCGAAATGGTCAAAGATCGGTTCCTCTTCGTCGTACAGTTCGATGAAGTACTTCATCTTGGGCACAAAGGCAGAGATAAACTGGACGATGCGGTCGTAATCCGGTTTGGAGTCAACGATGATCTTGTCTACCTGCTCAGTGACAATGTCGCGAACCACCTTCTGGACCACATCCAGGTCGGAGTGGATCAGGGAAGGTGCCGAAGCCTTATCCTTGCGCTTGACAATTTCGTCCCAGAGCGTGGAGAGGTATTGCATGTCCGACAGTAAGTCCTCTTCGCTTTTGCCTTCTGAGGCAGTCCTGACTATGTAACCTGTGCCGCTCTGCTTGAGGCGCTCAACGGTTTCCCGTAGTCGTTCTCGCTCGACTTCGTCCACAATGCGGCGGGAGATGCCGACATGATCGACTGTGGGCATGTAGACCAGGTGGCGCCCCGGCAGTGATATGTGGGAGGTGATGCGGGCACCCTTGGTGCCAAGCGGCTCCTTGGAAACCTGTACCAGCAGCTCCTGTCCTTCTTGGAGCAACTCCTCGATCGGGTGAAGCGGTTTGAAATCCGGATGGCTGTCAGCTGTCTGGTTATTGCTTACCTCGTGATCCTTCTTGTCTTCAAGCAGCGACTCAAATTCTTCAATGGCGTCGAATACATCTGCTACATACAGGAAGGCAGCCTTTTCCATGCCGATATCCACGAAGGCTGCCTGCATGCCGGGCAGTACCCGGATGACGCGGCCTTTGTAGATGTTACCGACAATCCCCTTTTCGCGGGTCCGTTCAATGTACAATTCTGCGATGGTTCCGTTCTCAATCAACGCGATGCGCGTTTCATGAGAAGCGGCGTTGATAACCAGTTCTGCGCCCATGATTGTTACCCCTGTATCTGAAATATAGTCGAAAAGATGTGTTTAGGTTATCAAGCAATAAAATGTACTTCCAGTTTTTCAACGCGGATATCATCGGCCTGGAGGTCGGCATTGCCGGTTATTGCGCGGGCAAACTCCAGCGGTTTTCCCCTGCCTGCCACCAGTTCCAGCGATGTGCCGGAGGCGGTGAGCGCTGTGACCTGGCCGCGCAGGTCGATGGTCTGGATGTCACCCTTTTTCTTCCGCTGAATGACATAATCGGTGTGTGCCAAAAATTGCACACATAGATCTGATAGCCTTGCGGAGTACTGTTCATCAAAGGTTATGCGATAGCAAGTCGTATCGATCAGTGTGGAGAGCGAAGGTGATTTAACGTCAATCCGCGTTGCTTCCAGAATCTGAAGCCCCTCTGGCAGGACTCTGTTGAGACGCTGCATGATCTCATCCGCAGGAATGGATGCTGCCACGAACATGTCCATATACTCAGCCCTGGATTCTACACCAACCGAGGTTGCTGTGGCAAATGAGAAGCGGGGATGGGGGTGAAAACCCTGGGAAAAGAGGATTGGCACCGCGCCCCGGCTTACTGCCCGGGTGAAGACATTAAGTAGTTCCAGATGACTCAGGTAGCGCATGGCTCCGTTTTTGGCGAAACGGAGCCGCATGCGGGCGGCGGTTTCGTCAGTTTGGTTTCCGGCATGGCGCGCCGGCATGTCTATATCCTTGGAGAGGTGTGTAGTTACGGTTTCAAAATCGCACACCCCGCAGGCGGTACAGTTGCCGTGACGGCAATCTTCGGTCGCGGTTTCGCTGAATGCCCGCTCGCGCTCTTTGAGCAGAAACTCGCGTGTCACTCCGCAGTCCAGATGATTCCAGGGTAGAACCTCGTCCAGGCCGCGTTGTCGTAGATACCAGTCCGGCTGAATGGAGCTGTCCGCGAATGCCTGCAGCCAACGCTCGATAGAGAAGTGTTCCTTCCAGCCATCAAAGCGGCAGCCCAGTTCCATGGCCCGGATCAACACAGGTGCCAGGCGCCGGTCTCCCCGGGCAAAGACACCCTCCATAAAGGAAAGTGGGGCGTCCTGCCACTTGAAGTGCAATTTACGTTTCTTCAGGTCACCGTGCAGTTGATATTGGCGCTCCCGGATCTCATCCACGGAAATCTGCGCTTCCCACTGGAAGGGGGTGTGGGCCTTGGGAACAAAGGTGCTGACTGCTACATTGACCTCACCGGGATTGCCCGAAACTTTGGCTTGATCCTTGACCTGGCGTGCCATAATGGATATCTGTTGCACATCTTCGGCTGTCTCTCCGGGCAACCCGATCATGAAGTAGAGTTTGATCGAACGCCAGCCCGCACGGTAAACGCTGGCAGCCGTCTCCAGCAGGTCGGCCTCGGTGATGCCCTTGTTGATCACCTTGCGCATACGTTCGCTACCGGCTTCCGGGGCCAGGGTAAAGCCGGTCTTGCGAACCTTCTTGATCTCGGAGATCAACTCATCGGTCAGCGTGCCGACTCGTAGCGATGGCAGCGACACCGCTATCCGGTCATGGGCATAGCGTGACATCATTTCAGTGAGCAGCGGCGCGACGCATGAATAATCGCCGGTAGAAAGTGACAGCAGCGAGACCTCGTCATAGCCGGAAGCCCGCAGGGATTCTTCCACCAATCCCAGTACAGTGGCCGGCGAACGTTCGCGTAAAGGACGATAGACGTAGCCAGCCTGGCAGAAGCGACAGCCGCGGGTGCAGCCGCGGGCGATCTCTACAGCTACCCGGTCATGTACAGTTTTCATGAAAGGCACTACCGGCTTTGTGGGATAAACAGCTGTATCCAGGTTGCTGAGAAACCTGCGCCGCACGCTGGCATGACCCGTTCTGAGGACCGTAATCTCGGCTATGGTGCCATCCGGGTTATAGCGTGGCTCAAAAAAAGAGGGGATGTAGACCCCCTGGATGTCGGCCAGGCGCTTCAGCAGCGTTGGCTTGTCCTCGCCGAGCCGTTTTGCCTGGCGTGTTGCCTCGGCGATCTCCAAGATCGCTTCCTCACCGTCTCCCAGCAGGACGGCATCAAAAAAAGGCGCCAACGGCTCTGGGTTATAGGCGCAGGGGCCACCGGCGATTACCAGTGGAAATGTGTCGTTGCGCTGATTCGCAAGCAGAGGCATGCCTGCCAGGCGGAGCATATTGAGGATATTGGTGTAGGAAAGCTCGTATTGGAGGGTGAAGCCAATGATGTCGCATTGTGTCAGCGGTGTGGAGGTTTCCAGTGTTGAAAGTCGGGTCCCTGTCGCCTCCATTTGTTTTTCCATATCCGGCCAAGGGGCAAAGACGCGTTCGGCGGCAATGCCCTCGTCGGCGTTAAGGATTGTATAGAGAATGCGCAGCCCCAGATGACTCATCCCCACTTCGTAGACATCAGGGAAGGCCAGTGCTATGCGCAGCTCGGCTGCATCCTTGCGGATGGAGCCCATCTCGCCCCCCATGTAGCGGGCGGGTTTTTCAACGGAAAGGAGATTCATGAAAGGCAGGTGTCCTTCTTGTAAAGTGGGAGGTTAATAACTGTATCAAATCAAGGTTGAGAATGGAAGGGAAATACCATTTTTTTCTTGCATATAGGTCTGGCTTGGTGATATATAATTCATTCTATTGCCCAGGTGGCGGAATTGGTAGACGCGCCAGATTCAGGTTCTGGTATTCGCAAGGATGTGCTGGTTCGATTCCAGTCCTGGGCACCAAAATCAAAGATAACAGTAATTTGTAAACAGGAAACAGGAAATTCACCGTCTTTTTAACCGGTAAAAATCGGAAATAAAAGGCGGTGTTTTTTTTATGTTCCAACACAAAAATCAGACTTATTACTTCCGGATCCAAACTGTAAAGATTCCTTGTATCGCTGGAATGCTGTAGCGCCAGCCCGTAGCCGGTTTTGAGCCATCAAAGCATTAAACACCAACCACTCTTTTTCTTGACCAGTGTTAACCTTGATGTTAACATTGAAACATGATACGTAACGTGAAATTCTACAAGACTGCTGACGGCTACTGCCCGGTGCAGGAGTTCATTGAGAGCTTATCCGGTAAAGCCGCTCAAAAAGTAACGTGGACGTTGTCATTGCTTGAAGAACTAGAATCCTTGCCATCCACGTATTTCAAGAAACTTGTCAACACCGATGGAATCTGGGAGGTTCGGATTTCGTTGGGATCGAATATTTACCGTATTTTCTGTTTCTTTGCTGGCAATTCGTTCGTGATACTTACTCACGGACTGGTTAAGAAGACCCAGAAAACGCCACCCGGCGAAATTGAACGAGCTGAAGCATACAAACAAGAGTATTTGTCGCGGAGGAAATTAGCATGAGCGATTTAAGAGTGTATATCGATGGTCGAAAAAAACGTGACCCTGAGTTTGCCGAGAACTACGACAAAGGATTTCAGGATTTCAAACTTGGAGTAATGCTTCGTCAGGCTCGTGAAGATGCTGGCCTTACCCAGGAAGAACTGGCCCGCAAAATCAGCACGAAGAAGACCGCTATTTCAAGAATTGAAAACCATGCTGAGGATATGAAACTTTCGACTCTTGAGAAGTTCGCCAACGCCCTTGGGAAGCAGCTGACCATATCCGTTGCCTAATATGGGTGTTGCTCTGCGAAATAGTTGCCTTCCACAATATGAATGCAACAGATTCGAGTCAGGTTTCAGGGCTCACATTGACAACGTGCATATGTGATCTGCTATAAATTGCTACACAATTTGCTACACAGTAGCGCCATAAAATACTAAATAAACCAATATCATTGAAGCCACTAAGTTTCCAGTCCTGGGCACCAAAAAAAATCAAGGGTTTTCAGCAGCAGCTGAAAACCCTTTTTTTATTGCAGTTGCAGAATTTATATCTATCGGCCAGGTGGCGCCTTGTCGATATTCCGGATACGCGCACCTGGCGTTACACCTTTTTTTAGAAACCAGCCTTGGTTCATCTCCAGCGCGTAGCGCACCGGTTTGTCGGAGCAATAATAATCATCCGAGCCGGGGTGCATTTCGGCAATTTTTGTAATTGCTCCCCTGGAGTCGATAAAAGCCACGCTCAGGGGGATAGTGGTGTTATGCATCCACATGCAATAGGGGCGCTCATCAGGAAATACGAACAGCATGCCGCGTTTGTCGGGCAGCACAGTTCGATTCATCAACCCCTTGTCACGGGTGGCAGGTGTTGCGGCCAGTTCGGCTTCAATGGGGTGTGAGCCCACGCGCAACTGAATCATGGGCGGAGCATTTTGCGCTATAGCCATACTCCATGGCGCAACAAGGACGAGCATTGTCAACCAGGCGAAGCGCATCTTCGATATTAATGGGTAAAATGCTGTGTAATGGCTGCAACCAGTTCAGCAAGGGTGGAGCGTTGCGGTTCGATGTCGACTTTTAGCCCCATTTCGCGGCAGGTTCGGGATGTGACCGGTCCGATGGAGGCTACCGTTACCCCTTTGAGCATGTTGACCAGAAGATCTCTGCCCAGCATTTCAGCGAGGTTTTGGACCGTTGATGAGGAGGTGAAGGTGATGCAGTCTACGGAACGTTTCTCCAAGGCAAAAAGTGCCTCGGGCGGCAGGCGCTCCGGCAGGATGTTGCGGTAGGCCACCGGGCTGTCCACCTGGGCTCCCAAGCGCTTCAGTTCTTGGGGGATGATCTCCCGGGCGCGGTCAGCGCGGGGAAAAAGGACTTTTTTCCCGGCCATCCCCTGCTTTTTGAGCTCGGCGACAACTCCTTCCGCCTTGTAGTCTGACGGTATCAGGTCGGCGCGGATGCCGAAGGCCAGGATCGCTTCGGCTGTCTTTGGTCCTACGACACAGACCCGGCAATTTGCCAGTGCCCTTGCATCCAGCCCGCAAGACTCCAGTCGCAGGAAGAAGTTGCGCACAGCATTGCCTGAGGTCAACACCAGCCAGTCATAGCTGCCAAGCTGCTTGATAACGGCATCCAGCGGCTCCCAGCTTTCCGGTTCAACCAGACGGATAGTGGGGCATTCGATAGCCGTTGCACCGTGCTCGGCCAGCAAAAGCGAGAATTCACCGGCCTGATCTGCAGCGCGGGTCACCAGGATCTTCCTTCCGAACAGCGGCCGGCTGTCGAACCAGCGCAGTTTTCCCCGCAGGTCAACCACCTCGCCAACGATAGTCACTGCCGGCGGCTTGAACCCGGCCTGTTCAGCCAGATCAGCAATGTTGGCCAGGCAGCCGGTCAATACCTGCTGTCCGGTGGTCGTGCCCCAGCGGACCAGGGCTACCGGTGTCTGCGGACTCCTGCCATGTTCCATCAGCCGGGCCATGTTCCTGCGCAGGGTCGTGATGCCCATGTAGAAGACCACCGTGCCGTTGCCGAGAGACAGTCGCTGCCAGTCAATGCCGGATTCTTCCTTATCCTTCCCCTCCTGGCCCGTAACGAATGCGACTGAAGCGGTAAAATCACGGTGGGTAAGGGGGATGCCGGCGTAGGCGGCCGCCCCTACGGCGGCAGTGACGCCGGGAATGACTTCAAAGGCGATTCCGGCGTCACGCAATGCCTCACATTCCTCGCCGCCGCGCCCGAACACAAAGGGATCACCACCCTTAAGACGCACGACCGTCTTGCCGGCCTGTCCTTTTTGCACCAGCAGGCGATTGATCTCTTCCTGGTCCTGATTGTGCCTGCCGCCGATCTTGCCGGCGTAGATCCGCTCGGCATTGTCAGGGGCATAGGCCAGCAACTGCTCGTTGGCCAGATAGTCGTAGACCACTACCTCGGCCCGGCACAGGCATTCCACGCCCCGCAGGGTGATCAGCCCCGGGTCGCCGGGGCCGGCACCGACCAAATACACGATTCCCTTTTTCAGTTCTGTTGTCATATCGCACCAACTCCGGAAGCGCGGGCAGTCTGCCTGCGCCGGTTAGAACTTTTGCTTGCAGCAAGAACGGCAGGGTTACACAATTGTCTCTTGGCCTGTAACAATCTCGCGCTGGTAGACCTCTTCCAGGATGGCCTTGCCTCCATCAGCCAACAGTTGGTCCGCCAGCTGGATGCCCAGTTGTTCGCACTGCGTCACTGGTCCGCTGATTTCGCCGCGCACGGAGCGGCTGCCGTCAACCGCAGCGATAAAGCCGACCAGACGCAGTTGATCGGCGTGGACTGTCCCATGGGCTGCAATCGGTACTTGACACCCTCCTTCGCAACGCTTCAGGAGGGCGCGCTCCGCACGTACGGCATAGCTGGTGTCAGCATGGTTGAAGAAGGCGATGGTCTCGGTGATAACCGGGTCGGCCAGGCGGCACTCGATCCCCAGGGCGCCCTGGCCGATGGCTGGGATGGAAAGATCGACATCCAGGTATTCGGCCACCTGTTCGGTAAAGCCGAGCCGTTTCAGGCCGGCGGCAGCCAGGATGACCGCGTCCAGCTTGTCGTCTTCCAGCTTGCGGATGCGTGTCTCCACGTTGCCGCGTATTATGCACATTTGCAGGTCAGGCCGCACCTTGAGCAGCTGGGCCTGGCGGCGTAGGGCGCTGGTACCGATGCGGGCCCCTTGGGGCAGGTCAGTAAATTTCACGTTACGGGAGATGACGGCGTCGCGCGGGTCTTCGCGTTCGGTGATGCAGTGCAGCCCCAGCCCTTCCGGGAAATCGGTCGGGACGTCCTTCATGCTGTGTACGGCGATGTCGATCTCGCCCCGCAGCATGGCCTCCTCGATCTCCTTGACGAACAGCCCCTTGCCGCCGACCTGGGCCAGGGGCACATCCAGGATCTTGTCGCCGATGGTCTTGATTTTGGTCAGGGTGACCTCCATCCCGGGGTATCTCTTCTCCAGCTCTGATTTGACCCAGTTGGCCTGCCAGAGTGCCAGCTGGCTGGCGCGGGTACCGATGCGAAGTTGTTTGGGTGCCATATTTGTTCTCCAGTTTTTGAATTTGTATGAATTCCTACATTCTCACCATGTATCCAGTAGCAAGTGTAGTCTTTACTTCGTGGTAATACTATTCAGACTTATATGATCACCGGCAAGCGCTCCGTCAAGCGAATCTCCTGCTGGGTCACCAACGCACGGTAGGCCAAGGCCTCCACGCCGTTTGCCAAGGCCAGACGCAGCAGACGCCCATACTCACGGTCGATGGCATCGGCTGGCGAGACGCTCTCCCCATCAGACCTTTGCACGGTAAAGAAAATCACGCCTCGATCGCCCGCCTGCACGACCCGCATCAATTCGTTGAGGTGTTTCTGCCCACGGGTGGTGACGGCATCAGGAAACAACGCCCGCTTGCCATCAATTAGTGTAACATTTTTTACCTCTACATAACAGCGGCCCGATAATCCTTCCAGCAGCAGATCAATGCGACTGTGCTCACCGTAGGGTACCTCGGGGCGGATGGATTCGTACCCCTGCAGTTCGGTGACGATGCCATTCTCGATGGCCTCGCGGGTCAGGCGGTTGGGCAGGCCGGTGTTGATGCCGACCCAGCAGTCGTCAGCCTCGACCAGTTCCCAGGTCAAGGGATACTTGCGGTTATGGTTAGTGCTGCGGGAGAGAAATACCCGGCTGCCGGGGGTGGCACAACCCTTCATGCTTCCCGAGTTGGGGCAATGAACAGTGACGATGTTTCCATCCTCCAACACGACGTCCGCCAGGAAGCGCTTATATCGCTGGATCAGCTTGCCGGCGATGAGCGGGGAAGACAGGGTCACTCCTCCAACTCCAATTCCTCGTCTTCCTCCTGGGCTGCTTCCAGATCAAACAGTTGCCGCAGTGCATCCACATAAAGGTCGACACGACCGCCCTGACCGGCTTTTTTCAGGACAGCGGTCGGGGTATGGAGGAGTTTGTTCATCAAGGCCGCTGTGAGGGCCTCCAAACGCTTTTCATCCTCGGGTGTCGCATCTTTCCAGGCAGCAATTGTCCGGCTGAGTTCAGCCTTGCGGATCTCGTCGAACCTTGTGCGCAGGGCAACGATGGTGGGTGTCACCTCCAGCGAGGAGAGCCATTTGTAGAACTGGCCGATCTCCTGGTCGATGATCTCTTCGGCCTTTTCAGCCTCGCGGTTACGCTGGGCCAGGTTGGCCTGAACGATCTCCTGCAGGTTGTCCACCGTGAACAGGTAGGCGTTCTCCAGGTTGTCCACCTTGGGGTCGATGTCGCGCGGCACGGCGATATCGATAAAGAACATCGGCTTGAATCTGCGCCGGCGTACTGCCTCTTCAACGTCTTTGGGACCGATGATGATATGCGGGGCGCCGGTGGAGGAAAGCACGATATCCGCCCGGTGGAGGTTTGCCAGCAGTTCTTCGAAGCGAACGGCCTCGCCGCCGAATTCTTCGGCCAGCCGCTCGGCCCGTTCAAAGGTGCGATTGGATACCATCACCCCGCGGGCGCCGCTGTTGAGGAAATGTTTGGCGGCCAGTTCGCACATCTCGCCGGCGCCGATCAGCATAACCGTCTTGTCCGACAGGTCGCCCAGGATCTTCTTGGCCAGCTCTACAGCCGCAAAGGCCACCGAGACGGCCGAGGAGGCAATCCTGGTCTCGGTGCGCACGCGTTTGGCCACAGAGAAGGCCTTGTGCAGGAAACGGTTCAGGATGATGCCGGATGTTTTGTACTCGGCGGCATAGCCGTAAGAGGTCTTGATCTGGCCCAGGATCTGGGGTTCGCCCACCACCATGGAGTCGAGGCTGGAGGCCACGCGGAAGACATGCCGGATGGCAGCCTCGGAATGGTAGCTGTAAAGGTGCGGCTCCAGAGATTCCAGCGGAATACGGTGGTAATCCGCCAGGAAACGCTTGACGCGGGCAATGCCTCCGGCTATGTCGCGGGTCGTGGCATAGATCTCCACCCGGTTGCAGGTTGAGACGATCACCCCTTCAACGAGGTTGTCCAGCGCCACCAGTTCGCGCAGCGGTTTTTCGATCTGGTTGGGGGAAAAGGCCACCTTTTCCCGTATTTCAACAGATGCGGTCTTATGGGAGAGACCAACGACGATAATGTTCATTTGACTGTTATATCCATGAAAAGTTGCGTTGTTCCGGGCATGATTACAGCTACCATGTAATGCTGTGCTTCATGCCGATAAAGGTGATTAACAGCACGATGAACCCCAGGATGGAAAGGAGCGCGGCGCGTTTCCCGCGCCAGCCGACTGTCAGACGGCCGTGCAGCAGTGCGGCATAGATCAGCCAGGTAATCAGCGACCAGGTTTGCTTGGGATCCCAGACCCAGTAGCTGCCCATGGCTTGCTCCGACCAGATGGCGCCGGAAATAATGGCTATCGTCAGCAGGGGAAAACCGACCGCCAGGCAGCGGTAGCTGATCTCGTCAAGCGTCTCCAGAGAAGGCAGTTTCTGGAAGAGCGCCCCGAGATTTTTTGTCTTGAGGAAATGTCGCTGAATCAGGTACATCACCGCAACGCCGCAGGCGATGGTGAAGGCCGCGTAGCTGAAAAACGCCAGCATGGCATGAAACCAGAACCAGTTGCTCTGCAGGATTGGCGGCAATTGACGGACCTCACCGTGCATTGCGCTGGAAACGATCAGCATGAGTAACGCAACCGGCGTGATAAAGGAACCAAGGGTTGTCACCTTGTAGCGGCGTTCGAAGATGATAAAGGCCCCAACGATCATCAGGCTGAAAAAAGACAGTGATTCCTGCATGTTGGTAAGTGGCAGGTGTTTGTTCAAGCTGGCCAGGTGGACGGTCGAGAGGATGTGGGCGATGCATCCGCTGGCAAGCAGGCGGCTGGCCCACTGTGTCAGACCGGCGGAGGTGCGGAACAGGCAGGCCAGATAGGCCGCTGTGGCGCAGACGTACAGTCCCAGGGTCAGGGAGAAAAAAAGGTGCGTCATGGCACATATTCCTTATGTTCGGATAACTCGTTGATCAGGCGCATGGCGTAGTCGCGCATAACCTGTTTATTGTATGTGCTGCCGTTCCCTTCCGTCAACAGCTTTTCGCGCTCCAGGGCGAGCCGTTCCAGAGCAAGGCCGTAGCCCTCACCAATCACCGTGGCCAGAACATCCCTGACTAATGCCGCAAAAGCAGGGCAACGACCGCCGGTGGCGACGCTGATCTCCAGGTTGCCGCGGCGCAACATGGCCGGGAAGGTGCAGTTGCCCAAATCGGGTGCATCTGCCACCGCAACCAGAATGCCCCGTTGCCGGGCATCCGCGGCAATCGTGCGATTCACAACGCTATCGTTGGTGGCTGCCACCGCCAGAAAAACCCCATCCAGATCGCTGGCCTGGTAGCATCCGCTTCGCGTGGTAATAACCCCTGATGCCGATAAGGCCGATATTTCCGGGTCCGGATCCAAGGCAACCACACGCACGGAGGCCTGCGCTGCCAACAGGGCACGTAGCTTGCGACAGGCCACCGAGCCGCCCCCAACAACCAGGACGGTCCTGTCTTGAATATCAATATGCAGCGGCAGGTGGGGCATGGGCGCTAACTCCTGTTCCGGATAAAGAATACGTAGCATACTCTTTTGGTCGCGGCATTTCAACTAAACGCCCAACATGGAGTTTGCGCTTGATTTTTTCCCTGCCTCGTATATCATTCAAGAAAACTGATATATCCCAAAGGAGAAAGAGTATGGCCAGCGAAAAGGTAATGGCATTCACCGATGCAAATTTCGACCGGGAGGTGCTGCAATCAGACATTCCGGTGCTGGTTGATTTCTGGGCCACATGGTGCGCCCCCTGCAAGGCGATTGCCCCTCTCGTGGATGCCGTGGCTGATGAATATGCCGGAAAGATCAAGGTCGGCAAGGTCAATGTTGACGAAAATCCCGCCACTCCCGGCAAGTACGGCGTGCGCGGTATCCCGACCCTGATCCTGTTCAAGGGTGGGGTTGTCATCGACCAGATCGTTGGCGCTGTGCCAAAATCCCAATTAGAGGCCCTGATTGCCAAGGCACTCTAGCGCTATGAAACCGGGCCGGCCGGCTTACAGTTATGCACGGGTTGTTCTGTTTGCTCTCTTGATGCTGTTTCCTACACAGCTTCTGGCTGCCGTTAGGGTTGGCCAGCCTGCTCCGAACTTTAAAGTGATTACTACGTCAGGGCAGCCGGTTTCCATGGACAATTACCGCGGTTATGTGCTGGCGATTGACTTTTTCACCACCTGGTGCCCGCCCTGCAAGGCCTCTATCCCCCATCTGGTCGAGATGAACCGCAAATACGGCAAGCAAGGATTGCAGATTCTCGGCCAGAGTATGGACGAAGATGGAGAACGGGCAGTCAAGGCATTTATCGGGGAATACCATATCAACTACCCTGTGGCTTTGGCCTCTGAGCAGATACAGGTCGATTATGGCATTGTTTCGGTGCCGGTAATGTATGTAATTGATAAAAAAGGGAAGGTTGCTGCGGTATACCGGGGCTTTTCCGACGAGATAGGCCGCTCCATGGAAAACCTTGTCAAGAAACTGCTGGCGGAGAATTAACGATATTTCCTCTGGGATCGTTGTTTTCGCAATAATAGACCTTCATCAGGCATAACCCACAGGCCGGCGCCGTAACGCCGGCCTTTTTTCTGTCCCGGTCCTGCAGCAGCCAGGACACGTATTCCTCTGCAAAGCGCCCCTTGCCGATATCTACCAGCGTCCCCACCATGACTCGCACCATATTTTTCAGGAAGCCTTCGCCGACCACGTCGATGATGATGAAGTCGCCGTCCTGGCTGACATCTACGGAATCGATCCTGCGGACGCTCGTCTTTGTTGCACAATTGGATGCGCGGAAGGCAGCGAAGTCGTGTCTGCCGTCAAAACGGGCTGCGGCGGCTTGCATGGCAGAGATTGCGAGCGGTTCCCGCACATGCCAGGAGTGAAAACGGTGCAAAGGTGAGCGCGCGTTTGTTGTCAGAATCGTGTAGCGATAGTGTTTGGCACGGGCGTCGCGGATTGGCCTGAAATCAGAGGATGCTTCGATCGCGTCCAAGATGGCGATATCCGGCGGCAGAAAGCGGTTGGTGCCATCGACGAAGGCTCGCAGCGGCAGCTTGGCTGATGTCTGGAAGGCTGCCACCATGCCGCGGGCATGCACGCCGGCATCGGTCCGTCCGGACGAGCGCAGGCTCACAGTCTCACCGAGCAGCTGGAGAAGAGCACCCTCGATGACCTGTTGTACTGCCAGCCCATTCGGTTGGATCTGCCAACCGGCGTAGTTGGTGCCGTCGTATTCTATGGTCAATCTGATCGTGCGCATCTGTCAGGGGGCGGACGGGTTGGAAAAATGCCCGGCCAATCGAGCGATATCGATCGCCTCAAAATGATATGTCTGCCGGCAAAACTCGCAGGTCACCGCAGTGCCTTCATTCTGTGCAAGCATATCGCGCAGTTCGACATGGCCGAGTGACAGCAGGGCGCGCTCAACCTTCTCCCGGCTGCAACCGCAGCGGAAGAAGATGTCATGGGACTCCAGCAGGGTGTAGGGGATGTCTCCGAAGATTCTAGCCACAAGGGCGTTAGGGCCGCCTTCCTGCAACAGGCCGGAAAGGGAGGGCAGGGTGGAGATACTGGCCCTCACCTCTTTAATCTCCGCTTCGTCCGCCAGGGGGAGCGCCTGTACCAGAAAACCACCACATACGGAAACCATGCCGGCTGCATCCAGGGCGGCGCCCACGCCTACGGCCGACGGTATCTGTTCAGAATCGGTCAGGTAGTATGCCAGGTCATCGCCGATCTCGCTGGAGCGGAGTTGGACCATGCCACGGTAGGGCTCGCCACCCAGCCCCAGATCCTTGGTAACGGTCAGAAAACCGGCTTTGCCGAGTATGCCGGGCACGTTCCACCTGTTGTCCAGCGGTTCCGCCTCGGCAGCAGGATTGCCTGCACAACCGCGCATGGCGCCATCGCTGTCAGCCTCGATCAGCAGTTTGCGCAGCGGTCCATTGCCTTCGAACTTCAAGGCAACCCGCTGATTTTGCTTGAGCAATGCACCCATCAGCGCACCACCGGCCAACCCTCGTCCCAGGGCAATACTCGCCGTGGCAGAGGCCTGCTGCAGGGTGCATATTTCACGCGCCAGTATCCCGGCACTACAGGCCAGCACTCGAATTCCGCCGGCACTGCTTAGTGCGCGGACAATCTGGTCTTCCATAAAAAGGCTCCATAGTAAATGCAATCATATTACAGTATTGCCTAAAATAAAAAAAGCCGCATCTCGCGATGCGGCTTTTTGTGACGCAGGTGAAAAAGAAATTACTTTGCAGCAGGAGCAGCAGCAGGAGCAGCAGCAGGAGCTTCTTCTTTTTTCACTTCTTTTTTGACTTTTTTAGCTTTTTTGGCTTTTTTAGCAGGTTTTTTCTCTTCTTTTTTCACGTCAGCAGCAGGAGCAGCAGGCTCAGCAGCAGGCTTGACAGCATCAGCAGCGAAAACAACGGCAGAGAAAGACAGTGCTACGAGGGCGGCAACGATTGTGGACAGAACTTTTTTCATTTGTACTACCTCCAAAAAAATTGGTTAAGATATTTTTTATATAGCAGGCATCGTGCCAAGGTTCCTGTAAACTGCAACATGCTGATATTCAACAGATATTTACTGTGGCACAAACTGAACTCCAGTGTGTTGTCACCTGATAACGAACAGGGAATACCTCAAATGAGGTAAGGAAAGCAATTATGAATTCTGAATGGAGGATTTAGATGGCGCATATGGTGTTACGGTTTTTTCACCATTCCGACTTGTGCAGCCAATTCCGCAAGCGATATAGCCTCTATATCAGATGCAATCCGGTAGCGCTCAACACCAGGATACACAACAAACTTTTTTGCAGGATTCAGATCAGCACAGGCTGCGTAGAATCCACGCTCAAGCTTCGGGCTGAGACTGCGTTTAACCTCAACTGCCCAGAGGTTGCCATCCGGCCACAACAATAGCAAATCTATTTCAGCGCCGCCGCCAGTACGATAGAAAAACCCTTGTATCTGGCCCATTCCGGCGGCAAGCAGGTTTTCAATCACAAAACACTCCCAGCTTTGCCCGACAACGAGGTGGGCCAGCAGGCTTTCCTTATCCTGGATAGCAAGCAAGGCATGAACAAGCCCGCTATCACGCACATACACCTTGGGAGACTTTACCAGACGTTTTCCAATATTGGCATGCCAAGGAGGGAGACGCCGTACCAGCATCAGGTCAACAAGGAGATCAAGGTAACCGTTGACGGTTTTCACATCGACACCGAGGTTACGGGAAAATTGAGCCGTATTCAGCAGTCCGCCTTGATTGTGGGCCAGCATGACCCAGAAACGACGTAATGTTTCAGCAGCAATTCGTGGACCAAACTGAGGGATATCTCTTTCGAGGTAGGTACGGATAAAATCCTGTCTCCAGCGCAGACTCTGCCGGGGATCAGGGGCAAGCAAGCTTTCCGGGAATCCGCCCGCTACCCACAGATTTTCTGATGGCAGCTCACCGGTTTCCAATACATTAAAGGGGGATAGTTCAAGGTAGGCTATGCGTCCTGCTAATGTTTCGCCGGACTGTTTCAACAGATCAAGTGAAGCAGAGCCCAGTAGCAGATAGCATCCGGCACGCCGACCGGCGCGACGTCCCTGATCAATGAGACCTCGCAAAACAGGAAACAATCCTGGGAGGCGATGCACCTCATCGATAATGACCAATCTGTCCTGATGATCGGCAAGATACAGTTCCGGCTGAGCGAGTTTAGCGAGATCCTGCTCGGATTCAAGGTCGAGATAGAGAGCATTGACTGCTTGGCCAACCTCAAGGGCAAGGGTAGTCTTGCCAACCTGTCGAGGCCCAAGCAGGGCGACTGCCGGGGAGTAAGCAAGCGCTTCGGATAACTTAGGGTAAAGCAGACGTGGTATCATGTATGCAATTATGGAGTTTGATTACCAGAATTGCAAGGATAAACCAAATTAGTTTTTGAGTTTTGTATGATCGACTCTAACTGCTATAAGCAGCTCCACTGCAGCAGTGTTCATGTAATTCCGGGTTCTTGGTTGGCTTTAAACAATCCAAAATTTAGAATCAAGAATTCAACATTAAATCTTTCCCGTCAGTATCTATACTTTAATTCGATCGTCAATAGTTGGTTCGTCCGCTGGACACCGTCCACCAGATTCAGGTTGGCAATCTTCTCGATGCCATAGACCACCTGTGCGTTGATCTCATCATGTAGTGGCAGTGCCCAGGAGACGCGGCCGGCATGCTTACGTTCGATGGCCTGTCCAGGCATGCGGCTGGCCATGCCCCGGTTGGTGTAAATGTATTCCAGGGCCAGGTTGTTGCGTGAACTGAACCAGTGGCTATAACGGCTGAAAAAATCCTGGGTGGCGCCGCCTTGCGAATGGCCGATGGGCATCCCCTTGAAGAGGTATCCTCCCGGAAAGGTTCCATTGGTATAAAGGATCTGGTTGCCCTGGAAGAATTCGAAACGGAAGTCATCCCGGCCTTCAGCGGTAAGGCGCGGGATGTAAAAGCCGGCCACATAACTCTCTACGATCGGCCAGAAGCCGGCTGTATCCTCACCTGAGAACTCGCCGTACAGCTCGGTATTGCGCAACCAGGGCAGGCGGTAGCGGGCCTCAAAACCGGCCAGACCATTGGAATTGTCAGCGTTGGTCCCGCCGATCAGACCCCGCAGGGTATCGCCGAGGCCGTTTTTGACCCCTGGTCCTCCCACCTGTCTGCCCAGATTAAAGCCGATCTCAAGGTTGGCGGTCGGTTTGACCGACAGTTTCAGGGCATAGAACCAGGGTTGCCGCTCCACGCCGTTGGATACTGTTCTGTCAAAACGCGAGGCGATCAGGGCGTATTTCATGGAACCAAGGTATTTCACCCGGAATGGTTCCGGGCTGGAGAGCTTGGCCTGGGTGAAGTTTTCGGCGTTATTGGTCAGGGTGACTGCGCCGCGGTAGCCGAGCCCCAGCCAATTTTCATCCTTGCCCACTTCCAGCTCCAGCCAGTCGCCGCCCAGTTTGAGGTAGCCACGATTCAGCTTCAGCGTCGCGGATGAATCGCTACTGGAATACTCGATGCTTGGCTCCACTAATCCGACAACCTTATTGCTGACATACCCTTCGGCGGCCCAGCGCAGTTCGCCATTGTGACCTCTGCGATAGGCCACCCCGTTGTTGTTCTCAGCCAGCGGTGTGCCTTCACTGCCATGTTGAATCGTTGGCGATGGGTAGGGATTCTTTGGGCGCAGGCCCGATCCGATGCCGAAAACGCCATCATCTCCGGGATCATGCACCGCTCGTTCATAGTTGCGCGGGACGCCATCCAGGTAGACATAGCGCAGACGCAGGGCCGACACAGGATTGTAGTCGATGAATGCCGGTTTCTTTTCAGGGTGCTGCTTCAACGAGAGTTCCCGCGGGATTAGTTCCCGAATCCGCGCAACGAGTTCTCGGGCAAAGGCCTGCGCATCGTTAGGTTGCCCCCCCAGGCGCTGTTCTGCTTCCAGCACAAGCCTGGCGGCCTCGGCTTTGCTGAAAGGCTTGATCCCCCTGATATCGCTGGTGATCAGGCCGAAACCGGCCAGTTTATCCAGATAGCTGTACAGCGGGCTGTCGAGCGGGATGTTGGCGGAAGGCAGGGACCACGAGGGTGTAGTAAAAAGCATAAGAATGCCGGTTATAAAAATAATGGTGCGGGTCATACTACTTCCTTATGGGGACAACCTTTGTTGCGGCAGGGGGTGAAGGGAATAGATCAGGGCGCACCCGTTGAAATGTCAGCGGAGCTTCACCATTAAAACTGTAGGTAGGCTTGAACTCAGGAACCAGGCGCTTCAGAGATTCGATCAGGTCATCAACACAGTTTGAACGCGCGGCGCAATATAGCAGGTCAAGTTCTGCCTTGACAGGCTGTATGTCGATATGGACCGGCGCCAGCACCTTGATCTTATTGTGCGCGGTCGGCAGCACCCCCTCGCCATCGATGAGCAGTTCTTCGAACAGTTTTTCACCCGGCCGCAGGCCGGTAATAACAATATCGATATCTTCGTAAGGGGTCAGGCCGGACAGCCTGATCAGCTCCTCAGCCAGGTCAACGATCCGCACCGGGTCACCCATATCCAGCACGAGGATCTCGCTGCCGCTGCCCATGCTGCCGGCCTGCAAAACCAATTGAGTTGCCTCGGGGATGGTCATGAAATAGCGGATGATCCGTTTGTCGGTCACCGTCACCGGCCCGCCCTGGGCGATCTGTTCCTTGAACAAGGGGATCACGCTGCCATTGCTGCCCAGGACATTCCCAAAGCGAACGGTAGTGAATTTGGTGCTGCTGGTGCGGGAAAGCGCCTGAATATATATCTCGGCCGCCCGTTTGGTTGCTCCCATCACATTGGTCGGGTTGACCGCTTTATCGGTGGAGATCATTACAACGTTGCGAACACTGAAACGGTGGGCCGCGTCGGCGACATTCCGAGAGCCGAAGATGTTATTCAGCACGGCCTGGGTCGGATTATACTCCATCATCGGCACATGCTTGTAGGCGGCGGCATGGAACACCACTTGGGGGGCAAATTCCTCAAAGGCCTTCATCAGCTTATCGCCGTCGCGCACATCGGCTATCAGCGGCAGAATCCGTAATTCGGGAAAGCGGGCCACAAGCTCTTTTTCGATCTCATACAGTGGCGTTTCCGCCTGATCAAGCAGGATCAATTTTTCCGGGTGGAATTGAGCCACCTGACGGCAGATCTCGCTGCCGATACTGCCCCCCGCCCCAGTGACCAGCACCCGCTTGCCGGTCAGGTAGCCGCCGATCAGTTCATGATCCAGCACCACCGCATCTCGACCCAGGAGATCCTCGATCTCCACATTCTTGATCTGGGATATGGTCAGTGTTCCATCAATCAACTCGCCGATGCTGGGCAACGTCTTGAAGGTTACATTGGCATGTTTACAGGAGTCCACTATGGAGCGGATGGCTTTGCTGCCAGCCGAGGGCATGGCGATGATCACATCCTCAATCTCGTTGGCAATAATCAGAGCCTTTAGCTGTTTCGTCGCCCCCAACACCGGGATGCCGTGCAGTTTCATGCCCTTTTTTTCCGGATCATCATCTACGAAGCCGATCACATTGTAGGCCGCATGTGGTTGGCGCCGGATTTCCTTGAGCAGCAGACTGCCTGCATCTCCGGCACCCACTATTAGAGTGCGCGGCCCCTCGTTACTTCTGTCGACGACGTAGCTTTCCCGGTATACACGCCAGATAAGGCGGCTTGTGGCCAGAAGCGCAAAGAGCAGGAACCAGTCCAGGACAAAGATGGAGCGGGGGATCGGGCTGAACTGCCGGAGGAACAGCACCGCAAACACAGCCAGGAAGGAAGACAGGCATACGCCTTTGAATATTTCAACCGCATCCTGTATGGATGCATAGCGCCACAGACTGTTGTAAAAGCCGGTCACAAAAAATACCAACGGCTTGACGACCAGCACTACCAGCAAACATTCCCAGAAAAGGTCGAGTTGTACGGCTGGAATGGAAAAGTCGAAGCGCAACAAAAATGCCAGGCTGAGTGCCAGGCTGATCAGGACAGTATCACAGAGAAAAACGATAAGACGACGTTTGGTGAGCATGCGGTTCTCTCCCGAAATCTTGTTTCTGATGAGCTTTAAGAGGTACGGATTTTACAGGTGTATTATTCCTGATGCAAATTATAATTGACAGCCGGATTCAAGGCACTACATTCATCACCCCTTAAACGAACTCACTTCAAACCCGCTTGAGCGCAGATTTGTACACTTCATCGTTGCGACGTGGTCCGACTGCGACAATCAGAATCTCAATAACTTCTGCGTGAACGCAATACACAATACGGACATCACCGCTACGGACACGTCGGCAACCAGCAAGTTCTCCAGAAAGCGGTTTGCCGGTTTTTTCCGGTTCCCCGTCGCGAATGCGGGTTTCAATGGCTCTAAGTACCGCGCGAGCTTGATATCTGCCCAATTCCTCCAGGTCTCCAGCTACTTCATGGTGATAAATAACCCGCCAAGTCACGATTCTAACTCATTGGCAAATCGTCTCAACATCTCATCATGGCTGATCGCCTTTGAACTGTCAAAACTGCACAAACGATCCCGTGCAGTTAGTTGAATATGCAGATCATTCAGTTCGTCCATCATTGATTCATATACGCTGACTGGCATCATCACAGCCGCTGGTGCATTATTCCGCATCACTACATATTTTTCCTGTTTACCGCTGGAGAGACGGTCAAAAATTGTCTTGGCGGAACGAGAAACCTCCGTTACAGAAACAGCTTGGCTGGAACGTTCAAGAAGTGCGTTCATGGTAAACTCCTTCATATCATTTAATTACATGTTTATTGTATGATTATTATCTGATTAGTCAAGGGAAAATTCCAATTAGATGCTTTATGGAGAGCATCAAACCAATATGAATCGGCACTGCCCCCTCACCATAGCCCTCTCCCTCAGGGAGAGGGTCATGTTTTTTTTCGTAATAGCGGTAGATTGATTCCATTCGGGTTAAACCTTCCGATTTTGACTTGAAATCAAGGCTTTTTCGTGAAGCTAAATATCTGAAAATCGCCGTTCGATGCCCTTCAATGCTTCACCCCTTCACTTTTTACTACCTTGACGAATGTCCTGAAGATGATCTTCATATCCAATAGGAATGAACGGTTTTTTGAATAGTATTCGTCAAACTCCACCTTAATCGGTATCGGCAGTTCATCACGGCCGTTGATCTGCGCCCAACCGGTCAGGCCAGGCGTTAATAAATGAACTCCCTTTGCTGTGCGCAAGGCTACCAGATCATCCTGGTTGAACAAGGCTGGGCGCGGTCCGACAATACTCATGTCACCCGTGAGAATGCTGAATAACTGAGGGAGTTCATCAAGGCTTGATTTACGCAGGAACTTACCGATGGGGGTCAGCCAGCGATCTGTCATGGGCTATGGGTTAACAGCAAAGTGGAGCTTCAGCTGGCGTGCCAAGGTAGTCTTGCCAACCTTGACGCGGGCCAAGCATGGCTACAACAGGAAAATTAGCCAACTGTCAGTTGTTGGAGATGTACTTGGCGTGGTCATAGTGTTTGTATACTATGAAAAACCGGACAATAAAACCGATATTTCATGATAAATGCATCAGGGAAATACGGATAAAGCCGACGTTGTGGCTTCCTTTATCAGGCAGAGCCGCAGTGTCCGCTCTAAGATTCAAAACGCGACACTTAAGTCTTTGGTTTACCCCTAAGGGCTGGCCTTAAGCAGCCTAAGATAAGGATCCATTCCGGACGGTAACTACTTATTTTGTTGCAAGACCGTCAATATCGGTAGCGCAGTTCGAACAGAGCCAACTGGTTGGTACGGTTGATGCCGGCGGAGAGATTGAAGTTTTCGATTTTTTCGACGCCGTACATGACCCGAGCATCAGTATCGCCAAACAACGGCAGGTTCCATAAAACGCGGCCTGCGTGTTTGGCCTCCATTGTCTGGTTCACTGTTCGGTAAGATCGACCCCGCTCTGTGTAAAAGTACTCAAGGGCCAAGCTGTTGCGTACACCGAACCAGTGTGAGTAGCGGCCGAAAAACTCCTGAACTCCGCCGCCCCCCTGGGAATGGCCGGGAGTCATGTCGTGGTAAACATAGCCGCGGGGAAACTGCCAGTCACCATATAGCATGACGCTGCCGAAGAAGTATTCAAAGCGGAGATCATCCCGGCATGATGATGTGAGACACGGCACAAAAAAACCGGCAACATAACTTTCCACTATTGGCCAGACTCCGCCGGCATTATCTTCTCCCGAAAACTCGCCATGCAGCTCGGTGTTACGCAGCCATGGAATGCGAAAGCGTAGATCCAGCCCAGCGATAGTATTGGAGTGGTCGTCATTACCTCCGCCAAAAAGCGTGTCGGGTGAACCGCTGAAACCTGGACCGCCGGTCTGGCGGACGAAATTGGCGCCGATCTCGTACCACTCTTTTGGCTTTACCGCCAGTTTAAATCCGATCATCCAAGGGCGCCGTATGTTGGGTGTACCAGCGTCGGTCTCGTCAAATCGTGACAACAAGAGCGAATACTTGACTTCGCCGATCCAGTTCTTCAACCACGCTACATCTACCGGTTCCGGACTTGACAGCTTGAGCAGATCAAAATTGCGCGCATTGCTGGTCAGAGTCGTAGTGCCGCGGAAGCCCTGTCCGAACCAGTTTTCGTCACGCCCCAGTTCGAGTTCCAGTCCACCTCCGCCTAATTTGACATAACCTCGGTTTATGTTCAACGAGGCATCATCCTTGGAAACCAGGAATACAGGTTCAATCAATCCGGTTACCTTGTCGCTCAGATACCCTTCGGCAGCCCAGCGCAACTCGCTGCTGTGTCCTCGGGGATGAATCGTGCCGTTATTATTTTCCAATAGCGGCGTCCCTTCGGTTCCGCTAACCTGGACAGGGCCACCATTCCCCAGTGGTCGAAGGTCACCTCCGATGATACCGAAGGCCGACTGATGGGCAGGATCCCAGGATGTGCGCTCGTAATCCCGTGGTACGCCATCTAGGTAAACATATCGCATTCTTAACGTCGAAATCGGATTATAGTCGAGTAATTTGGGCTTGCTGGCATGGTTTTTCCGTAGAAAAAACTCACGGGGGATCATTTCGCCGACTCGATTGACAAGCTCTTGTGCGAAGGCTGGAGAAGCGGTTGTGCCTGATTTTAACGTTGTCTCCGCCTCCTGTAGCAGGCGGGCCGCCTCGGCCTTGCTAAATGGTTTAAGCCCCTTGATATCTTTGGTGATCAGACCTAAGCCGACCAGTTTCTCCAGATAGAGATAGATCGGGCTGTCAAGTGGGATATTGGCGGAGGAGAAGGCATAAAGCGGCGCTGCGGCTAACAGAAATGCCAAAGCAAGACCTGAGACGATAATTCGTTTAGCGAATTTTTGCATTATATCCCTTCATGTTGTCAGCGTGCTCCCCTGAGGGCCAAAACAACCCAGATCGTCTTCGCCAGCAGCTTGATGTCCAGCCAAAGCGACCACTCCTCGATGTAGCGAATGTCTAGCCTGACCACCTCGTCGAAATCTTCGATCTGGTTGCGGCCACTCACCTGCCATAGGCCGGTGATGCCTGGTTTGATGCAGATCCGCTTTCTGTGCCAGTTCTCATAGGTGGCAACCTCGTCTGGTGTCGGTGGTCGGGTGCCCACTAGGCTCATCTCCCCTTTCATTACGTTCCAGAATTGGGGTAACTCATCGATGCTGGTCTTGCGGATAAATTTTCCTACCCGGGTGATGCGCGGATCATCCTTGATTTTGAACATGGCCCCTTGCATCTCGTTCCGGGTCATCAAATCCTTTTTCCGATCTTCAGCATCCAAAAACATTGATCTAAACTTCCAGCATTTAAAAATGCGGCCGTTTTCTCCAACGCGGGGTTGTTCGAATAAAAGCGGTCCTTTCGATTCCAGCTTGATCGCCAGGGCGATAAAGGGAAACAGCAGGCCGGTGATAAAGAGTCCTACCAGAGAGCCAACAATATCCAGGCAACGTTTCAGGAATAGCTGCTCAGCATCGAATGTCTTGGCGTACAATGTGAACATGGGAAGTTCGCCATGGAAGAGGGTAATCTCTTTGCGGGCGATAGAAACGTCGTAAAGATCAATCACCATTCTTATGGTAATACCCATCTCCTGGAGTGATGCGACATGGTTGTCAATCAGGGGCATCTGCTCGGGGGTAATTGAGAAAACTACTTCATCAATCATTTTCCGTTTGCAGATATCATTCAGCTTGTCAATGGTGCCAAGCGCGATTAAGCCGGGAACCGGCTCTTCACGGCTGCCATTGCAGAACGGGATGACTCCGGCAATCGACAGGCCCCAGTCAGCATGTTCATTGATAAGTTGTGCAAAGTAGCGGGCCTTTTCTCCGCTGCCGACAATCAGCACATTCCGAATGTTATAACCTTTTTTTCGGAAGTGAATCAGAATCTGTTTTACAGTTGCCTTGACAGTGGTCATCAGGGTAAGGGAGATAAGGATAAACGTTCCAAAGAACATCCTGCTGAATCCTTTGGGATCCACCAGGTAGATCAGTGAGGTCATAACCATGCCACCGAGCATATGAACCTTGAATATCTGCCAGAACACCATGTTAACCTTCTTGGTGCGCATCGAAGCGTAGGTGCCGTAATAGGAAAGCAACAGAAGCCACGTAGGGATGATGATGAGCAGCGCCCAGGCATAGTCGAGGAGATCCTGCAGGGTATGGTAACGGAACTGCAGCAGTCCATGCGCAAGCCAGAACGCAGTTACAAGCGTTGCCGCGTCAGTGAAAACCGATAATTTGGTAAATAAGCGAGCCTGTTGTTTTAACATG
>Ga0209212_1001250_pt1 | contig 42936 bp, 46 predicted proteins | sample RifGroC2_FD_183996 | JGI IMG/M metagenome (GOLD analysis project Ga0209212, IMG submission 183996) | Groundwater microbial communities from Rifle, Colorado, USA - Groundwater C2 (SPAdes) (version 2) | ecosystem: Environmental > Aquatic > Deep subsurface > Groundwater | place: Rifle, Colorado... | reverse complement strand
ATCCAGTACCCAAATGAACTTTCGTACTACGCTCTTCAAGAATTCTCACATGAGATTCCACGAGACGGTGCATCCTATGCCGAAGATATCAAAAATATATTTCCTGAGCATGTACAAAAAGAAATCTCTCAGATTAATAGAAAACTTCTTATTGAAAAAAACGAATCACAAGCTCTTGCAACTATTCTCGCATGGGACCGTATCGTAGAAGCAGTGAGGCAATGTGAAGTTACAAGTGTTTTCCAATCACATAGCAGAAACGTGTCTGTTGAACGTAAAGACGGGAGCACTCTTTCTGCTGTTGAGCCAGCAATAGACGATATTTTTGATGTGGTGCTGGCTTCTGAAAAAACGTGCGGACGCATACTAATGGCTACAGAATAATATGGTATAACCTACTAAATGAGACGAGAAAAAAGACGAAAAAAAGCACATTATGCACCTGTCGTGGATGCTGAGCTTGATTTACATGGATGCACCGCACATGAAGCGCGAGGTGAGGTAGAAGAACTTCTGGAAGAAGCGATACAGGAGGGGTGGATGCGTGTCCGGATTATCGTGGGAAAAGGGTTACGCTCACCCCAAGGTATTGCCGTGCTTCCTACAACTATAAAAAACTTTCTGACTGAGCAAGGATATACGTACACCTATGCAAAGCTCGAAGACGGGGGAGAAGGTGCCCTTGAAATATCTTTGTAGGTTCGACGTCAGTATCGACGTTGCAATCGACGTCGATACTCGATGATTTTCTACTGTACAGCACTTGGGGTCCCCTCCATAAATATTTGCATGTGTGGAAATGGTATTTGGATTTGAGCGGCATCAAGAGCTTTTTTACTCTGTTCTGTAATTGTGAAAAGTGCAAACATCTCGTCCTCAGCATCGGCAACCCATGCCTGAACGACCAGATTGATACTTGAATCTCCAAGACTTTCGACTATAACTTCAGGGGCTGGGTGCGTGAGAATCTTATCAAGTTTGGATACTTCTTCTAGAAGCACCGCACGAGCTTTATCAATACTTTCCTTGTATGCGATTCCCACTTTCACATTGATACGCGTCATACCTTTTCGAGAGTGATTGATAAGTACCTCATTGATAACTTTTTGATTGGGAATAACAACAAACGTATTATTTCTCGTTTTAATACGTGTCGTCCGAAGGGTAATATCGTCCACCTTTCCGTATTCACCAGCGACGGTAACCCATTGTCCAATTCGAAACGGCTTATCCCAAAAAATCATAAACCCTGCAATAATATTACTTAACACATCCTGAGCTGCGAAACCTACTGCGATACCCGCAATACCAAATCCTGCTGTTGCGGCAACTACATTTACCCCAAGATGACTCAGTGCCATAATGCCTGCAATCACCATAAGAACACCGAGGTAGATGTTGTGAATCAAGATACGAATGAGGGTCTCATTGAAATCAGCGTGAATAAGAATACGTCGCAGTATGCCTCGCGTGGATAAGTAGAGTACCCAAAACCCGACAAGTATTGCGAATGCGGTCCCAATGTTAGGGAGTACTTCATAAAACTTAGCAGGAAGCCAATCGGTATCAACGGGCACCTTCAAAATAGAATTTTCAAACATATGAGAAATAGTACCATAAACAAGTGTACATTAAGGCGTGTGTCTATACTAGATATTGTGGTAATCTTATACATCGAAGAAGATATATAAACGCCAGCAATTTAAAAAGTTTTCTATGAAAAATAGCTCTAAACTCATCATACTTTTACTAACGCTTCCAGTTTTTTTTATTGGATATCACGTATGTACCTCATCACCATCTGATTCTGAAGAGGAAAAACGTACACAAACTATAGGCACATTGACTGAACTTGAAGCACGAACTATAGCGGAGCAGACCTGTATAAAAGGAGGTGGTGCTGTTTCTAATCCATCATATAACAGCGTTACAAAAACGTGGTGGTACGATGCAAACCTCAACGCTACACGTGAAGGGTGCAACCCAGCTTGTGTTGTAAGTGAGATATCAAAAACCGCAGAAATAAACTGGCGATGTACTGGCTTACAGGAAAGCAATTAATCTCTACACTACTTGACCATCAGCGAGTGTAATAATACGACCTGCACGTTGTGCATACTCTGCTTCATGGGTGACCATGAGTACGGTGAGACCTTGTGCATGAAGTTCCATAATAATAGATAAAATATTTTCGCTCGTATCTGAATCTAGATTTGCAGTCGGCTCGTCCGCAAACAGTACATGCGGAGAATTTACAAGAGCTCGTGCAATAGCGACACGTTGTTGCTCGCCACCTGAGAGCTGACTTGGTCTATTGTGCAAACGATTTCCGAGACCTACCTGCTCCAGTAGCTCGGTGCCATGCTTCGTACAATCATCAAACTTCCCCGTAAGCATGAAGTGGGGAAGAATAACGTTTTCGAGCGCGGTAAGCTCGGGTATGAGCGCGTAGTCTTGAAAGACATAGCCGAATGTAGAAAGACGAATGGCGACACGCTGTTCGCGGGAAAAATGTGAGGTGTCTTCGTTATACACAAACACACCTCCCTCGGTAGGCTTATCGAGCAAACTTAAGAGATGGAGCAGTGTACTTTTGCCTGAACCGGACTTGCCGTCAATGGCAACAAACTCCCCCTCGGAGATGCTTAAAGAAACACTATCAAGCGCGCACGTAACGACTTCTCCTACCGTGTAGCACTTCACGAGATTTTTTGTTTCAATAATTGTTTTCTTTTCCATAGTACTAGCGTCCAAGAATCGCGTTAATGGTATTTTTTTGCACAATCATACGAGCGGGTATGTATCCGGCAAAAAGTGTCGTTACAATCAAAATCAGACTACGCACGAACGTATCATTCCACGGTGCCACAAGCACACCGTCCGCAAAAGGGAAGTCGATGGGGTGTGCGGTGATATACGGGGTAATCATAAAATAAAGTACCAGCAATCCTAAAGAAATGCCGACAAGCGCATAGAGAATTGATAGAAATACATATGAACTCTCAATCGCCAAACGGTTAATACCTATGCCTTTCAAAATGCCGATTTGTTTCTGTCTGTTAAGTGCAACAATAAACACCATAATAAAAACAGTAATAGCTGCAACCACGATACCGATAAGTCCTATACCCGTACCGAGCAAGTCAAACGTTTGCGTAATATCATCGAGAAACTGTCCTTGTGAATCCTGTGCGCTCTGCACAATAGCGTACTCTCCTATTCCGGATGCGTTGAGCTTCGCTACGTATCCATCAACTGAAGTTGAGGGCAAGAGGTCAATTGCTATTTCATCTTTTTTATCAATACTTCCACCAAGAATCTTACGGAGTCGTTCTCCGTTCATATATATACGTCTACTGTTTTCACCAACCTTTCCTTCCACGATACCAAGAACCGTGTATGTACCCACCACATCACCGATAGTGATACGCACCTCACTTCCTGGGACAACGTTTTCTAAACTACCTGTTGTGTCAGGGGTACCTCCTGCTTCTGGAGTTTCTCCAGCATACTGCTCTAGAAGTTGACTGCCGAGTAGAACTCCTGTTTCATCATGTTCTGTGAGATACGTACCCTCCACAACAAGTTCACGAAGTCCTGTCACCTCTTCCTCTAGAAGTGGATCAATACCCACGACCGCTGTCCCTACCTGATCTGGCAAACGTGTTTCTTTTTGTGGTCGTTCGTAGTTGGCACGTATAACAGCTGAGGCAAGGTACCGAGCAGAATGTGTACGATATCCTTCGATTGATGCAAGTGTACTTTCTACTAATTTGGTCCTATCAATATGCCTCTGATCTGGAAGTGGGGTGATAAGCACGTTACCAGAATATTCCTTTTCATAGGAGATACTTGCACCAACCGGAAGTCCTACGAGCACACCACGTACGACTATCACATTCAAGAAAGTTAAGAACATGATGGTAATAATGAGGAGTGAAGCCCACGAGCTTCCATGGCGAACATACCGCACCATTAAGAAAAACCCGACGCGCAATGAGCGAAGTAGCATAAGGCTATTGTACCAGTGAAGGGCAGGGGAAAACGAATTCTCTCGACAGAAAAAGGCACGAGCAAGACGCACTATTGCGTTGACTTTGTATGCAAATTATTTTATGTTTGGAATAGAATTGTTACTTTATAGTAGTAATTGTTAAAACACATCCAAGGAGGAGTCCATGGATAATCTCAACAATCTTGATACTGAACTTTTAGAAAAATTACCTATCAATTGGAACAAAAAGGTGCTCTTGAGAATGACGTGGACGAAAACTCCACTGCGAGACAAGGGAAATATTGTTTTGAATGTAGTCCTACTCACTGCGCTGGCACTCATAGCTGCCGATGTGTGGGCGGAGATTGCTCCGGTAAAGTAGCTTTGGCAATTTACTACTCCGTTATGATTCTCTTTACAGGAGCTTCACTATTTAGAATTGCACAATTCTACTTTAACCATGACACGGAAGCTCAGAATCTGCTTGACAGGCACGTTATCCGAGCCCATATCGGGATCACAGCCTCGATAAAAACGGTATTAAAAATTGCTCTATGGTCAGGCACATTCTACATTCTTCTTGTACACATTGGAGAAGGACATGCAGCACACTTCGGATTACGTGCATCAGTTGTGATTATTATATGCACACTCATTCGCATTGTACTCATACGGAGAACCCTTACCTACTTATCGAGCGAGCGATCCTAAAGGCTATCCGCCCCACGCCATCTTGTGCGTGGGGCTGATTTAGTTCAAGTGAGTAGTTTGCGTCTTCTCAAACTGGTACAATGCATTTGTTATTAAAAAATTTTCTCATGTGAGCCATATGATACTTTCAAAATCAAACTTTCTTCTGTACTTGCGACATCCTGCATGGCTCTGGCTCGAAAAACATAACAAAAGCATTCTGCCTGAAGTTGATGACAACACACAGGCAATCTTTGATGCAGGAAACTTGTTTGAAACATATGCAGAACAACTTTTTCCTCTTGGAGTAACGTTAGGCTACAAAACAAATGGAAAATTCGACGGAAAAAAATATTGGGCACTCCCCGCTACTACACTGCGAGCACTCAAAGAGAAAGTGCCCGTACTCTTCCAGGGACGATTAGAAGTACAAGGTATTACGTGCATCTTTGACGTCCTCGAACGAAACAAAAACGGAACCTACAATCTGTATGAAATAAAGTCGAGCACAAAAGCAAAACCAGAGCACGAACATGACCTCGCATTTCAAACAATTGTTCTTGAAGAATCTGGACTTAGTATCGAAAGCATGTTTGTTATCCACGTCAACAATGAGTACGTTAGAAACGGTGCCATTCTTCCAGAAGAAATTACTGATACTACAGAGGTAACTTCTGCGGTCCGTGCAATACTTCCTCAAACTCGGATAGATATTGAGAGGGCGAAAGCGGTCATGGAAGCAGACTGTATGCCTGATCCTTCGCCCCGTCATGCTCGGTTGGGATCGTTTGCGGCATGGATGGAAATCTACACTATTTTGCATCCTCACCTTGACCCCTACAACATCTATAAGCTCTGCAGTCCCGGAGCTAGAAGAATAGGGGAGCTGGAAGATGAGGGAATACAAACCATAGCGGATATTCCAGATGATGAGAACTTAGCCGTGAAACAACGCTACCAAGTACAGGCAACAAAGCAAGGGGTACGTATAATCAAGCATGAAGAGATAGAAACGTTTCTCCACACTTTTCAGTATCCTCTTTATTTTTTTGATTACGAAACTCTTGCAAGTGTCGTCCCACCTTTTGATGGCATGCGACCCTACCAACAAGTGCCATTTCAGTACTCGCTCCACATACTTCGTGACCCACGTGCACCACTCGAGCACCGAGAATTTTTACATACGGAAAACTCCTCACCGGCACAACACCTCGTGGAGCAACTGAAAAGTGATATTGGCACCAGCGGATCCGTCGTGGTGTGGTACCAAGGATTTGAAAAAGGTTGTAACGTTACTCTTGCGGAACTCATGCCAGAGCATTGTGATTTTTTGTACGCGCTCAACGACAGAATAGTAGACTTGATGATACCGTTCAGTGAAGGGTGGTTCGTAGACAAAGATTTTTTTGGTAGTGCTTCCATCAAAGCTGTATTACCGGTACTAGTTCCTGAATTAAGCTACAAAGACCTTGCCATACAAGGAGGGGCAACTGCGCAAAACATATGGATGAGTACTATTCTTGATGGCAAAAACCAAAACAAAAAAGATACCATTATGGAAGATATGAGAAAATATTGCACACTTGACACCTTTGCAATGGTCAAAATATGGGAAGTGCTCTCAAACGTTTCTGAAAAGGTTCTTCCACAACCTAGTGCTGTAAAAATAATTACAAAAACGCCAGATATACAAACAGACGTTTTTCAAAAAAGTTTATTTTAAGACTTACTCAACATAAAAATGAAAAATGCTAAAAACCACGAAAGATAAGCATTTTTACGCGCCTCTTGTATTTTATTTTTAAAACCTTCATACTATTTTCACATGAATAAAGAAACGTTTCCCGTAGACCAAGCCCCCTCAATAGTGGAACAAGGATTCTCTGTGGAGGAACAAGAAGTCCGTGAAGACAGACTTGCAAAATCGTACGTACGAGATCTTGAGTTTCCAGATGCACTTCGCTGTCTAAGAGAAGAAGGTCTGATGCCACAACAAGTTCTCCAAATGAAAGAATGCTACGGAGATCCATTGGAATCAGCTGAATTTATGACCGAGAACGATTGGGAATACCTCACCATGATATTTTTATATTCTCCGGAACTTGCAACACACAGTATCGAGACGTATAAACTAATCCGTTCAAAAATCGAGCGTATTCACATTGGCACTGAAACCATCGCAGAACGTATCGAAAAAGAAGCAGGCTCCCTAGATGAGTTTTACCGTGCTGCACTTTTCCATGACATCGGCAAATTAGATATTCCTGAGTCAGTCATGAACCATGTCGTACAACCTGGAGATTGGCATGCCCTCACACTTGCAGGATATGGTCCTGAACAAGAACACACCGTCTACTCGGATTCTGGAGAACACGTAACGGTAACAAAAGATTTTGATCCAGAAAAATTTATGTCAGAGTACGACTTAAATAAATCTTCAAATGCACCTGCTAGTTCTATTCTTCCTCCAGAAAAGATAGCAGAGCTTATAAAAAAGGGAATATCGCCAGAGTTGACGCTTCGTCAAATTTTTAATCTTCACGAAGAAAGTACACGGAAAACCCTCAATGGTTTAGGCTTGCATGCTGAAGCAGATATAGCTGGTCAAGTCCACAACTACCAAAAAGAAGAACTTTCTACTCCTACAAGCTCAGGGACTATTGCTGTATCTACCGACGCAGTAGCCATAGAAAAGATTATTTTACATATTGGAGATGCACAGGAAGCATTACGCTCAAGCGAGCGCGGCTACAAAAAACCACATAGTCAGCTTGCAACAGCCAGCATCCTTGTCAAAGATGCAAGAAAGGCTCCTTTCGATGAGTTTATTACCGCACACTGGATACAGCTAGACATGAACGAACTTGAAGAGACGATGACACCAGAGAATCCTGAGGAACAAGAAAAATTAAAGGAAATAAAAGAATTTATACGAACAGCTATTCCTGATTCGCTTTAGGTGGTTATTTGTAGAAAATGCCAAGGACAGCCTTGGCATTTTGTTGAGTGCCTGTATTAGCACCGCTCAGGAAACAGCACTTTAAAGTGATAATTTTTCATCATTCGTTTTTCATTTCTGTAGTGCGGTTTCATTTTTGTCTCAATCTTCACACGAATTTCACCACTCATCGTTTACTATGCGGGAGCGCTTAACATAATTTTCACAGATAACACAACTATCATGAATGCTTCACTTACAAGATTTTGCAATCCACATACTAAAGGACGACTCCGTTCGTTTGGTAGTATTTTTTTACTAAGCACTTTTGTTTTTACATCTATTTTTCCAACACCTCTACTCCATGCTACTGAAACGTTAACTCCAAATGTGGAATCAGCAAAAAATCCAGAGGTTGACTCAAAAATACCTATAGCAGACACGGACACTACGGTTACAGAAGTACCTATCATGGAACGAGCCTTGGCCACTCAAAGTCTTGTGGCGGAATCATTTGGCCCAAACTTGATTCAGAATCCTTCATGGGAAAATACTGACAGTGTGGGGAACCCCACGCAATGGCTGAAGGGTGGGTACGGCACGAATAACAGGTTATTAACGTATCCTGTTTCAGGTTTTCAAAGTCAAAAAGCCGGCAAGGTAGAAATAACAAGTTACACGAGTGGCGATGCAAAATGGTATTTTACCGATGTCCCTGTCACCGCAGGTAAAGAGTACTTGTTTTCTGATTACTATCTTGCTTCAAGTGAAAGTATTGTAACCATCAGATACAAGAAGCAAGATGGAACATTTTTGTATCCAACTCTCTCCATCCTCCCTCCTTCGTCCACATTTACGCAATCATCATCTCGATTCACCGTCCCACAAGGAGTAGTGTCACTTACTATTTTTCACTTACTCAAGGGTACTGGAGCACTAACGACTGACGAATACTCCCTTCAAGAAGTCATCCCCGGTAGCGGGGGAGGAACCGATACCGGCCTCGTGGTAAATGGCGATTTTGAACAAGATGCGGGTGGTGGGCTGCCGTTTGGCTGGTACAAGGGTGGGTGGGGTACTAATAACCGCACGTTCTCGTACCCTGTAACCGGTGTGGGCGGGGGTAAAGCTGCTCAAGTTACAATGACTAGTCGCTCATCGGGGGATGCAAAATGGTACACAGATTTTATTCCAGTAGAACAAGGTGCCTACAAGTACACAGATGCTTACGCATCAAACGTCACGACATATCTTACAGTACAGTACCTACATAGTAATGGATCAGTAAGTTATACTGATATATCACTCGCACCTTCTACGAACGGTTTCTGGGAAATGACTGCAAATATCGCTGTGCCTATTGGCGTCACACATGTACGTGTGTTCCATCTTCTCAACAAGATTGGTACACTTACTATCGATAATGCATCTCTTGTTAAGTTAGGAAGTACAAATGCTGGAATATTTTCCACAGGGGGGGTAACACTGGCTTTTGATGATGGCTGGAGAAACCAATACTATAATGCTGTACCAAAACTGGACAGTTCCGGTCTGCCCGCAACGTTCTACATCACCACTCGCCAAATGTACGACTATGGTTTCGTAGGATTCATGTCGCGTGCTCAGGTTCAAGAATTGTATGGAAAAGGCTATGAAATAGGTGCTCACTCACGCACACACGCTCATCTTGCATCACTTTCAGAGAGCGGTCAGATAAATGAAATAGCTGGGTCTCGTGATGATTTACATGCCATGGGCATACAGCCTGTTGAAGCTTTTGCTTATCCGTTTGGTGAGTACAACCAAACCACTATCAACGTCACACAAAATGCAGGATTTACTTCGGGACGCTCAACACTTGATGGGAACGTCACCGCTGCATCTGATCATTACCAACTTGCTCGTCAGTCAGTAGAAATAAACACTACTGTGGCACAAGTACAAAATTGGGTACAAAATGCTCTTGCAAACAAGCAATGGCTTATACTCACCTTCCATCAAATAACTGATGAACATAACCAACGATACAACACGAAACCTGCCGTATTTAACGCTATAGTTGATTACTTAGTGAACAATGACGTACCAGTCGTAACGATAGAGGAGGGTGTCGCATCTATGGCACAGTAAAATTGGCTGAAGTTATTTGACAATTTATTTATTTGTTTTAAAATAGGCGTAGAAAATTAAACCTAAATTAGTTTCAACTTTTTTCAAAAGGAGATATCGATGTGCACATCAATACCAAACCCAGAGCAATCGGATTGCTTGGAACATCCACAACAATGTACCGAGGTTGAATTTAAGGACCTCCATTATGGTGCTAAACCTATCGGCGGATATGATGGAGAATTCATAGCAGTAAAGCAGGATTTCCAGCATGCAAAAATATCCATCGGACCACTCAGTCAACGACAGTTCGGTCGCGTACGACATCAACTTGCGTGGGACCATCAATATGGTGGACCAACATGGCATACGTGTAAGGACACTATGACAATCTATCTATACCATCGGTTATCCAAACCTACGGTTAGATTGTTTGTACAACTCAAATGTACGATGCATGAAAAAATGCGCATTGAACCAAGGTTAGAAAAACTAACGGTAGATACAGGCGACAGTACTAAAATCAAACTTTTGTTACCGTTTGGACAGAACCAAATATCTTTCACTTTACACGAAGGAATGACTCCGAGTGAGCTTGTGGCAATACTTCAACAATTAACTGCTCAGACCATTCTGATACCGATTGAGCAATACGTTCTTTCCCCAATACGATAGCCTGACACCCATTAAGCTGGGTCTAGGGATAACATCTGAAGACCCCACACCACGGGGTCTTCTTTTTTACTCATAGTTAGCAACATTCCAACGGTATTCTCTTGAACACTTGACAGAATTGGTATAGTATTATACTATATTCTTTAGATTTTTCATCAACTATCAAAAGTTTTAATCAACCACCTCAATGAGAAAGGAATCGACAACATGGAAAAAAGTAGTGAAAGTGATGACTTGTCCACCCAGGAAAAACCAGAACAAAAACAGGAACGCGTCATTCTGAATGTTCAGGATGAACAAGAAGCACAACACTGGTTGGGGGGAACCACTGCGAGTGGTAAACTCTGGCCAAATCGAGATTGATATTGATTTGGAAGTAAAAGCAAAACAACATCCACGGGGAACTGCGGGTGTTGTATTTATTTACTTACATTACTATTTTAGACAACTCGATGGAAATGGTATACTTGTAGTATGCGGGCGGCATGGGCGATACAGGGAATAGGGTACTTACTGCTTGGAATTACTATATACATAGCTGTCCAAGGTACCGGCCCATCATCGGAAGTCGCAGAAAACACTCCTATGAACAAGAACAATGCTCTATTACTACGTTCTCCAGCTTTTGGCGACGGTCAACCGATTCCCAGCAAATACACCTGCGATGGTGAAGACATATCTCCTCCTATCGCGATAGAACAAATTCCTAAAGAGGCAGTTTCTTTGGTACTTATTGTTGAAGACCCCGATGCTCCAAATGGCACCTGGGACCACTGGGTGGTCTTTAATATTCCTCCCTCAACTACCCGCATTGCTGAAGGTGAGCCACCAGTCGGAGTGCAGGGGAGAAGCTCTTGGAACAAAGCTGCATATGGAGGCCCCTGTCCGCCAGCTGGTGAACACCGCTATGTTTTCAAAGTGTATGCACTGGATTCTTTGCTTCGGCTTAGTGAACAGGCAACAAAAAGTGACGTGCTTGAAATGATGAAAGGTCATATACTTACCATAGGAAAGCTCACAGGCACCTATACGAGGTTATAACTACTATGAAGCAGAATATGTACATCCATGTTCGAGTGTCCACTAAGGGTCGCTCTGAAAGCATCGAAAAGAAAAAAGATACGTACTACATAACTGTAAAGGAGAAACCAGAGCGAGGAGCAGCAAACAAACGCGTACGAGAAATTCTAGCACAAACATTCCATGGTAACCCAAAAGAGTTTCGCTTAGTTAAGGGTGGTACGTCACCATCAAAAACTTATTTATTCACTAATCACTCACACCATGAAAATTAATTACAAATTTACCGACACAAAACCAAATGACACTCTTCGTGCGTACGCGCAAACAAAAGTAGACGCATTTGAAAAATTATTGAGTCCACAAGAGGCAGACGCGGCTATTTGTGCAGTCGAGTTTAAACGTTCTACAAAACACCAAACGGGAAAAATCTGTACTGCCGAAGTAAATCTTGAAGCTGACGGAAAACTCTACCGCGTAACCAAAGATGAACCAACTTTCGAAAAAGCTATTGATAAGGTAAAAGATGACATTCTCCGATCTTTGAGAGTCAATAAAGGAAAAAACATAGACGCTGTCCGAAAAGGTGCAAGCGAGGTCAAAAAAAAGATTCAGGAAAATTAAGAGTCGGCAATTCGAAGCTCAGGAAATAAATAAAAAAACCGCTTCGGGAAGGAGAAGCGGATATTTGTGGCATGGACCACAAGAATAACAATAATGAACATAGCAGCAGGGGGTGGGTTGCCCTGATTCATGATTGTTTTCACATGAGCAAAAGCATGCACGCAATTTTCTTCCCGAAGCGGTGAAATCAAGCTATGGGTACTATATAGCAATCCCATTAGAATGCAAGCATATTTCATTTAAAATTAATACAAGTATGCCAGAATAATGTAATAACCCATATGGTTATTAAGGAGGTAGAAATGCTTCATAGGCAAAAGGAGTACTTAATAGAGTTGATTAGACGAGTCCTTGCTGAAGACGGTACCATTACTGTCTATGGCTGGAGGGACTCAAACCATAGTTCTCAAACAAGAGAGTGTGCTGAAACTGGAAGAATTCACTTCATTGAAAGAAAGAGTAAAATCGTCGATGTACAAGGTGATTTGGTGATTTTTACCAAATACGTAAAGCATGCAGATAGGTACAAAATGCAGGGTAAGTTTAACATCTACCCTCGCACATGCGAAATCAGCACAATCAAAAGCATTCTTTTAGAATGCAAAAGTTTGATTGTTAAGAAAAAAATTCAATCCGATACTCAGTTTGACATTGATGAAGTAAATCCTGAAGTTACTAAACAGGATATAAATGAGCTTGAAAAATTTCTATTTTTAACGGAGGTTATTGTGGACGGTTACGACAAATTCGCAAGCGGGTTTAAAGCCCATTCTGAAAAAAATCCTCAAAAGCTCGTCGGCGCACACATAGTTGGGAGGTTACTGAAGGAAGTTGGTCTTAAAGTACATGTGCGAGATCTTGTCAAAGGGAATTGGCTAGAGCCTGTAGTACAACAAGGTAAAACGAAGGTCGGCTGTTATAAAGCGGGAAATAAACTCCAAGTTAGGTTGGATGCCGATAGAAAAGAGGAGCCTTCTGATCCGATAGAAAAAGCAATCTTTCTCCGTGACAGAAAACCTTTTATATCGGAAAAAATTGCTGAGATTCAGAAAAATCTTGAATTCTGGCAAAATCAAATGCTTCGTGTAGAAAAAGCCGAAGATCTGCTTCGTCAACTAGGTGAACTCTAACTGTTCTTTTTAATAACCACCGCATGGTGGTTATTACTTTCATACAACAAGTGGGTAATGGTTAGCTGTCTCTACAGTTTTTTTTCCATACCTCGTACTCCATTTCTTTTTTTCCTTCAGGAATCACTTTTAGAATTACAAACGTATCCGTGTCGCTATTATATTCCGCATCTGTCACTTTCACTCGAACCTGCTTATCTCCACAAGTAGCAAAAAAGAACGTACCCGGCCATCCATCGTGTGCACAAAATTTGAGATAATTTGTATACCCACTATCCTCAAAAAAAATTTCTCCATCTTTTTTTTCAAATTTTTCAGTGTAGGTTGCTTCTGCGTGGTTTTGTTCCTCTGGAGTTATTTCATTGTTAAGCCATGCGGGAATGACTTCAGTGAGCAGTCGCCCCCCTTCACGAAATAAGATTTCATCAAGCACTGTACCACGTTCTGGCCAAGCAGGGAGCTCAACAGTCGCTTGTGCAACAAGAGGTCCATGATCCATCTTTTCATCAAGAGCTATTATACTTACACCCACATATGCTTCGACATCATTACGTATCGCGCTTCGCACAGGCGAAGGTCCTCGAAGCTTTGGGAGTAATGACGGATGCACATTGAGCACCCCAAAACGAGGGATATCAAGAAGAGCTTGTGGCAACATAGCATTGTAAGCAGCCACAACAAACAAATCCCATTCACCATTAGCTAACAGTTCTATCTCATCCTCAGACGTAAGGGAGACTGGTTGAAGCACCTCGATGTCGTTTTCCTTAGCCCATACCTTCACTGGCGGAGGTGTAAGTGAAAGTTTCCGTCCTGCTGGCTTGTCTTTCATCGTCACCACAAGAGCAGGAACAATACCTGCTTCTTTAAGCTCCTCAAGTACATAGACCGCAAGTTCCGGTGTTCCAAAAAAAACTATATTCATATCGGATACTTTCATAATTGTATGCAATTAATCATCCGTCTGATCTGATGGTTTTACGTGCCACACATCAAGCGCTCCATCAATAAAAAGTTTACCGTCGAGGTGATCACACTCATGCTGAAATGCTTGTGCTAGCAACCCTCCCGCTCCTCTTCTAAACTTAACTCCTCGTTCATCGTACGCTTCTATGGTTGCATGTGTTGATCGTTTAATGTTCCCATACTTTCCACGAACCGAAAGACATCCTTCGTCCATAAGTGTTTTTTTTCCCGATTTTTTAACTATTATAGGATTTATATATACATAGTGGGAGTCCTTGCTCACTATAGCGTGTGTACTCTCAGGACCAAACACCTTCATTGAGAGAATAAAAATTCTGAGCGGAAGACCAATTTGAGGTGCAGCAAGTGCCGCACCATCAGGCTCAGCATCTAGCGCATCTTTCATATCTTTTAGTATGCGTTGAATTTTTGGACCAGTGATATCAGAGACGGGTACTTCTTCCGCAACTTGCCGTAACACCGCATCTCCTATTTGAATAATCTTCATATAAGGACTATACACAAACTAGTGCATTTTGAAAACCCGTTGAGAGACGAGGGTAAAGAGCTCTGAGCCGAGAGCCTTGAGTTTAGAGTTCAGTACAAGTTCTGCTGTTGTGCAGATAGCCATTGCAAAGCTTTGCCTGCCATGTACTATTACTAATTTTTGGTACTAGGGTGGTGCTTGGGTGCGCCGTTTGGTAAGCCCTATTATAATATGCTATCTGGGTCTACAGTAATGGTGTAGTTCGGCGAAAGTGCCTGTAAACGTTCTAAAAGTTCATTGTCTGGCCATTCCTCACGCGAAACTCGCAAAAAACCATGGAGTGTAAAATTTCCTTTGGGTGCCTTGAGAAAACGTGAAAAAGTCACCAACTCGTAAGGTTTGAGTAAGATAACCGCCTCTTCCATTTTTTCCTTTATTTCTTCCTCTTTTCCAGTAAGTGACACTTTTATAAGTACAGTGTACGGGGGATATCCAAGCTCTTTTCGTGCCTTAAGTTCACTTCTATAAAATCGAGAAAAATTACCAGAAATAACTGTTTGAAGAATATCTGCTTCCGGTTTTCTTGTTTGTACCAATAACTCCTCCCCTGCTATTTCTCGCAGACGCGTAAGTGTTGAAGCAATTCGTTCATATATATTCCAACTTGCAAGTGAGAGAAGGGAATCAAGGGATACGACTCCTACCAAGGGCACGTGTTTTTTAAGATAAGGAAGTGCCATTTCCGTACCGATAAGAATCGCACGAGGTGTCGCATAAAAATCTTGGACAATTTTTTCCGCACTTGCGTGAGTTTTTGACGTGTCACTCGAAAGTACATACAATGATCTTCCGGGTGCCATCTCCTTTAACTCTTTTTCAACCAACTCTGTACCTATACCAAACGCCTCGAGTCGCCAACTCGTGCAATGACTACAACGTTCTCGTGCATGACGCAAGGCACCGCAAGAGTGACACAAAAAGTAGTTTTCCTCATTACCTTTATGAAGCACCACTGATACGCCACACTCACTGCATACTACGACCGTACCACAATCTCGACAGAGCGTTACCGGTGACAATCCACGTCTTGCAACATACAAAAACGATCGACCACCTTGTGCACCTGTTTCTTTAATTCGAGTCAGTAAATCGTGATGTATTACGCGAAACTGTTTTTTTGGTGATGTAGTTGACCCCTGTAAATTTATAATTTCTGCACGTGTTTTAAAATGCATCCTATGATGTCCTGTGACTATTTCTTCATACTCTCCCAACTCCCTTCGGTGAATACTCTCAATACGCAAAGGTAAATCAGCTAGAAAAAGTTGTCCTCCAAGCTCTGTGGCAAGTTCATGGGCAAGTATACGAGCGTCAAGAAATGGTCTCACACGCGAACGATATAGAGAAGACCCCTCGCGCTCAACTATAATAGTTGTGAGGTCATGTCGAGGCAAAGAAAGAAAAGAGGGGGGAGCAACAATTAATACAGGATGCTCACTGGTAAGTATTTTTGCAGTGGTTTCCTTTTGAACAGTTTTTTTTAACATACTATGCAGTAAAAAAGAATATTGTTCTATTCCCCCCATGAGCTCTTGGTAAACTCGTTCCGCATCTGCAACCGTAGGAACGGTAATAAAGACCGACCCACCAGCTGCAAACGCTTCACGAATAGAGGTACGGAAAAACTCAATTCGATTTTGTGCCAGTCCTTGATACATCCGAGGAACAATGAAACCCCGCAGTCGCGGTTTAGGAATCTCCAACTGCTCTTTGGTTATACCTGGTTGTTCAAGAAGTGCTTTAGGAAGTGTTGCAAACAGAACTGCTCCAACCGTCGCTGCATGGTACCGTGCTGCTTTCTGTATTGCACGTATATATTCCGGAGTAACAAGTTGCCTACTTTTTTGTCTCGGAATTTTGCGGAGCACATACCTATTGGTACGTAGAGTGGCTTTCACGTTATGAACTTTTTCTGACGAAAGTACTAATGCAGTTCGCTCCTTCCCACGTATAGGCACCGACACAAACGATCCAGCAGAATACTCCAATGCACTAAAATATGAAAGTTCTTCAATACTGCTTCCTCTGGAAATTGGAATTACGACAACGATATACATGGGGGTATAGTAGCACAGGACTTATGTAAACGTTGTATTTACTACTCAAATACTTACAACCTAAAGAACTGAGATTTCGACCCCGAGTCCACGCAAGTGACCGATAATATCATCATAGCCACGATTTATTGGGTAGACATTGCGTAACACGGAACGTCCGTTTGCTGCAAGCATTGCTACAAGGAGAACTACTGCAGGGCGAAGAGCAGGAGGTGCAACAATTTCTGCAGGGCGAAGCACTGTTGGCCCTTCAATATATATGCGGTGAGGATCTGCAAGAATTGTTTCTCCACCAAGTTTATCAAGTTCAGTGAGATACAAGGCCCGCTTTTCGTACATCCAGTCATGAATAAGTGTCGTACCGCGGGCTTGTGTTGCAATAACCGCAAAGAAGGGGAGATTGTCCATGTTTAAACCAGGGTAGGGACATGCATGAATTTTGTCCTCCGGTGCTTTAAGAATTGAGGGACGGGTTTTGATGTCAACCAACTTAGTACGTTTGTTTTTTGAAACATATCGTTTCAATACTTCATACCGAAATCCCATGTTTTCCAAAGTAAGTAGCTCTTTTTCAAGAAACTCAATAGGTGCGCGCGTAATCGTAATACTTGAACGCGTGACAATTGCAACAGAGAGATACAGCATTGCAACGATAGGGTCCTCAGAAAGGGAGTACGCAACAGCGGTATTAATGCTCTTTTTTCCATGAACTACCAGTGTTGTAGTGCCAATGCCGTCAATTTTTACACCACATTGTTCAAGGAAGAAACAAAGTTCCTGTACTTGATAGTTCGCAGAAGCATACTTAATCGTCGTCGCCCCGGGTATACGTGAAGCAGCCATGATGACATTTTCTGTCGCCGTATCACTCGATTCATACATAATGATTTCAGCAGGAGCAAGCTTCCCCTTAGAAACAACCCACGATGAATCTTTGGTTTGGATTTTGACACCAAGTTTTTCAAGGGCAAAGAAATGCGGTCGTACCGTGCGACTTCCCAGCTTACAACCTCCAGAGTGTGGTAGCGAAAAACTCTCCAATGAATGTAACAGTGGACCAATAAACATGAGTATAGATCGCGTTCGTTTTGCAGACTCAATATTGAGAGCCTTGAGGTCGTATGCAACTGGAGGAATCAGTGTCAAACTATTTTTTTCCCAGACCGCCTCCATACCTATAGACTCAAGCACTTCAAGCAAGCGGTACACTTCTTCTATCTTTGGAACGTTATACAGTGTCGTTGGAGCCGTATTGAGCATTGCAGCTGAGAGTAATACTACAGCACCATTTTTTGAACCACCTACTTCCACTGCTCCATGCAGTTTTTTACCCCCATGGATTTCAAAGTGGATTTGTTCTGAATCTGTAATCATATATTTAATTGTATCATCTGAAATAGTCTCTGTGTGTATTTTTACTCCATAATTTGCGCTAGCACACTGGGCTATACACATGTCAAGATATTGAAGTAAAACTCCACTCACGATACACTGGAAGACATGAATGACCCCATCATTAAAAAACGTGCTATTTTTGCGTTTATACTTGCCTTTCTGTCAATAGCCCTCGTGGTGTATCTTTTTAAGGTCACCTTCTAAATATAAAGTATTATTACTATAAATCGTCCGATTGAAAAAAGTGTTTTTTTGTTACTCGAGAGCGCGAAGTGCATGGTCATCAATTTCAACAACGGGTCTGGATTTAGCTGTGATTTGCTATATGCTTAACAAACATGTCTTTCTTTTCACCAAAGCTTGGTATTGACCTTGGGACCACAACAACACTCGTATACGTGCCCGAAAAAGGCGTGGTACTGAATGAGCCTTCCGTCGTGGCGGTGTCACTTCAAGACCGTAAAATACTCGCAGTGGGGGCAGAAGCAAAAGTAATGATTGGAAAAACCCCAGACACTATCGTAGCGTACCGACCAATGAAAGACGGGGTTATCGCCAACTACCGTGTCACAGAGATTATGCTTTCGTACTACATCAAAAAGGCGCTTGGTCGTTTTAATTTTTTCAAACCAGACGTCATTATTTCTGTACCAGCAGGAGTCACCTCTACAGAACGAAGGGCGGTTGTTGAAGCTGCCGTTAAGGCAGGGGCAAAAAATGCCTATGTGGTTAAAGAACCTGTCCTTGCTGCAATTGGCGCGGGTATTCCCATTCAAGAACCGCGAGGACATATTGTTGCTGATATCGGAGGAGGTACTATTGATGTCGCAGTTATTTCGCTCGGTGGTATTGTCGCCTCAACCTCTGTTAAGTGCGCAGGCAACAGGCTTGATGCTGCTATTCAAGATTTTGTAAAAAAACAACACAACATTGCAATAGGCGAAAAAACTGCTGAAGATATTAAAATAATTATTGGTTCTGCGCTTCCTGTTGAAGAAGAACTTACCATGCAAGTAAAAGGTCGCGATATCATTTCAGGATTGCCTCAGGTCACTGAACTTAGAACCAATGAAGTGGTAAAAGCGATTCGCAAAGAACTTAATGAAATGATAGGAGCTATAAAAGTGGTACTTCAAGAAACACCGCCAGAGCTAGCAGCAGACATCCTTGACCGAGGTATTATTATGACTGGTGGGACCAGTCAACTGCGCAACCTTCCTGAACTAATCTTCCGTCGAGCGGGGGTAAAGGCTGTACTCGCTGACCATGCACCACTCTGCGTCGCCCGCGGTACAGGGATCGCACTCTCCCACCTTGATACCTATAAACGCAGCATGATGTCTAAAAAGCAGTAGTTAGACTTTGACTCACACTATCCACTATATTGAGTAAAAATATTCATCTGCTCTAGAGAATACTTGCTATACTACCTCATATGGCAGAACCTTTTGAAGTATCAGGAAAGCGTGGAGACACGCGTTTTAGCTCACCAAATGAGGAACTCCAATACCTACGAGCTCAAGTCGCTGAAAAAGAACGTCAGCTTCGTGAGCGCGGTTTTGAACCTGAAAAACACTCAGTCGTATATGAGGAAATTCAAAAAATAAAGGAGACACCTGTACATGAAATACTTCACGAGTCACATCAACTTTCAGAAAGTGAGATAACCTCTGTCGTGGAATCGCTCAACCTCCCCCATGATAAAGATGACGACGCCATGGAAGAGCTTTTTGGCATTCTCCATGAAAAAGGACTGCGAAATTCACTTCTTATTGCAGAACGACTTATGAGTCCACATATCGAAGACGATTTTCATCGTTTGCTTGTTCAGTATGTCGCACAAGGTAATCATATCTCTGATCTCAAAGAAAATGCACCTTTGTGGAATGTGCTTCACATGACACTCTTCGAAGTCACTTTGCCTGACCCAACAAAAGAAGAGTCTGCAAAACCACTAAGAGAAATAGTATCTAAAATGGAGCAATTTTACCTCGGCATGTTTTCCATTGATAGCGAACTCAAAAGTAGAGGAGACCGATACTTTACCTTAGAGATAGCTGTATCTGGAGAACGAGAAGACATTGCTTTTTACATAGCAGTACCGAGTGACAAAGAAGATCTTTTTGAAAAACAACTACTCTCTATTTTTCCAAAAGCACGAGCACACCATGTTCCTGCAGACTACAATGTTTTTCTTTATGGGGGAGCAACAGAAATTTCTTATGCAATGTATACCAATGACGCAATTTTGCCCCTTAAAGACTACCGTGATTTTGAACACGACCCCCTCTCGGTTCTCATAAACGCACTTACCAAAATTGAAGCAGTTGGTGAAGGAGCGGCTATACAGTTTGTCATCAATCCGATTGGAAGGATGTATGAAAAGAGGTACCAAAAAGTACTTGAGAAACTTGAGAAGGGAAGCCCCCTTTCTAAAGCACTTCTTGATACTCCACTTGGTATCAAAGATGAGGTATTCAAAACGATGCGTAACCTCTTGTACACAGAAAAAAAACAAAAACCTGATATACCTCAGAAAGAATTTATTGATGAACAATCAATTGAACAAGTTCAGCGGAAACTTGAAACACCTATTCCTTCAATAAACATACGTCTCGTTGCGAGCGCTAAAACTTCTGAACGAGCTCACACTATACTTTCAGACATTGAGAGCTCTTTTAATCAGCTCTATAACATGAACGGGAACCGCCTGCGCTTTGAGCGAATAACAAAGAAAGCAGTATTTGGTCTTGCAAAACAGTTTACGTTTCGCGAGTACTCCCCAAAACAAGCGTTACCAATGTCAGTTCGTGAACTTACTACTATCATGCATTTTCCAACCCACACCGTAAGCTCTTCAACTCCACAATTACACCGTGCACGAGCAGCGGAGGCTCCTGCACCTATTGGATTACCGCGCGAAGGAACGCTGCTTGGTATAAATGATTTTCGTGGAGTAGAAACAAAAGCATACCTTGCAGCCGAAGATCGTCTTCGTCATCTATACATCATCGGACAAACAGGTACAGGCAAAACGGCTTTTATGAAAAACATGATTCAGCAAGATATCGAAAACGGTTCTGGTATTTGCTATATTGATCCCCACGGCTCAGATATTGAAGACGTACTTTCAAATATACCTGACGAACGGATTAAGGATGTGATTTACTTTGACCCTTCAAATACAGAGCGTGTGATGGGTCTCAATATGCTTGAGTACGACAGTCGTTTCCCTGAGCAAAAGACATTTGTAATCAACGAACTCTTTTCAATATTTCACAAATTATACTCAGGTACCCCAGAAAGCATGGGGCCAGCCTTTGAGCAGTACTTTAGAAACGCTACCGCACTCGTACTTGAAGATCCAAGCACGGGAAGCACTTTACTTGATATTTCTCGTGTACTGGTGGATCCAACGTATCGAGAAGTAAAGCTATCTCGAAGCAAAAACCCTGTGGTAAATCAATTTTGGAATGAAATTGCTACCAAGGCACAAGGGGAAGCTTCATTGCAAAACATTGTCCCATACATCACGAACAAGTTTGACATCTTTACCGCAAACGACGTTATGCGACCTATCATTGCTCAACAGCAAAGTAGCTTTAGGTTGCGGGAAGTGATGGACTCGAAAAAAATTCTATTGGTAAACCTTAGTAAGGGTAGGCTTGGTGATATCAATGCCAACTTACTTGGTATGGTTTTGGTTGGAAAGATACTTATGGCAGCTCTCTCGAGAGTGGATGCACTCGCAAGTGATTTACCTCCATTCTACTTATATATTGATGAGTTTCAAAATATCACCACAAACTCAATCTCGGCAATTCTTTCTGAAGCACGTAAGTATAAACTCTCACTAAACATTGCACATCAGTACATAGCACAGCTCGACGAGTCAATACGCAACGCTGTCTTTGGCAATGTAGGCTCTATGGCAATCTTTCGTACAGGAAGCGATGATGCAGAATTCCTAGAATCACAAATGAGGCCTGTATTTGAGGCGCAGGATATAATGAATATTGAAAACCGTCATGCATATCTCCGATTGCTCGCTCATGGGACACCACAGAAACCGTTCTCTATTAGAACTTTGGCACCCAAAAAAGGCAGTACTGAAAAGGGCCGATCTATCAAACAACTCTCTTCTCTCACCTATGGAAAACCTTTGGTGGAAGTAGAGCAAGGTATCCGTGTACGCTATGGCGCACAATTTTCTATACAAAAATAAAATATTATTAGTAAACACACACATATGACAACACGTACTGTATTTCACTCCTATCTTATTTTTCTAAGTATAGCGTTTGGCATTTCATTGCTTGTACAGATTCCCGCAATAGGGACTGCTTTAGCATCAAACGTAAGCGGCTTCTATCTTTCACTGACCTTGCTTGTATGTGCAGGGTACGGTATACACCGTATTGCACCAAAAACAGATATTCCTTTATATGTGTGGGCTTTACTTTTAGGTATAGCACTCCAAGTGCCTCTCGTTGCACTCACGTATGATAGGGGCACATTCCTAATAGTCATTGAACTTCTTGCAACCTTTGTGTTGTTTGCTGGGGGAATACATATGCCAGTCAAAAATTTTAAAAAATACTTTGCACCCATAGCAGCACTCTCACTCATAGGAACAATTTTGACCGTTCTCTTTTTTGCCCTTGCTCTCTCAACGCTCACCACCTTGTATGGATTTACGGTTCCTGCAATTTCACTCTTAATACTTGCCGCAGTCTTGTCCTCAATTGACCCTGCTACCATCATCCCCGTACTTGACCGACTTCACTTCAGAAAACCGTTCCTCCGCGATATTGCCATAGCTGAGAGCGCTGTTAATGATGTCGTCGGAATAATCCTGACCCGTTTCTTTTTAATTGCAGCACTTGGTACGGGAACAGTGTCAATACTTTCGGTTAGTGATACCTTCTCTCCACTTCTCTCAAGAACCACTCTGGATAGCATGGGACTTGAAATTATATGGGGAATACTTATTGGTTTCCTTGGAGCATGGATACTCAAAACTTGGGGGGAGTCTGTAGGAAAAAAACACTGGTCCGACCATGCACTTTTCTTTGTGGTTCCTTTGTTCTGTTATGCATTAGGATCACTTTTCGGTGGAGCAGGGTTTGTGGCAGCCTTTGTGGCAGGGCTTTTGTTTGAATCAAACTCAAACACAAAAGAAGTGCACGCGTATTTTGAGTACATGATTGACACCTACGTGAAGCCGGTCGTTTTTATTCTTCTTGGTGTACTTACACCACTCCCTATACTTATGAGTACGATTGTTGTAGGGGCACTCGCCGCACTTATTTTCATGTTCCTTGTCCGCCCCCTTGTGGTATACATCTCCCTTTCACCTTGGATGATTTCAAAAAAATCACTACTCCACTGGCGTGAAGCACTGTTTCTTTCTTTCATGCGAGAAACGGGAACCATACCAGCCATACTACTCTTGTATGTCGTGGCGTCTGGATTTGCAGACACTGCGTTTATTTATGCACTCGGTGTTTGGGTAATACTCTACACCCTGGTGATTGAGCCACCACTTACCGCACTTATTGCGAAGCGCTTAGATATCGCCCACACATAGGACTTACATAAACGGCGCATTTCGTTGTCAAACTTCACAAAATGTCGTTCATTGTACGACGTGTACAGCTCACTCCATTTTGTTCGTTTTCCTAGAACTGCATCCGTTTATGTAAGTCCTACAAATATTAAGGCTCTTAGCTAGCGCGGAGTCACTATTGGACCCTCAGGAGAATCTTCAACTGCGTACCCCTGCAAAGAAAGTTTGTCGCGTAACTCATCTGCAAGCCGCCACTCTTTTTCTTCACGAGCTTTTTCCCGTTCCTCAATAATTTCTTGTATCTCTTCAGGGAGCGAGTCAACCGAGACGGTCTTAACACTGAGCTGTACAGACACCTTCCCATTTTTCGCTAATGTAATAAGTCCTAAACCAAGGGCTTTATCAAAATGTAAAAGAGTTGCTCGTTTATCTTTCGGACTAAGTGTATCATCCTTGATGATTTTCCATATCAAGGAAAGGGCCTTCGGGGTATCGAGGTCATCGTTCATTGCTTCAAGCAATTGAATTCCATACTGTGCATCAAGAACACCACCCTTAGCCCCAAGTAGTTTTTCAACAAAGAAACGGTGTAAACGTGTAAGTGCGGTAGCAGAACCGTCAAGTGCAGTAAAACTAAAATTCATTTTTGTTCGGTAGTGTCCAGTCAAAAGCCAATACCTGTATGCTAGTGGGTTGTACCCATGTTCTATGAGCTGTTTAAGACTTATGGTGTTTTTTAGCGACTTACTTATTTTAGTCCCTTCAATATTAATAAACTCATTGTGCATCCAATACCGTGCAAACTGCTTACCTGTGGCACATTCACTCTGAGCTATTTCATTGTTGTGGTGTGTCCCGATAAGATCTATACCTCCGGTATGCACATCGATTTCCTTTCCTAAATATTCAAGTGCCATGGCGGAACATTCAAGATGCCAGCCAGGAAAGCCTCGTCCCCACGGGCTTTCCCAACCAAGGTTGTCATCTCTTTTCCAGAGAGCAAAGTCAATCGGGTTGCGTTTTTCATGATTCACTTCAACACGTGCTCCAGATCTCTGTCCTCCCGTGTCAATTCCTCCCAGTTTGCCATACTCAGAAAACCGAGCAGTATCAAAATAAACTCCATTACTTGTCCTGTACGCATACTGCTTTTCTATCAATGTTTCAACCATGGCTATATCTCCGGCAATATGTTCACTCGCGCGTGGAAGCACTGTGGGGCGTTTAATATTGAGCGCGTCAAGGTCTTCAATAAAACTATCTTTATAGAACGTGGCAAGCTCGTACATTGACTCGAGTGTCAAAGCTTTACCCTCCCGTTTCAATGCAAGTGTCATTTTATCATCCCCATCATCCCCGTCAGACACAAGATGTCCGACATCGGTAATATTCATAACCTGCATTACTTTGTACGAATTGAGCAGAAACGTTCTACGGAGAATATCAGCAAACACAAATGCACGGAGGTTACCAATATGAATGTAACTGTAGACCGTAGGACCGCAATTATACATGCGCACATAATCATCTCGAACAGGCGTAAAATGTTCTTTCCTTCGTGTGAGGGTATTAAAAAGCATGAGCGGTGGTTTCGCACCTTCTGCGGGGTCAGTTGATCCTGAGAAAAAAATAGGGAACATGAAAGATAGTATATAAAGAGTTTCCCAAAAAAGAAAGCAAGACTTATGTAAGGTCTTAGAAATTAACTGGATTATCTATATATTTTTAAATCCATTTTTTATACTTGAAGTAGGCAAAAAATGTAGTCGCACCTGCAACCATGATTCCGATAATAATCCAAAAGTCCCATTTATGCCCTATGATAGGAGTAATGGTTGTATTCATTCCAAAAATTGCAGCTAGCAGGGAAAGAGGGAATGTGACAAAAGCCATGATGGTAAAAATCTTCATAATTTCGTTTTGCTTCGTCCCTAAGAGTGAGTTGTTTGTTTCTCTAAGTTCTGCCAAAGACTCCCGATTACTCTTGATAGCGCTTGCAAGTCGTGCGTACTCGCCACTGATACTTCGCACACTACGAGCATATTCGTACCCAAATAATGCTACCCCAGGGGTTTCGAGCGATTGAAGCATAGCATCATGATTATCAAGTGCCTGTGAGTAGTTAAGGAGATCACGACTAATGTTTGAAAGTTCTTGTACCATCTCCTTCTCATACCCTTCAAATATTCTATCTTCTGCAGCATCAAGTCTCATGTTGATATTCGCCAACTCATCAAAAAGCATTTTGTACAATTCACTCAGCATGTAATAAAACACGTACCCGGTATGCTTACACATGTTTCTCCTATCAAGCATAGTTTCCATTTCAAAAATTCTTGAGAACTGATGGAGCGGATCTATTTCTACATACCGCGTCGTGATAATCCAATTTTTCCCAACAATAAAATCAAGCTCAAGTGACGTCGAAGCAATCGCATGCAAATGTTTAAAGGTGGGAAAGTGTAGTACTACGTAAAAGTAATCATCTCGTGCATCCACCTTGTTTCGAAGTGAGGGAATGATGAGCTCGTCCGCAATCAATGGATCAAGAGAAAAATCCTGCATTAAACCGCGTATTTCATCGTGTGTCGGAGAAACCACGTCTATCCAAGTAATTTCACCGTGCGTTTGTCGTGTTATCATGTCCGTAGTATAACAAATTTGGCATTTTCTTTACTTCAATTTATGGCTTAGTGGTGGATAGCGGGTTTGTACACTTCTCAGATATGCATTCTATTGGTACGATATACCGATGAATCCCCTACAAAAAAACACACTTGTCGTAACTGCGCTTATATTCTCGTTTGGAATGGGTTTCCTTTTTGGAGGTCGAAGTACCGATAATACAGTCTTGTCGTTCACAAATATCGAAGGAGCACCAACCTCAGTAGACCTAGCTTCGGTCTGGAAAGCATGGAGTCTTCTCGAAGAAAGGTTTGTTCCTGCAACAACAACTAAAACAATTACCTCACAGGATCATGTCTGGGGAATAATAGAAGGTCTTGCTCGTTCGTATGATGACCCCTACACCGTTTTTCTTCCTCCACTTCAGTCACAAAGTTTTGAGGAAGATATCCAGGGGACATTTGGTGGCGTAGGTATCGAAATCGGTTTTCGTAACGATATTCTCACCGTCATAGCTCCACTCAAAGGAACCCCTGGGGACACAGCAGGTATACTCTCTGGTGACCTGATTATTGAAATTGATGGACAAGGAACGCAAGCAATGACAATGGATGAAGCTATCAATCTTATCCGAGGTGACGTCGGCACTGAGGTAGTTCTCACCATTGCTCGCGAAGGTGAACAAGAATTTCTCACGATACCTGTCATTCGAGACATTATTGAGGTTCCAACACTTGATCATGAGTTGCGTGACGATGGGGTCTACGTTATTTCACTTTATAACTTTGGTGGCACTGCGGTAGATGAAATGCGTAAAGCACTCCGTGCATTTGTTGAATCTGGCACAAATAAATTGATTCTGGATCTTCGTGGCAACCCTGGAGGGTACCTTGAGGCTGCGGTAGAAATCGCAAGTTGGTTTCTTCCTATTGGTGAGACAGTGGTGATAGAGGACTTTGGCAGTGACAAGGAAAAAATGGTTCATCGCTCAAAGGGATACGACATTATTGAGGACGATTGGAACATAGTCATTCTCGTAGACGGTGGTTCTGCAAGCGCTTCGGAAATACTTGCTGGTGCTCTCCGAGAACATGACATTGGGGTGCTTATGGGGAAAAAAACATTTGGAAAAGGTTCAGTGCAAGAACTTGTTGATGTAACAGAAAACACCTCACTCAAAATCACTATTGCACGTTGGCTTACCCCCAATGGTATCTCAATCTCAAACAACGGACTTATGCCTGACTACGAAGTAGAGCTTACTGCAGAAGACATAGAGGCAGAGCGGGACCCGCAACTTGATGCAGCACTCGAGTTTCTCAATACCGGGGCTATCCCCGAACCAGTTGTAGAAGATACGAGCGAGGAAGAACCGACAGAGTAATGACTTTATTGCCGTCTGGCACACAATGAAAACAGTCTAGGGACAAAGTAAAAGTAAGCGTGAGGGCCTGCGCCGTAGTGAAAATTGACGAAGTCGAGCCCTATACTCTAGGGCTGGACGCGCTAAGCGCATCATCAATTTCTACTACAGGGTTGATGATTTTCAAGAAATAGAGTACTATGCCCCACACAGAATAATAAACACATATGCAAGTAATACTTACAAAAGATGTAGCACGAGTTGGACGACGATACGAGGTTGTGGATGTTTCTAGTGGTTATGCTAATAATTTCCTTTATCCACAAAAACTAGCTGAACCAGCAACTCCAGCGAAAATCCTTCTCCTTGAAAAAAAGCGTGAAAAAAACCAAGAAGAAGAGAGGGTTCGAAATGAAGAGCTTGCTTTGAAATTCAAAAATCTCGAAGGTGGTACACTGACTATTACCGTCAAATCTGATGAACAAGGGAACCTATACAAAAAACTTAATAGTGGTGATATAGTGAGCGCGCTACAGAACGAGCATGCCATCTCCCTCCCTGAGACTGCGATATTTCTTGAATCCCCAATAGATAAGACGGGAGGCCATGATGTTACTGTTGAGCATGGGGATAATAAGGCTACCATTACCGTACAGGTAGTCAGAGAATCATAAGCTAAAAAATGTTTCAAAAAAAACGCCTAAGGCGTTTTTTTTTGACTACGTTATGTATATTAGAGGACATCAACAACCTTTTTTCGATGTGTCGTGCCGTCAAATTTGGTTTTACGAATATCGCGGAAAGCTACGGTTCCTTCTTTAAGTGCGAACAGTGTGTAATCTTTGCCTGTACTTGTATTTTTCCCTGCAAGTATCTTACTGCCACGTTGACGCACAATAACAGAGCCAGGTTTCGCTTTTTCTCCAGCATATAGCTTGGTGCCCAAGTATTTTGGATTTGAGTCTCGTAAGTTTTTTGCTGTTCCTCCAGCTTTTCTATGTGCCATATGTTTTTATTCTTTTACCTGTTATAGAGGAGAAAGGGTATCAAGTATTTCATGCTACTTTGCTATACTACCTCTACCGTGGTGAATAACATACCAGAATTACAGATGTCGCGCAAGACCAGAGATTATACTATTATACTCGTTCTCGTACTTTTGGGGGCTATCTCTTTTGGATTAGGTAGGCTTTCAGCCATAAAACCGGTTTCTGTTCCCGTAACACTATGTGCATCGGAACCTGGTCCTACCTTGGAAGCATCGGCTGTTTCAGCCGACCTCAAGGCTTCACAGAACACAAGCCAGTATGTTGGAAGCAAAAATGGTACAGTGTATCATCTGCCTTGGTGCGGAGGTGCAGAGAGGATACTGGAAGAAAACAAGGTTTGGTTTTCAACAAAAAAAGAAGCCGAACAAGCAGGATATCGACCGGCAGCAAATTGCAAAGGAATATAATATACAGCATGCATCCACTCTACAAAAAAACAAGACAGAAGACACTGCTTATTGGAACCTTTGCTGTTTTAATAGGACTTTTTGGTACATTGATACCAATTCTCCCAGGAACTGCTTTTGTGATATTAGGGGTATCGGTTCTCTCACTCCAGTCAAAGATAGCATTGCGTCTTCTTATCACCTTGCGAACACGGTATCCAAAAATTGCCTCCCCTGTGAAGCGAGCAGAGACATTACTTGTTGACTTTTTTAATTTGACCACCCATAGACGGGAACATACTTCACTTCCTTGTGTTGACGGAGGGACACTTTCCATCCTCGCTGAACCAACGGAGTATATTGCAGGTACAGCAATACTGTTACACAGTGCCAGCGGTACTGCAGAAACAGACGTCATGAATACACTTGCCGAGGCACTTAAGATCCGTGGTTTTTGTGTTGTCCGGTTTGACGCATGTAACGGTTTAGGAGACAGTACTGGAGATTTTACAAAATTCACCACAACCTCGTATCGAAAAAATCTTGAACGTGTCATAGAATGGGCTGGGACCAAGAAGTGGTGGCAAGAACCCTTGGTACTCGTAGGACATTCACTTGGGGGTCTTGTGGCTGGTATGTATGCCCGTGAGCATCAAGCCGAGGTGGACGAGCTCATACTTCTTGCCCCAACACTTTCTGGTGAATCCTATGTAGAGACCTATAAACGTCAGAACACTGCAGACTTTGACGCATGGGAAAAGTCAGGCTCACGAACCATCAAGCACCCTATTTCTCACGAGGAGTTCTCACTCCCGTTCAGTTTTGTCAAAGACATGGAACAATACAGCTTAGTACCATCGAAACTACCCATACCTATAACAATACTTGCAGGTACACTCGACACCACCTCAGACTATGCAGAACTCAAAGCGTTTTGCGAAAAGGTTGGTAATCATGCCACACTTCGAAAACTAACAGAGGTTGGTCACACTCCTCGATCACATAAGGAAATAGATACCCTTGAGCAAGTGCTGGCCAAAATAAAACTGAAATCCAAATAGGACTTACACAAACAGTGCATTTCGTTGTCAAACTTCACAAAATGTCGTTCACTGTACGACTTGTACAGCTCACTCCATTTTGTTCGTTTCCTAGAAGTGCGACCAATTTTTCTTACGACTGAAAGGAGTTAGAAAAATGAAGTGCCCTTGTGGTGCATCCGTTTGTGTAAGTCCTATAGAAGTCGGGAAACTCTAATCAAAAACTTGAATAGAGGTACACTTTTCACATTACGTATAAGAAGTGTTACACTAAGTACACCATATGATTGCACTTGATATTGAAGCCACGGGGGTCCACCACGAAAAACACTCAATACTCTCTCTGGGGGCGCTTGATCTGGATAATCCTGACAACCGTATATACCTAGAATGCCAAGCGTGGGAAGGGGCACACATTGATCCTGAGGCACTTGCGGTATGCGGCTTCACTGAGGCAGAAGCAACGGATGACACAAAGCAAACAGAGGCGCAGCTCATCGCGCAATTTATGACATGGGCTGATGGTATTGAAGATCAAACCTTTGTAGGTCAAAACGTATCATTTGATCGTGACTTCGTGCAGGCAGCCTGCGAACGGGCAGGGTACAATTACCCATTTGCACACAGAACCATAGATACGCATACCCTAGCTTACATGCACCACATCCTTCACGGGAAAGAGATTCCCATTAACAAGAGACATAGTGCGCTCAATATAGAAACCGTTTGTGCATACATAGGTATTCCGGGTGAGCCAGACCCTCACAACGCACTCACGGGAGCCCTGGTCCATGCGGAAATGTTTTCTCGACTAGTCTATGGTAAAAAATTACTACCTGAATTTGATACATACGAAGTACCATTTAAGTAAATCATCATGTACAAAAAAATTGGAATATTTTTATTTGGCATCATAGTACTCGGAGGAGGGGGAATATACTTTGGACATACTTCACAAGAGTCATTACCAACTAATAGTGCACTTATGCTTGATTCCGTAAATCCTACTGTTTTTGAATCTAAAAACGCTGAACAGCAAAGAATTATTATAGACGTCCGCACACCAGAAGAATTTGCTTCTGGGCATTTAGAGGGCGCTCGCAATATTGATTTTTACAGCACTGAATTTGCCGATACTATCTCTACACTGGACACCTCCGCAGCATATTCAGTCTATTGCCGTTCAGGGAACCGAAGTGGTCAAACCCTTGAGCTTATGGAATCACTTGGTTTTACTGATGTACTAGACCTAGAAGGGGGGATTACGGCTTGGGTTCAAAGTGGCAAATCACTCTAGGACTTACATAAATGCCACATTTCTTTGTTGCCCTGCGCAAAATGTCTCTTGTAGTATTGTTCATACAACTCGTTCCATTTTGCTAGGGCGCCTCGAACTGTGCCATTTATGAAAGTCCTAATTTGTACACAAATCTAGCAAAAATACTAGAATTCCCACTAGTGGGAATTCTAGTATTTTCTCTTGGGTAGGACTTACGCAAACGAGTGCACCACAAGGGCACTTCATTTTTCTAACTCCTTTCAGTCGTAAGAAAAATTGGTCGCACTTCTAGGAAACGAGCAAAATGGAGTGAGCTGTACACGCCGTACAGTGAACGACATTTTGTGTAGCTCAACAAAGAAATATGCCGTTTGCGCAGGTCCTATGTTACGCACAGAAAAGGAAAGTGTGAGCCATAAAACTCATGCTATACTCAACAAATATGAACAAATTTCAAAAAGTGCGCCCACCACTAGAAAAAGAGCTTCTAAAACCACATGAGGGGAAAACAGCAATGATGACTCCCGAAATGCACGAACTTCTTGAACAAGGTGATGAGGATATCTCACTAACCTCATGGAGGATTTTCCGAATCATGGCTGAATTTGTAACTGGCTTCGAGGTTTTGAGAAAATATCGTCTAGCGGCAACCTTTTTTGGATCTGCTCGATCACTCCCTGATGATAAATGGTATCAAGAATCACAGAAGCTTGGATATCTACTCGCAAAAGATGGCTTTGCTATTATCACCGGAGGTGGTGGTGGCATCATGGGTGCTGCCAACAAGGGCGCGTACGAAGCAGGAGGAAATTCAGTCGGTCTTAACATAAGCCTTCCACACGAACAAAGACTTAACAGCTATGTTTCTGATTCTGAAACATTTAAATTCTTCTTTATCCGCAAAGTTATGCTTTCTTTTGCTAGCGAAGTGTATATTTATTTTCCAGGAGGATTCGGGACTCTTGATGAGTTTTTTGAAATCGTTACGCTTGTGCAAACAGGAAAGATAGTGCGTTTACCAATCGTACTTGTGGGAAAAGAATATTGGCTCCCTCTCATCTCATGGTTTAGGTCTACTCTCCTTGAAACACACCGAACTATTGGGCAAGATGATTTGGACTTATTCCACGTGACTGACTCTGCGGAAGAAGCCCACGAATTTATTAAAACGTACAAAACTCACTCTACTCCACTCGAAGAAGTAGGGGTCGAATAATACAAAAGGGTATGCAGATTCAAACACACAGCACACCAAGCATTTCAGAAGGAATGGTTATTTCACACATGCGAATGCTTGCCCCGTATACAGAGAAACTTCAAAAGGCACTTGGGGATACTGAGTATGCAATGCCTGAAGCACCACTCCACACTCCATTTGATGTGTCACTGCTTGAAGCAGTTTGCAAGAACACGGAGCGATTCGCAGGCAAAACAAAACTAGTACTACTTGTAGGTATTGGTGGAAGCTACATGGGGACCTGCGCACTGTATGACGCTCTCCGTGGATACGCGAAACATTTTGAGGGAACAACAGTTGCGACCAAACTGGTCGCGTTTGCAACTGTGGACCCCCACGTACTTGCCTCTATTTCAGAACTACTTAAAACCCATACATCAGCAGAGGAAGTGGTTCTTATTGTTATTAGTAAATCCGGCACCACAACAGAATCGCTTGCAAATGCAAACATTCTTTTTTCCCAATTTGCAGAACGATTTGGGAAAGAATCCGCAAGCAAGCAAACGATAGTGATCAGTGGTGCTGACTCTCCGCTCACGAAACACGCAAAAGAGCAGGGGGTACTTACCTTTGATATACCTCTCCATGTGGGTGGACGGTACTCTGTTTTTACTGCTGTGGGTCTGGTCCCGCTTCACATTCTAGGTTTTGACATACACGCTTTTCTCAAAGGAGCTCAAGAAGCGTTCACTACATCTACTAACACAAAAAAATCTTCCGGAGCAGCCGTACTCGCTTCATTCTTGTTTGAAGCATACTTGCAGGGGGCACGGGTACATGAGCTCTTTATGTGGAATCCTGAACTGGAAACTCTTGGTAAGTGGTACAGCCAACTTCTCGCTGAATCCATAGGGAAGGAGCGAATTGATGGAACTAAGGTTGGGTTTACCCCCACGATTGCACTGGGTTCAACCGACCTGCACTCCATAGGACAGCTCATTTTTGGTGGAAGAAATGACCGATACACTACATTTGTAGGTGCGCCAACAGCTTGGGAAGCTGGACATCGTTTCTCATCAGATTCCCCTTTTGTCCTACCTGTCTTTGAGGGCAAAGAAGACGGTATGGTGACACGAGCAATGTACGAAGGTGTACGAAACGCATACGCCACAAATGATTTGCCGTTTGTTTCCATAGAACTTGAGAGTGTCTCAGAAAGAGAACTTGGTGCGTTTATGGCACTCCAAATGACTACCATACTTTTTCTAGCCCAACTCTTTGATGTGAATGCCTTTGACCAACCGAGTGTAGAGAAGTATAAAAATGAAGTTCGTCGTTTACTTAGCTCATAATTAACTCTAATATTCTATGTTTGCATATTTTGATATCGGTGGCACCAAGACTCGCGTGGCTGTTTCTATTGACGGTCACAGCTTCGGTGACCATGTGAAATTTGATACCCCCAAGGAATACTCGGAAGGGGTTCGGGCTATACATGATGCACTGAAATCTCTCTCGGGAGACACACCTCTTGAAGCCGCAGGGGGAGGTATCGCCGGTCCTGTCGACAAGGAACATACCATGCTCATCAACTCTCCAAACCTACCTGAATGGGTTGGAAAACCATTTGTCCAAGACCTTGGTTCCTTACTTGGGTGCCCAGTATACATAGAGAACGACAGCGCTATCGTCGCACTTGGGGAAACCCACTATGGAGCTGGAAAAGGAGATGCTATTGTTGCATACATCACTGTCTCAACGGGGGTAGGTGGTTCGCGAATCGTGAACGGCCGTATTGACCAAGGGGCATATAATTATGAACCAGGGCAACAGTATATTGATTTTGATAAATCAGCTTGTCCTGAATGTGTCAGTGCCACTGCAGAAAACTACCTTTCAGGTACGGCGACCGCTCACCGATTCAACATGAAGGCTTATGAGGTCAAAGATCCTCAGGTGTGGGAGGATTTATCTCGATGGCTGGCTTTTTTTCTCAACAACACCATCGTTCATTGGGCACCTCACTCAGTAGTTTTGGGAGGATCAATGATTGTCGGTGATCCTGCTATACCTGTGGATCGAATTGAGGAGCATTTAAATGAAATTTGTTTGATATATCCAGAAAAACCCAAAATAAAAAAAGCCCAACTCGAAGATTTGGGTGGACTATTTGGTGCGCTTGTTTTCGTCAAACAGCAACAAGGGTAGGCCAAAATGTGTTGCAAAATATGATTATTTTGAAGAGCTTCGCTGTAATTATTACAACACAAATATTGCTTGACTGTCAATAGGTTTATGCTATACTTTTTCTTGCCCCCTGCAGTGTAGCTGCAGCTTTTTTATTGCACTGTAGCTACGCGTGGGTTCTGGGTGGTCCCATCATATATGGGGTCCTTACCATTAAGAGACGGCTTATTTTAGGCACACTAATAGCATATGGAGTAGCAACCGTGGCAACGGCGATTACGTTTCCAACTGTTGCAATAGAGATAAGTACTGACGTGCGTATTCATACCGTTGAGGCGTACGAACAGGTAGCAGAGGTTGAAGCTCCTATTGAGCTTGCACTAGGTTCAATGGAAGATAAAGTTCGTGCGTATTTCAAAGACATACCTGTTATGGCTGAAATCGCCCGATGTGAATCACACTTTACCCATATTGACCCAATGACAGGCAAGGTAAACCGTGGACGTGCAAACCATGAAGATGTAGGTGTTATGCAGATAAATGAGTACTATCATAGTGCTTCTGCAGAAAAAATGGATCTGGATATCTTTTCATTCGAAGACAACATGGCATACGCACGGTACCTTTACGAAAAAGAAGGCACAAACCCCTGGAAAGCTTCACAAGCGTGTTGGCAAAGCAACAATCTGCTTGCAATACGATAATCCTATACTTGGAATTTCAACCTGAAAAAACACTTGTTTAAGACAAGTGTTTTTTCAATTATTAGGGGTAATACACATTCTTACACTCATTGAAAATTAAAACATATTTTCGTTTGCGTAGGTCTTGTTATTTCTATATTATTACCTGTATGAAATGGAATACGGTACTCAAGGTTGCTACAGGAATTGTGATAGTACCGATTTCCATCATTGCCCACAAACTTTGGCCATGGTGGACTCAAACACCGATGCCTATACGAATTATATCCTCGGTCATGGTACTGCCTATTGTAGGCATAGCAGCTATTGTCACCCCTTGGTGGGAAGGTCTTTAGGTAATAGGTTTTCACAATCTCTATGAAACAGTTAACCACTCTTTGCGTCATTCATAAAAATAACAAAATACTTCTTGGAATGAAGAAGAGAGGATTTGGTGTGGGTAGGTGGAATGGATTTGGTGGAAAAGTTGCGGAAGGGGAAAGTATAGAAGAAGCGGTAATTAGAGAAGTAGAAGAGGAAGCGTGTATAACTCCAGTCAGTATTGCTCAAAAAGGAGTTGTAGAATTTCACAATGAGGGTCAGAAAGAAATTTTAGAAGTACATATATTTTATTGTCAAAAATTTTCTGGAACACCACATGAAACAGAAGAGATGCGACCTCAGTGGTTTAGAGTAAACGATATTCCTTATGCAGAAATGTGGCCGGATGACTGGCACTGGTTACCGCAGGTTCTTGCAGGGAAATATGTGACCGGATCATTTTTATTTGGAGAACAGGACTCTATCCTCAAGCTCAACCTTTCATTTACATAATTTAAGATAGGGTATTGACATTAATCATATTATTGCTATAATATATTTATAGTGTATTTGAACCTTAACCCGAGCCCGATAGAGGTGCGACATGTTGATACGTAGATAACAAAAAAATCTCTTGCCGGTGTACCAAGCCCTTCTGTTTTATGGAAGGGCTTGTTTGTTATATAAACACAGTACATCATACCCTACGCATATTCTGCGACCGTAGAATAAGCATAAGGGTAGTATTTGGAGCAATTTAGGAATTCTATTCGAATGTGCTATTGTGCGTAATGGGCAGGCAACCGCTAGTTAAAGGGTACCTTCTGCCTAATTGAAGTTCCTTAACAAAACAAAGTAGTTTTCTGTTTAGATTGCGAACAGTGTAGTGATTATTCGACAAGTAGTTACTGCACTGTTCGCACCTAAAAAACAATGATAAGGAGAGACTACCATGACTACCGCACAAGAGGATAAGTCGACAATCAAAACACTTTCCACTGAAGATCAACAAACCTTCATCTCTCTAGCAAAGCAGGATATTACTCACATCATGAGGGAACTCAACCAGAATTTTTGGAAGCGAAAGCCAAAGATGATGAACCCGCACCCGGTGTCGATCAAAAGGTACAAATCCTATCGTCAACCAAGAATTAAACAACGAGTATCTTGCCCAGAAATCGGCGTATTTGCCTTCGTGACCGAGCAACAAATCGGTCACTGGAGAAGTGAACCACAGTTACAGTATTATCTCTATGTTCTGACTGCGAGAAGTGGGAGGTCCGAACGCAAAGTCGTAGACCAAGGGTACGAACTTGAAGGCGATGCAACCATTTCGATACTTGAGGTCAAACAAGAGTATATTGTTATCAAAACGAAGTCTGGTAGGATGACGATTTTGCTCTAGCCATCCTTCTACTGATTGTTCCTTCTCACTCGATAGGCTACCAATTCCGGCATAAACGCGGCCCCATCTTTGAGATGGGGCTGTTGTACGTTTATGCTTAACTGTTTGAGGATACCAAGTTTCTTGAAATGCGTTTTGGTCAATCCTGCTAACTTTTTTCTTCGTTGCAATCCTTTATGATTTTTCTCAAAAGGAAGCCTGCTGTAATAAAACAATAGGCAATAGCAAAGAAAATCAATGGCGTGTACTTTCCCGATTGATTGTATTCTTCACTATACTTCATCCAAATACCAAGCATTCCGAGAATGCTTAGCAAACAAACAAGTACACTGACAAAACATACTTGCGCTTTTGGTGCTCCATTTTTCTCTCGAATTACTATTTCCTTGCTTTTTTTACTATTCAACATGCCAATCTCCTTGTAACTGAACTATTTAGAGTGTTTGGAAAGTTAAGAAAATCTAAATATACAATATCACAATTTAGAAATTTTTATCGGTGACAGTCAACAAAACAGCCGGCCCCAAAGGGCTCGGCTGTTGTGATACATTGCGCTACAAAATCAACACCAAGGTCATACATAAACTGAAAACAAAACCAGTGACTGGAAAGAGTCTATCTTCAATTGTCCATGCACTTGCTCCGTAAGAGGACAGTAGGCAACCAAATGAGATTCCTCCCCAGTACCACCATCCGGCTTGACCGTTTTGACACCACGCATCGCATAGGGCTTGAACGCTGGAAATAACCATAGCAACAACTAGTGCTACAATAGCGGACTTGGGTCCAAGTTTCCACCTAGAAATGAGAGCCACCAGAACACCAATTGCTGAAATGGTTTCAACAGTATTCCACTTCCAGTCCCATTCATTTTTTGAAAGGAGGATACAAGCAACGAGGGAGGCGCCTATAGCACACCCGAGAGGGAGCCATGGTCTTTTGTTGCCGGCAACAAAACAGGTAACGAAAAGAAAAATATCTAAAAGTGCCCACATCGTCCAACATGCAATACTTTGCGGTACATTATTGTGCAACAAATACAATGCAAATGTCACCGTAAAACCTATCGATAACAAACCGCCTGCAATATCAGCTTTTTCTTTCAAGAAACACCTCCTTACTGATTGTTTTTAGGGTTTTATACCCAGCAACATCAATTCACATTCCGAAATGTATTAAAATACGAGATGAAGATATAGTCAACTGATGAATGGCGCAGTAAGCACCTTATGCTTCTCTATGACCATTGGATACGTATAGAATTTTTATTATTTAAAAAAATTATCAAGTTACTTGGTAATGTGGAAGTGGGGGAGTTCGCAATCAACACTTGATTGGTATCTCGAAACACTAGAAAGAATTATGTGATACACTTCAAGTATGAGTACGAAACATGCCAATGAGGGACCTCTCGCAGTATACGCAGGAATACTTGTCGACGGAAATGACCTCCACATCGCAATCAAAAACGGTGAGGTTGTTTCTTACAAAACAACCTCACCAGAGGAGACCAATACAGAGAAAAATGTCTTGAGGTATCTTGAGGCATACGAAATACGCACAAACAACAAAATTGTTGCTGCTGGAATCGTCAAAAACAATGATGAAATTAATTTTAAAGACCTTTCTTCAAATTTATGGCTCCAGCTCGATATTGTTCCATATACATTCAGTATCACGGAAGGGAGTTACCAAGAAAAAACCGAACGAGTAGCGAACTTGATTGCAGACCGTTTTGATCCTCAACAGAATATCGATATCTTGTATGGAGAAAACCGTGTCATACACCCACATCGTCTTACCGGGAGACGACCATTGCGTGACATTGTTCCCAAGGAGCAGTATGAACACTTGAAGTCTCTTGCAAAGGAATTTAATACACTTGGAGGACGTATTGCTTTCATAAGTGCGACACCACAAGGAGGAGGGGTGGCACTTATGAGACATGCCTTGATACGGCTACTGCATCAGTTTAATGTAGACGCGAATTGGTACGTGCTTATTCCTGATACACGAGTATTTAGTATAACAAAAAAGAAGTTCCATAATGTCCTCCAAGGTGTAACGAAACCACCACCACCACTTACCGATCACGACAAAGAGCTCTACGAAAAATGGACTGCTAAAAATGCCAGAAAATTTACGGACGCCTTCACAAAGGCTTCGGTTGTTGTTATTGATGACCCGCAACCATCTGGACTCATACCGTACATCAAAGAAGTAAATCCCAAGGCAAAAATCATATACCGTTCTCATATCCAAGTTGATGCCTCTCTTATCGCCGACCCGTCAACTGTGCAGGCGGAAACATGGAATTATCTATGGAACAATATCTCACTTGCTGATATTTTTGTAAGTCACCCTGTACGTGCATTTGTCCCTAAAAACGTGCCGAAAGAAAAAGTGGTGTATGCACCTGCAACCACTGACCCACTTGACGGCCTCAATAAGCCATTACAGAAGAGGCACAAGGACTACTACATGACTCTTTTTAACCAGTTATTGTTACAAGTAGGACAGGAACCAATTGATTCAAAACGACCATACATTATCCAGATAGCTCGATTCGACCCAGCCAAAGGTATTCCGGATGTAATTGAAGCATACCGTATATTGTGTGAGAAACTTGACCAAAAAAAGAAACCGCACCCTCAACTAGTACTGCTCGGACATGGTTCTATTGATGATCCTGAAGGCAAACCGCTATACCAAGAAACAATTCAACTCATACACACTGAGCCGTACAAACACCTTACGAAGGATATAAAAGTTGCTCGGATACATGCAAGCGATCAGATACTCAATACACTTCTCCGTAATGCGCGTGTAGCTTTACAACTTTCACACAAAGAAGGCTTTGAGATAAAGGTGACAGAAGCTATTCATAAAGGCGTCCCTATCATCGCATATAAGTCTGGAGGAATACCATTACAAATCGAAGATGGCGTTACTGGGTACCTGGTCAAGACTAAAGACGTGTATGCTGTAGCAGATCGTCTGTACGACCTATGCACCGACAACAAACTTCATGCCACCATGAGTGCGCAAGCAAAGAAGGGCTACTGCCGTGATTTCTTCACCATAGGTAATTCGATAACCTGGCTCTACTTTGCACTACAACTCATAAAAGGGAAGAAGATTACGCAAGCACAAATACGCTCTTGCACCAACCTTCCAAAAATGCTGTAGGAAGGTTTTACTCCCGTTTTTCAGGACACACACTTGACTGGGTTATTTATCTATGCTATAGTTTTAAACGGAATATTATTGGTGATAAATAAAAAAAAGGAGAAATCGCGTGAAAGTACTTAATTTTGTTTTACGTACAATAAGAAAGAAGTACCTTTGGATATTTGTTTTCTTGGTACTGAGTTGTGAATTCGTCGCTGCTCTCACCCTGTACGGAGACAGGGCAAAGTACGGCTTTTTTTAAAGTGCACTTTCATACAGTACAAGGAGATAATAAAAAACCCTCGGGATTCGATTGATCCGAGGGTTTAATATATTTTGTATGGACATTACTTACTTGCTACACTAAATATACAATGAAATACTTTCAAAAACTAAAGAAATATTACCAACATAATCCTGAAGGTTATTGGTTTAAACGAAAACTTTACGGCTGGGGTTGGACACCGGTCACATGGCAAGGATGGATGGTAACCGTGGCATATGTTGGGCTCGTGCTGTTTTTCACACTCACTGTCGATACAAGTTCAAGCATAAAAGAGATTGTACTTACATTCTTATTGCCACTTACTTTTCTAACAATTATTTTTTTTCGTATCGCATACCGTAAGGGAGAGAAACCTCGATGGCAGTGGGGTATACCTGATACCTTGGGTAATTAAATTACGCGACAGAGTATGAGGGTGGAGAGGTAGGGAATCGGGAGTGAAAAAAGGTACTAAGTACCTATTTGTGATAAATACATTATGAAAAAAAATATTGTTGGAATCGGTGTACTTTTAGAAACACCTACTGAAACTTTTTTATTTCAAGAACGTGACAAGAACTTAAAAAGAAACCCAGGACGCATAGCACCATTTGGTGGAGGAATGGACTTAAACGAGGGCCCTCTACAATGCGCTATTCGTGAACTTTCTGAAGAACTTGAACTTGAAATACAAAAAGAAGATTTACTTGAAATAGGGGTGTTTGAAAGTCATTATACTAAACAGACGTTTATTCAAATATATTTACTTAAAAATATTGTGTCTGACAACCTCACACTTCACGAAGGAGAAAGTATTGTTGAACTTAGTCTAGAAGACGCTCTTCAAAACGAGCTTGTAACTGATTTTACCAAAGAGGTACTTAAGTCGCTAGCATCTAGAGAAAAAAGGAACTAAGTACTTTTTTTATTAATCCTTTTTGGCCGACCGTCCCGCAAGGATTCATGGGGTGGGGAAGAGGGGTAAATGTTGAAATAAAAGATACCTATTTCCGCGGTCGCGAGAATGGGTATCTATTTGAAAATATGTACTTACTATTAGGTTTAACTGGTAAAAATTCATATTCTTAGCCATTTTTTAGTGTTGACAAGAGTCTGTAATGGTGCTAACATATAGGCAGATGAGCTACACGCCAACGGTGCATCTAAAACAGTTGGTTTTCTCTCAATAACGACCCACGGTTAGAGGGAAGAATAACAGTGGTAAGTACAGTTAGCTTGTACCAGCTAACTGTACAATCAAACATATCACCTGAGTGCTTCGGCCTCAGGTGGTTTTTTTGTGCTAACTAAAATTATTGGTGACGGCGGGGTGTAATTATGTAACAATATGAGCAGGGGGGTGGAATTTTATTTATTAATTATTTACGTATGCCTGAAACTATTCCTTTTAACATCGCCAATTTGCTACTTTTTACCATGCCTGGATTTTTTCTTTTATGGTCCGTGGGGTACAGGGCAAAAAGTGATTTTGTGTTTTTTATGTTTAGTATGTTCTGGGGAATTGTACTCATGATGGTTTTCATTTACAAAATCTCCTTTTTGAAATGGATGACTCCGCTCCTCAACAACCCATACGCAGGAGCAGTTGTATTTTCAATTTTTGCATATGCGCTAGGCTTAATGATTAAGTGGATTAAACCGAAGTTTAAGTAGAAGTCACGCAATATTGTGCGACAATTAAAATCTCGCAATTATCAAAAGAGGAATTGGAGTAAGTGACATCGAAGATATTATAAGTGACAATGGAAATATGGATATACAAGCAGAGGGTTACCAAATACAAGGATTAGGTAAAATCAATATTATTCTTGGTAAAAATGGTGCCGGTAAGAGTACTCTTTTACGGAACATTCAAGGAGCGTACCAACATGCTGACCCAAAACAATTACTTACTACATCATACATTACGCCTGAAAGAGGGGGGATTCTATCATACGAGGCAGGGACTGAACACAACATCAGAAATAACCCAAGATGGATGCCTCAAGAAAGGAAGAAAAACTTAACATCCAATTTTAGACAACAAACTGTTGCACAGTTTAGAAATTTGCAAACTATAATTTCTGAAGAAATTGAATCCTTGGTAGAAAATGACATAAAGCCTTCAAAGGATATTTTGTTTAAGCGCTATGTTGAAAAAATCAACACTCTTCTTGACCAAATTGAAATTCGACCAGATAAAAAAATATTTTCCATGTATAAAAAAGGTACTGAGAATATTATAGATGCTTCAAATATAAGCAGTGGCGA
>Ga0209212_1001248_pt1 | contig 42987 bp, 40 predicted proteins | sample RifGroC2_FD_183996 | JGI IMG/M metagenome (GOLD analysis project Ga0209212, IMG submission 183996) | Groundwater microbial communities from Rifle, Colorado, USA - Groundwater C2 (SPAdes) (version 2) | ecosystem: Environmental > Aquatic > Deep subsurface > Groundwater | place: Rifle, Colorado... | reverse complement strand
ATAAACCCGTCCAGCCTCCACAACCCCTCTTCCCTCGCAATTCTCACCGCTTCTTCAAATTCCTCGCTGGTTATTCTCCTATTCATTGGAGGATGTTCAAACGCCTTGTAACACGGCCTGTATTGACCCATGATATTCACATAGGTATTTCTGGAAATTTCCTTTGCAACAAACCGCATAACCTCCCTTGTGCCTGCAAGACTACTTGGCAAGACAAGATGCCGTATTAAGAGCCCTCTCTGAGCTATCCCTCTTTTATCAATCTTTAAATCCCCAACCTGTCTATGCATCTCTTTTACTGCCCCTTTTGCCACCTCAACATAATCGGGCGCTGCTGATAACTTTTTTGCAGACTCATTATTACCGTACTTAAAGTCTGGCATATAGATATCAATAATTCCATCAAGAAGTTTTATTGTTTCAACTGATTCATAACCGCCGCAGTTATACACAAGCGGTATATCGAGTCCATTCTCAATTGCAGAGGGAAGCGATGAAACAATCTGGGCTGCCTGGTGGGTTGGCGTTACAAAGTTTATATTATGGCATCCCTGACGCATCAGGCTTATCATCATGCTGCCAAGCTCTTCTCTTGAAATCTCACGCCCCTCTCCTAAGTGGCTTATGTCGTAATTCTGACAGAACAGACATTTCAGATTGCAGTATGTGAGAAATATAGTGCCGCTCCCATAATATCCAACGAGTGGTCTTTCCTCTCCAAAGTGGGCGTGGAAACTGGAAACCATGGGTAATGCTCCAACCCTGCAGACACCCTTCTCGCCCTTGAAGCGATTTACCCTGCAATTCCTTGGACAAAGACAACAATCTTCAAGTATTTTATTTAATAATTCTATTCTTTTATGGAGCTCGCCTGTTTCGTAGAGTTTAATGTATGATGGCTGGAACATACCGTAGGCAGTAGACAGTACGCAGTAGGCAGTAGAAAGCAAGCAGTATATTGTTTTTATTGCCTACTCCATACTGCATACTGCCTACTGTCTTTTCATAGCGTTGGTTTTTTCTCTTCCCTTTTTGCCTGGCAATTAACACAGTATGGTGTAAATGAAATTACCTTTAATCTGTCCTCACTTATTTCAACCCCACAGTCTTCACATATCCCATAGGTTCCTTCATCCAGTCTTCTAATCGCCTCATCCATATTTGTAAGCTCCTCTCGTCTTATATCAGCAACTGCGAGGCCAGTGTCTTCGATTGCGTCAACAAACGAAAGCTCTTCTAAATCCTGCGGATTGTCAAATTGCTTGCTGTATTCCCTGCCGAGTTTATTGAAAATCTCATTTCTCAGTTCATTCCACATCTTGCGCTTTCTTTCGATGAGCATCTTCTTTAGTCTCTCTTGCCTTGTCTTATTATTTCCTTTCATTTTATGCCTCCTGCTCTAAGGTGCGAGTCTTAAGTCTTGCAACTTGTAACAATTCTTAATATCAACAAACCGGATATTTACCTTGTGCCAGCTCCGTACAAAATTTGCCTATATTGGAAAGACCTTGCTCTATTATCCCTCTTGCAGTTTTGATAGCCTTCCTTTCGTCAATCCCTCTATTTAAAATAATCTGAACTGAGGCAAGATGCGGCTTATCAATCCTCATTCCTATCTCGCTTAAGAGCCACACATAAACCTCTTTTATACCGCTAACATTATCATAAATATCTTTAGCCATACGGTGACTGAGGATATTATAAATCTTACCAACATGACTCACGGGATTTTTGCCGGCAGCGGCCTCTGTGCCCATTGGCCTATTCAGAGATATAACTCCATTTACCCTGTTACCCCTTCCAACTTGTCCAGAATCTGCATCCTCGGCTGAGGTGCCAAGAAAAGACAGATAGATACCGCCAAGCCCTTGTGTCTTTTTATCAAGGGTGTTGTAGTGGACATTTATTTTTGCAAATTCAGAGCCAAACCGCTCCCGCACAAAATTATTTATAATCCCTTTAATCCTTTTCTTACTTAAGAAATAATCCTTTAAATCTTTTACATATCTTGAGAGCAATGGCATGGCAATCGTTAAGTCCAGCATCCTGCCTTTACGCAGCCCCATCACCTTTACATCTTCGCCTGTTTCAGGAAGTATATCTTTAACCTTCTCTGAGTTTAAAAATCGTTCAACCTCATAAACCACCTTCTCTGTGGAACTAAATGGCGCATAGCCAACCGCAGCCGATGTATCATTAGCGCCTTTAAGTTTCCCTTTTCTTTTAAATATATCAGTAAGTTCTTCTGAGCCTGGGGCAAGCACCACCCTGCATTTTATACCATTTTCTACATCAACAAACCTTAAATTATCTTTGAACCATGTCTTTGCTGTTTTAACAGCTATACCCTCAACATCTATCGTCTTCTCCCCCACCCTGAATGTTGCCCGGTCACCGATGATAAGCTCCATCGGCTTTATAACCCTGCCGCCGCCGAATTTTCTTTCTACCTGGCCTGCCACAAGAAGCCCTTTGTCAATATTGTGATGAAGTATATCGCCAAACCTCTTAAGATATTCCTGGCTTAAGGCAACAGAGATACTCTCCATGATTGCATCACAGATATAGTCTGGGTGGCCAACCCCTTTCCTCTCAACGATCTCCACATCCTGCTCTGCCACAGGTTTATTAGCAAGTATTTCAACTGTGATGTTACGCATATAGCCTTCTTATCTATTTAAGAACACTTTGATATCTTTCCTTTTCACTAAATATGCACCCACAATACTGCTGTCGGTAAAGCCCCATGTCCTTTGACTCTTTAATCCCATCTTTCCAGCCGATACGAAAATCCTCGTAATAGAATGACACCCCGTATTTTTCTGACAATCCCGTTCCAATCTTTTTTATCATCTCATGGTCCTGGTATTTGCTGTAGAGAAGCGATGATGAAAAATAGTCAAAGGCATTTTCCTTTGCAGCCTTTGCAGTAGCCTCAAGCCTTGAGGAATAACAGTATAGGCAGCGAGCAGGTTTATTGCAGGGCAATCCTTTAGGTTTGCTGAAAGCAGGGCTAAAGCCATGCCTTACAGCTTCTATCGCTACGGTATTTTTCAGGAACTCTTCAAGATTATACTCGTCCCGATATATCATCCTGATGTCCATCTTATCCGCAAGGATTTTTACAGCCTCAAGTCTTTTCCGATATTCGGTATAGGGATGGATATTGGGATTAAAGAAGAATCCCCAGACTTCCATCCTGCCTTCAAGGATTTTTTTCAGGGGGTAGACTGCACATGGACCGCAGCAGATGTGGACGAGTAGTTTCATAAATACAGATTATAGGTTACCGGTGAAAGGTCTAAGGTAAATACCACGAACAAGATGAATAGCTCTGCGCCTTACACCTTTCTCCTGACTTATTAAAACAATTTCGTCTGCGCATTATTTTGATTGCCTTTATACACCCTCCCAAGATGCTCATACGCCACCTGGGTTGCGACACGACCTCTCGGGGTCCTGTTCATAAAACCTTCCTGTATCAAATACGGCTCATATACATCCTCAAGTGCGTCCTTTTCTTCGTGGAGTGTAGCTGCAAGGGACTCTATACCAACAGGACCGCCGCCATATTTGTCAATAATTGCCATGAGTATCTGCCTATCCATTTTGTCAAAGCCCTTATTATCTATCTCAAGCATCTTTAATGCCCCGTCAGCAACATCTTTTGTTATAAATCCGTGAGCCTTTACCTGTGCAAAGTCCCTTACCCTTTTGAGAAGCCTGTTTGCAATCCTCGGTGTACCCCGCGAGCGCCTTGCAATCTCAAACGCACCATCCTCATCCACCTCTATATTCAAAATACCTGCTGAACGTTTGATAATGGTTTTTAGCTCATCAGGAGAGTAAAAATCAAGCCGTGAGATTATTCCAAATCTATCCCTCAACGGAGATGTCAAAAGCCCTGCCCTTGTTGTAGCGCCAATTAATGTAAATTGTGGTATCTTTAGTTTCATGGTCCTGGCTGAGGGGCCCTGACCTATTATTATGTCAATATTATAATCCTCCATTGCAGGATAAAGGATTTCTTCCACAACAGTATTTAATCTGTGAATTTCATCAATAAAAAGCACATCCCCTTCCTCAAGATTGGTAAGTATTGCTGCAAGGTCGCCTGTCCTTTCTATAACAGGCCCTGAAGTTACCTTTATATTCACATCCAGTTCATTTGCAATGATATAGGCAAGGGTTGTTTTTCCAAGGCCAGGCGGTCCGCAGAAAAGCACGTGGTCAAGTGTATCTCCCCTGCCCTTTGCAGCCTCAATAAAAACCTTGAGGTTTTCCTTTGTTGTGCGCTGACCCACATAATCCTTTAGGAGTTTAGGCCTAAGCGCTGCATCAAATGCCTTCTCATCTTCCAGCACTATTGGTGTGATATCTCTCTCATCCATGTGCTAAGACCTTCAGTGATTCTTTTAACAGCGCTTCAAATGTTGTAACACCTGTATAAACCTTTCTAACCCCTTCTATCGCCTTATCTGCCACAGGTCCTTTATAACCAAGGTTAATAAGGGCTGAAAAAACATCTCTGTATAAACTATCTTCTTTGCCCTTTTCTGCAGGTACGCCGACGCCCTCTCCATGCTCCCTGATAGCCTTTCTCATCTTATCTTTCAGTTCAAGAACCAATCTCTCAGCAGTCTTTCCGCCAACCCCTGGGATAGATCTAAGTCTTGCAATGTCGCCAGATGAAATAGCTGAGATAAGGTCTTCTGCTGGTATACCAGAAAGGATATTTCTTGCAAGCTTTGGTCCTACACCTGATACACTAATCAACAGTTGAAATATCTCTTTCTCCCGTTGGGTCAGGAAACCATATAATTGTAAAGCGTCTTCTCTAATATGCGTGTAGGTATTGAGACTGATATATTCCTCTGTATCAGGTAGTTTATAATAGGTAGATAGCGGTATATATACCTCGTATCCAACGCCTGATACATCAACCACAACTGATTCAGGAGATTTATATATTATTTTGCCTTTTATATGGGCTATCATATCAACTACAGGGATCAGGTATCGGGGACCAGGGTTTTGTTTTTGACCCCTGACCCCTGACCCCTGACCCCTGACCCCTGTCTATAATGGTGTATATGACATATCGCTGCTGCCAGAGCATCAGAGGCATCTGGTTTAGGCATAAGATTTATATTCAGGATGGCCTTCACCATCTTTTGAACCTGTTCTTTTGTGGCATTTCCATAACCAACTATAGCCTGTTTTATCTTCATTGGACTATATTCAAACACAGGAAGACTGTGCTGCGCTGCACATAGCATAGCAACACCCCTGGCATGACCAAGCATAATAGCGCTCCTGGCATTCTTTGCATAAAATATCTCTTCAACAACAACTGCATGTGGCGTGAATTCACAAATCACTTTATGGATTGAATCAAAGATTATATTTAATCTTACGGTAAGAGAATTTTTGGAATCAGTTGCGATACTGCCATTGCAAATATGAGTTAGATTGCCTTTATCACTGTCAACGATGCCGTACCCTGTAATATGAGAACCCGGGTCAATCCCTAAAACCCTCAAAAGACCTCCCTCTGAAAACAGTAGGCAGTATGCAGTAGAGAGTAGGCAGCAAAAAATTTTCTTGCTTTTTTACTGCTTACTGCATACTGCTTACTCCTTACTGTCTTTATGCTACTTTCTCCATCTCTTCCTGTGGTATGTCAAAATTTGCATAAACAGCCTGCACATCATCCTGCTCCTCAAGTTCCTCCATTAGCCTCAGGACCTGTTGTGCCTCTTTGCCTTCTACCTTCACTGTATTCTTTGGTATCATGCTAATCTCTGACAGAATATATTTAAGACCCTTTTTGTTAAACGTCTCTTTAACCCTGTGAAAATCAGTTGCTGCGCTATAAACCTCGAATACCCTGTCTTCATTATTGGTTATCACATCCTCTGCGCCAGCATCAATAGCAACCTCCATAAGCTTATCCTCGCTGATAGTTCCCATATCAAATGTAAACATCCCCTTCTTCTCAAACATCCAAGCAACCGAACCGCTCTCCCCAAGCCTTCCACCGCACTTCGTAAATATATGTCTCACATCACCAGCAGTTCTATTTCTATTGTCAGTTGTAACAGATACAAGAACAGCGACCCCTCCTGGGCCGTATCCTTCATACACATGATCTTCGTAGTTTACACCTTCCAGTTCGCCAATGCCCTTTTTTATTGCCCTCTCTATATTATCAGAAGGCACATTATTCTCCCTGGCCTTATCTACGGCTGTCCTGAGACGCGGATTTCCATCTGGATCGCCGCCGCCAATCTTTGCGGCAACAATTACTTCTCTAATAAGTTTTGTAAAGACCTTCCCTTTTTTGGCATCGCTTTTGGCCTTTTTATGTTTAATGTTTGCCCATCGTGAATGGCCTGCCATACTCAAAACCCCCTGAAATATTGCCTATAAATTAGCACAAAATAAATTCTGTTGCAAAGAGATTGTAATAAAAATTGACAATAGAGTTTTTTGTTACCTGTAATCGTAACCTTAAGTGCCGCACAAAATCTCCGGTGTGAGCGCAAAAAAATTCCATAAAATTTTTCCATAAAATTTAGCTTGATAACACATTTTACATCTGCTACTATTGAAAACTAATCATTTGGGATGAATGCTCAAAAGTTGATAGAAATTAAAAACAAACAAATCTATAATCGGATTTAAAAATTTGAGAGGTACAAAAAAATGGTTTTCAATCATATTTTAGGCATGTTTTCCAATGATCTTGCAATTGACCTCGGGACTGCCAACACCCTTATCTATGTAAAAGGCAAAGGGATAGTATCCAATGAGCCTTCTGTGGTTGCGGTGAAAAAGGACGGCCGTGGTGGAAGAAAGGTCTTGGCGGTGGGCAAAGAGGCTAAGTTAATGCTCGGCAAAACCCCTGGCAACATCACAGCAATAAGGCCGATGAAAGATGGTGTTATTGCCGATTTTGAAGTTACAGAAGAGATGCTAAAGTATTTCATAAGAAACGTACATAAAAGGAGATTTGGATTAAGACCGAGAATCATCATCTGCATCCCATCTGGCATAACGCAGGTAGAACAGAGGGCTGTCAGAGAATCTGCCCTGTCAGCAGGCGCACATGAGGTTTATCTTGTTGAAGAACCAATGGCTGCTGCTATTGGAGCCGGCCTACCTATAACAGAACCGTCAGGAAATATGGTTGTAAATATTGGCGGTGGGACTGCTGAAATCGCAGTCATATCCCTTGCAGGGATAGTTCAAGCCATGTCGGTTCGCGTCGCTGGCGATAAAATGGATGAAGCTATTGTTCAGTATATTAAAAGGAGACACAATCTTTATATAGGTGTGGAATCCGCCGAAACTATAAAAATAAGTCTCGGATTGTCGCTGCCTGATGAAGAAAAAAGGGTAATAGAGATTAAGGGTAGGAACCTGGTGACAGGCATACCGACCACAATGGAGATAGACAGCACAGAGCTGAAAGAGGCCCTTACAGAACCTCTGGCAGCTATCATTGAGGCAGTAAAATCGGTATTAGAAAGGACCCCTCCTGGTCTGGCTGCAGACCTTGTTGACAAAGGCATTATCATGACAGGGGGAGGAGCGCTTTTGAAGAATCTTGACGTAATTTTGAGAGAAGAAATAAAATTACCTGTAACTGTTGCTGATGATCCGCTGACATGTGTTGTTCGCGGCGCCGGTAAAATCCTTGATGAGATAAAACTTTTAAGAGAAGTGACACTACAATAAAATCGGTTGTTCGTTGTTGGATTTTAGTTGTTGTTAGAAGATCAAGGACTATGCATAACAATAAATGACGAACAACGAATAGAAGCCTTTGAATTATGGTGAGTTTCCTAAAAAAACACCGCGTCATCCTCACATCCCTTGCCTTATGCATTCTTTCGCTCCAGATAGCTTCGACTAATACAAAAGGTATTGGTGGCAATGTAATTGCCATCAAACTTATCTCAGCAATCACCTCGCCAATTCAGTATACAGTAACCTCTACCCTTGGGGGGATCAAAACAGTATGGATGTCTTACTTCTATCTCGTGAATGTCAGTAAAGAGAATGTTTTATTAAAAAATGATATCGCAAGGCTAATGGAAGAAAACAATCAACTAAAAGAGACTGTCTTCTTAAATAAAAGACTGAAGGAGCTTCTGGAATTCAAACAAAGCATTTCTGCGTCAGCAGTTGCGGCTGATGTCATTGGAATCGAAAATACAGGGTGGATTAAGACAGCGACAATAAACAAAGGGGCTTCTCATGGAATTAAACGTGATATGGCTGTTGTTACGCCTAACGGCATTGTAGGGCGAATAATAGATGTGCAGCCTACAACCTCAAAGATTCTTCTTGTCATTGACCCCAGATGCAATATAGATGTTATTGCACAGAGAAGCAGGATTAAAGGTATTGCAGAGGGAAACGGAACTGACAAATTAATTTTAAAATATGTAAATCATTCCGATGATATCCAGATTGGGGATATATTAATATCATCGGGTCTTGGCGGTATATTTCCAAAAGGATTGGTAATCGGAGAGGTAGTTCGTGTTGAAAAGGGCGATGATAACTTCTTTATATATATAGAGGTTAAACCAGGCGCAGAACTTAGAAAATTAGAAGAAGTCCTCATTATTACGGAAAATAAAAGCCCTATTTCCCCTCTCCTATAACCTATTATATCTGATTGCACAACATATTATAGGATAGCAATCCTTATTATATGCTAAAGTTTGCGCAAGCAGGTATAATCCATATGAAATGAAAAAAACTCTCATTTATTTCACACTTGCCGTATTATTTCTTATAATAGAAAGCACCCTCGCTCAGGCGGTTCTTCCGCCGCTTCTCATTCCAGATGTCATACTGATAATGGTCTTTTACCTCGGCTTCCATAGAGTAAGCATTGAAGGGGTGTTGATAACTTTCATATTAGGATATTTAGCCGATGCATTTGCAGGAGGTATAATTGGACTTTCCTCCTTTACTCTCTTATTGATATTTATTCTAACGAGCAGACTCTCAAAGATAGTTGCTTTAAACAGCCTCCTCATAAAAATTGGCGGCACTGCCTTTATGAGCATATTGAAAGGCACTGCAACATACATATTTCTACGATTCTTAAATCAAGAAATCCAATTTTATATTATATTTCCAATAGCTGTATCTACAGCTGTAATAAGTCCATTGGTAATCAATGTCCTGCAAAAAACAGAGCTATATTTTGCTTCTCGTAAAAGTGAACCCCGTTACACCCCGCCCTAAATAGGGTGGGGCTTCTCTGCCCCGCTAAGCGAGGTCTGAGGACTTGATCTTAAACCCCATAAGACCTTATAAGACCTTTGGTCTCTTACGGGGTAAACACCATTCCTCCCCACCCCGACCATTCGGGGTGGGGCGTCCTGGGTGTAACGGAGTGAAGACAGGTTAGCAAAATTATGAGCCCCGTTAGACCCAATTTGTTTTACCTTTATATAGATAATTGGAGTTGCAGATTTAAATCTAATTCAACTTTTAAATTTTTTTGATTTTTTTTACTTTTTTAGTGGAATACGAGGAGGTCTAACAGGGTGAGCATCTATTTAGGACAAAATGAATCAGTAGAGCTTAAGAGAAGGCTCTTTATTGCAACTGGCATAACCTTAGCCATATTTTTTCTGCTCGTTATAAGAATATGGTATCTACAGATTTTTAAAGGGAAAGAGTTTAAGGAATTAGCAGAGAATAACAGGATAAGGCTGGTCAGGACAATGGCCCCCAGAGGTCTACTCCTGGACAAAACCGGAAAAGTTATAGTTGGAAACAGACCAACCTTTAACCTATCTGTGCTCCCAGAGGATGTAAAAGATTGGGCAAAGATAAAAGGTATCATCCCCAATATCGTTAATGTAAAAGAAGATGAGATCGATGCTAAGCTTAAACAAGCAAAGGGGCGTCCTCCCTTTCAGACTATCAAACTAAAAAATGATTTGACTTGGGAGGAAATAGTTAGAGTTGAGACATTCAAGATAGATTTGCCGGGCATAGCGCTGGAGATAGAACCAAGACGGATATATCCCTTTGAGGACGCTGCATCTCACATTATCGGTTATCTTGGAGAAGTAGATGAAAACCAGATAAAGAAGTTAAAAAGGACCAATTACATACCAGGAGATTTCATTGGAAAGTATGGGGTAGAATATCAATGGGAGAAATATCTGCGTGGCATTAACGGCGGCAGGCAAATAGAAGTAGACGCCCTTGGAAGAGAGATAAAACTCGTTAAAAAGATAATCCCGGCGCAGGGATACAACACTCATCTTACAATCGACCTCGACACCCAATTGGCTGCACAGATGGCAATGAAGGATAAGGTTGGGGCAGTAATTGCCATGGACCCGCAGAATGGTAAAATACTTGCTGCTGTCAGCAACCCATCATTTGACCCAAATCTCTTTGCAGCCGGAATAGATAAAGAGACATGGAATAAACTCCTTTCAAATCCATTTCGCGTAATGGAGGCAAAGACTATTCAGGGACAATACCCGCCAGCATCTACATTCAAGATTATAACAGCAGCAGCAGCCCTGGAAGAAGGGGTAATTACTCCCTCGACACGGATATATGCAGGTGGCACATTCTGGTTCGGCAACAAGAAGTTCAGGGATTGGAAAGAGGAAGGACACGGTGTTATAGATGTGCACAAGGCAGTTGTAGAATCCGCAGATACGTTTTTCTATCAAGTCGGGTTAAAGGTAGGAATAGACCGTCTTGCATATTATGCAAAGGGTTTTGGACTCGGTAAAAAGACAGGCATTCAACTTACTGATGAGAAACCAGGACTCGTGCCGTCCTCTAAATGGAAGAAGGACACCTATGGAGCACCATGGTATGAAGGCGAAACGATATCCGTAGCTGTTGGCCAGGGTTATCTACTTGCAACGCCGCTTCAAATACTAAATGTATATGCGGCTATTGCAAATGGCGGAAGACTATACCTTCCCCAAGTAGTAAATATGGTAGAAACATCGGATGGAGAAATTTTATGGAGGTTCATACCACAGGAGATTGGAAGGCTTCCAATATCTCAAGCAAACCTAAAGATACTGAAAGATGCCCTGAAAGGTGTTGTGAATGAGAATGGCGGAACTGGCTGGCCGGCAAGAATACCAGGAGTAAATGTAGCAGGTAAAACCGGAACTGCGCAGGTAATACGTTTGAAAGAAAACACACCGAGGCGCAAACCACAAGATACACCATATGAACAAAGAGACCATGCATGGTTTGTTGGGTTTTCACCAGCAGAAAATCCTGAAATAGCCGTAGCGGTTCTTGTTGAGCATGGCGGTTTTGGCGCAGAGGGCGCTGCCCCTGTTGCGCGTGAAGTTATGAAGGCATATCTTAAGCCCAAAATAGACTTAGCGAAGCCACAGGAACCTATGACAGACAAGAATGCTACCGTGGAGATATTCAATGATTGACAGAAGACTTTTTGTTCATTTTGACTGGCTTGTTTTTGCAGTAACAATATCCCTCTCAATCATAGGCATTATAAACATCTATAGCGCCACGCTGATGGATGGAAGTACGACAATATATTACGAAAAACAGCTCATCTGGTTTATAATCGGCTTTTGTTTTATGATGTTTATCGCTTTCATTAATTATATACATTTAGAAAGACTGGCATATATAATCTATTTTGTATCCATAATATTTCTAATTATCACCTTTTTTGCGGGCCGCACCACAGCCGGCGCTACACGGTGGCTCAATATAGGATTCATTTCATTCCAGCCATCGGAATTCGCTAAGATTGCATTAATAATCATTTTATCAAAGTATCTTATTTCAACAAGGATTCAGCATAAAGGCATGTCATTGAGAGATTTACTGCTGCCATCTCTTATAGCCTTCATACCATTCATACTTATTCTAAAACAGCCAGATATGGGGACCGCTGCCATCACATTTTTGATATTTGCTTCTATTATTATATTTGCAAATGTAAGAATGAAAACACTCATCGGCATTATTTTGATTTTTCTTCCTTTGATACCCTTTACATGGCACTTTCTGAAAGATTATCAAAAAACGCGCATCATGAGCTTTATAGACCCTTCTGCTGATCCATTAGGCACAGGCTATCATATACTGCAATCAAAGATTGCTATAGGCTCAGGGGGGTTCCTTGGAAAGGGCTTTACCAATGGAACTCAGGGACAGCTAAGATTTCTCCCTGAACACCATACTGATTTCATCTTTTCCGTATTAGCAGAAGAATGGGGATTCATAGGTTCATTTATAGTCCTGAGTTTACTGTTTGTTCTGGTTCTCTGGGGATTAAATATCGCGCAAAACGCAAAAGATAAGCATGGGGCATTCCTTGCATTTGGCGTATCTTTTATGTTTCTATGGCATATCCTTGTAAATATATGTATGGTAACTGGTATGCTCCCTGTTGTGGGAGTCCCCCTCCCATTTATCAGTTACGGCGGCTCTTTTCTTGTTACTACCATGATTGGGGCCGGAATACTTATGAATGTAAGCATGAGGAGGTTTATATTTTAAATACAGCCGAGATGATAGAGGTTAAAAATAATAGAACACCTTTAATCCAAAAGCTGGCAACATTTCTTGCTACAGGGCTATATGTAGGTTATTCTCCCTATGCCCCTGGAACCGCAGGAAGTCTTTTAGGTATAATTATATTTTATTTCTTACCATCAACAAATCCGCTTCTATATGGAATTATATTATTCTTCAGTTGCGTAGCTGCAATATGGATTGTATCAGTAGCCAAAGCGTCCTTTTCCACGAAAGACCCGTCCCCTATAGTATGTGACGAGGTTGTTGGCTATATGGTAAGCGTATTTCTCATACCGTTCAGCATATTCAATGCGATTATTCTATTCCTCTTGTTCAGGTTTTTTGATATAGTAAAACCCTTCCCGATAAGGGCTATAGACAAAAAGATAGAAAATAGTTTTGGGATAGTGCTGGATGACATTGCAGCAGGCATATATGCGAACGCTCTCTTTCATCTGCTCAGAAAATTTGCAGTGTTATGAAAAGATACACAAGGACACCCGAACTGGTCGTGGCCAGCCTCATGAAAAGTTCAGGACTTACCCTTGCTGTAGGGGAATCATGCACCGGCGGACTTCTGTCCCATAAAATAACCAATGTATCAGGCAGTTCAGAATATTTTATAGGTGGAATTATAGCCTACGATAACAAGATAAAAGAGGCATTGTTGAATGTCCCAATACAGATATTAAAAAGATTCGGCGCTGTCAGTAAAGAAACTGCCCTTGCAATGGCTCACGGCGTTAAAACAAAACTTGTTTCAGACATAGGCATAGCAATAACTGGTATTGCTGGCCCAACAGGAGGGTCTAAGATAAAGCCGGTCGGGACGGTATTTATTGCTATATCGGGTAAAACAAAAAAAGAGTGTAAAAGATTTTTATTTAAAGGTAACAGAAAGACTATAAAGCTTTCTGCCTCAAACAAGGCGCTCAATATGCTGAAAGAATTCTTATTGGCAGAAGGATAGAATGGAAGACGATAGATTTGTACGCTCTTTTATAGCAATAGAACTTTCGCCAACGATAATTGATAATATTAGAAAGGTTCAAGATGAGCTAAAAAAAGGAACCAGCCAGGTGGCATGGGTAAAACCAGAAAATATTCATCTTACAATTAGATTTCTCGGTGATATAAAGACTGATATAATAAATGATATAAATAAAATAATAGAATTAGCGGCAAGCCAGCTCTCAAATTTCAAGTTATCAATAAAGAGAATTGGAGCCTTTCCTAAGATAGATAATCCAAGGGTAATATGGGTAGGGGTGGAAGATGACTCAGACTTATCCAGACTTTATAATGAAATTGAAAATGGTCTTGTAGCGCTTGGTTTTAAAAAAGAGGAAAGGTCATTCAAACCGCATCTGACATTAGGCAGAATAAGGATTTTGAAAAATAGACAAGAGCTGAGAGAGATGTTGGAAAGATTCGCAGATACAAATCTTGGAAATTTTGCAGTGCTTGGTATATCATTATTTAAGAGCAAATTAACGCCAACAGGGGCTATTTATACAAAAGTGAAGGAAGTGAAATTAAAAACAGGCGAGAAGCAATCGGCAATAGGCGATAGGTAAAACCCATAGCCTAAAGCCTATTACCCATAGCCTGTATTTCAAGGAGGCAACATGGCTGCAACTGAAAAGGAAAAGGCAATTGACCTGGCAATAACCCAGATTGAAAAACAGTTTGGAAAAGGCTCTATCATGCGGCTGGAAAAAGAAACAGCCGTCGCTGCTGATATACCGATTATATCTACCGGCTCTCCGGCGGTTAATATAGCCCTTGGGATTGGCGGTGTCCCGAGGGGCAGGGTTGTTGAAATATTCGGGCCAGAATCCTCTGGAAAGACAACACTTACACTCCATATTATAGCTGAGGCCCAAAGAGGAGGCGGCACAGCAGCATTTATAGATGCGGAGCATGCCCTTGATTTAGAATATGCTAAAAGGCTTGGGGTTAAGACGAATGATCTGCTTTTATCTCAACCAGATACAGGCGAACAGGCCCTGGAGATTGCTGAGGTATTAATAAGAAGCGGCGCAATCGATGTTCTGGTTATTGATTCCGTCGCAGCCCTTGTGCCTCGCGCTGAACTTGAGGGTGAAATGGGTGATGCGCATATGGGCCTTCAGGCCAGGCTTATGAGCCAGGCCCTGAGAAAGCTCACATCCACGATAAGCAAGTCAAAGACCTGCATGATATTCATAAACCAGATAAGACATAAGATCGGCGTCATGTTCGGAAATCCAGAGACTACCACAGGTGGAAACGCATTAAAGTTTTATTCATCTGTACGAATAGATATACGAAGAATCGGCGCTATCAAGCAGGGAGAGGATATTATTGGGAACAGGACAAGGGTAAAGATTGTAAAAAATAAGCTCGCGCCTCCATTTAAAGACGCTGAATTTGATATACTTTATAACGAAGGCATATCCCGAGAAGGAGATTTGATTGACCTTGGCGTTCAATCATCAATTATTGAAAAGAGCGGCGCATGGTTTTCTTATAATGGCGAAAGAATTGGACAAGGCAGAGAGGCTGCCAGGCTTTTTCTCAAAGAACATAGCGATATAGCCCCTGCCTTAGAGCAAAAAATATATCAGCACTTTGGTTTCAACCCTTCCAAAAAAGAGGTCCAACCTATAAAGAGCGAGGAGAAAACAAAATTACCTCAGGCAGCAAAAGGCAAAAGGGATAATTGAGCATATGATGACAGGGGGATGTTGTTCAAAAGGTTCTTTTATAGAGTAATTTTCTGAACTTTGCGAATTGAGATTTGAAAGGGGGATAAAAGGATATGGAACTGCATGACATCTTAAATCTTTCAGTAAAGGAAAAGGCCTCCGATGTCCACCTTAAGGCGGGGTTGCCTCCTATCTTAAGGATATATGGCAATCTGATTCCTGTCAAAAATCAGGAAAGACTTGCGCCTGATGAAATCACTAAGATAGCTATGAGGCTCATGAATGACCAACAAAAGGAAGTATTTAAAACAGCGCATCAAGTTGATATGGCGTATAGCGTACCAGGGCTTGGAAGGTTCAGGGTAAATATATTCCAGCAGAGAGGGGCAACGGGTATAGTCTTCAGGGTCATACCTGTAGTAATTAGTTCTGTTACTGAACTTAATCTTCCAAAGATACTGGAAAAGGTCTCCGGCGAATCAAGGGGATTAGTTTTGGTAACAGGTGTTACAGGCAGCGGAAAATCTACAACCATAGCCTCTATGTTAGATTATATTAACAATCACTTTACCTATAATATTATAACCGTAGAAGACCCTATCGAATTTCTCCACAGAGATAAAAAATGCATCATAAACCAGAGGGAGATTGGAGTAGATACCAGAAGCTTTTCAGAATCCCTGCGCAGCGCTCTAAGACAAGACCCGGATATTATCATGGTAGGCGAGATGCGCGACCTTGAAACAATAGAAATAGCCCTCATGGCTGCTGAGACAGGACACCTGGTAATGTCAACACTCCATACAATAGACGCTATGGAAACGATAAACCGCATTGTTTCAGTGTTTCCTCCGTATCAGCAAAAACAGATAAGGATACAACTTGCAAGTGTTATCAGGGGAATTATATCCCTGAGGCTTATTCCTACAAAGGACGGAAAAGGCAGGGTGCCCGCAGTTGAGGTGCTTGTCTCTACAGGAAGGATAAGGGAATGCATAGAGGATAAGGAAAAGACAAAGGACATAAGAGACGCTATTGCCAAAGGTCAAACAACCTACGGAATGCAGACATTTGATCAATCAATAATGGATTTGCTTAACAAAGGATTTATCTCTTATGAGGAGGCGCTTGCACAGGCAAGCAACCCGGATGACTTTGCCTTGAGAGTCAAAGGTGTAACTGCAACAAGCGATGAAGGATGGAAAGAGTTTGAAGGGGCAAAGGAAAAAGAAACTGCTAAGAAAAAGGAAGAGCATAAGATAGATATTGAAAGATTCTGATAGGACAGTTAGGCAGTAAGCACTAAGGAGTAGGCAGAATTATTTTTCTGCATACTGCAGACTGCGTACTGCTTACCTTTAAGTAATTACGATGTCTCTGAAAAATGATATTTCTTCTGCCAAAACAATCGCCCTCAAATATTTATCGCATGCGCCCAAAAGCAGCAGGGAGGTTGAGCTCAAACTAAAAGAAAAGGGTTTTACTGAAGGTGAAATTAGTGAGACTATAATCTATCTAACAAATCTTGGATACATCAATGATGAGATGTTCGCAAAAAATTGGGCGAATTCAAAAATAAAATCTCGACTCTGGGGAAAAAAGAAAATATTACTTGGACTCAAGCAAAAAGGCATACCAGATGCACTGCTAAAACAAGTGGCACATGACCTTACGGAAACGTCTGAACTCGACACAGCTAATTTCGCCCTAAAAAAATGGCTTAAAACTAAGAAGATAGGCCTAACATCTGATAAAGACAACGATAGTAAAAAATTGATGCAAAAGGCATTTAATTATCTTCAAACAAAAGGATTCTCCACATCTGTTATAATTACTGTAATAAGAAAATATAATAGCGAGATTGAGATATATGAAGGCCAATGAGATAAGAAAGTCTTTTTTAGATTATTTTCAAAAAAATGGACATACCATATCCATGTCAGCGCCGCTCATCCCAAAAGGAGACCCTACCCTCCTATTTACAAACGCAGGGATGGTCCAGTTTAAAGGCGTTTTCCTCGGCGAAGAAAAGAGAGACTATAACAGGGCGGTCTCTGTCCAAAAATGTATGAGGGCAGGCGGCAAACACAATGACCTGGAAAATGTCGGCAGAACTGCGCGCCATCACACATTCTTTGAGATGCTGGGAAACTTTTCATTCGGTGATTATTTTAAAAAAGAGGCAATAGAATTTGCATGGGATTTCATGACAAGGGCTATGGGACTTGACCCTAAAAGGCTATGGGTAACTGTATTCAAAGAAGACAATGAGGCAGCCACTCTCTGGGAAAAGGATATCGGCATCCCTAAAAACCGCATTGTCCGATTAGGGGAAAAGGATAATTTCTGGGCAATGGGGGATGTAGGTCCGTGCGGGCCGTGTTCAGAGATTATTATAGACCATGGAAAGGATGTTGGATGCGGCAAACCAACTTGTGCTGTAGGATGTGACTGCGACAGATTCCTTGAGCTCTGGAATCTCGTATTTATGCAGTACAATAAAGATTTGAAAGGCTTGCTCACCCCCCTTCCAAAACCCAGCATTGATACTGGCATGGGTCTTGAGAGGCTTGCAGCAGTAATACAGGGCAAAAAGAGCAATTACGAAAGCGACCTTTTTATGCCTATAATTGATTTTATAGAAGAACTTTCTGGAAAAGAATATGGCGAAGGTGAGATAAATAATATATCCATCAGGGCAATCGCTGACCACAGCCGCGCTGTTACATTCCTTATAACTGACGGCATACTGCCAAGCAATGAGGGACGTGGGTATGTGTTGAGGAGGATTATACGAAGGGCCTCAAGACATGGAAAACTGCTTGGCATGAATGAGCCATTCCTCTACAAGGTTTGCGGTAAGGTAATAGAGGGTATGGGAAAGGTATATCCTGAAATTATCACTGCCAGAGATTCAATTATAAAGGCAATAGAGGGTGAAGAGGCGCGGTTTTTAGAGACCCTTGAGCGAGGGTTGAATATGTTGGAAAGTGAAATTACTACCTTAAAACAAAAAGGCAAGAAGATTATTCCAGGCGCTGTTGCATTTAAACTTTATGATACTTATGGATTTCCTCTGGACCTGACCGCTGACATCATAAGAACAGAGGGCTTTACAGTGGATGAGGATACCTTTAACGCAGCTATGAATGAGCAAAGAATCAAGGCACGCGAGGCATGGAAAGGCTCTGGAGAAACAAAGATTCAGGAGCTTTATAGAAAACTATCCAGCGACGGTCTTAAAACAAATTTTATTGGCTATCACGCGGATGTTGCCTCATCCAAAATTATCTGTCTTATAAAAGATGGAAAGATTGTCAATAATGTATCTCAGGGAGATACTGTAGAGGTCATAACACAGGAAACCCCATTTTATGGCGAATCAGGAGGACAGGTCGGCGATATAGGCTCAATTATGGGAAAGGGTTTTGAGCTCACCGTAGTTGATACAAAGAAACCATTACCTGATATCATTGTCCATCACTGCACTGTAAAGGAAGGTAGGGTAGCAACAGGAGATACGGTAGAGCTTGTTCCAGATTTGAATGTAAGAAAATCCATAAGCAGACATCACACAGCAACCCACCTCCTCCATGCAGCGCTGCGCGGCATCCTTGGAGAACATATAAGACAGTCTGGTTCTCTTGTATCTCCTATGCGGCTAAGATTTGATTTTAGCCATTTCACCTCGATATCTGAAATAGAGCTTAATGATATAGAACTACTCGTAAACAATAAAATCATGGAAAACCTTGAGGTAAAGGTAGATGTCCTATCCTATAAAGATGCACTCGCAAAGGGGGCGCTGGCATTCTTTGATGAAAAGTACGGAGACTCAGTAAGGTTGGTTAGCGTAGAGGGATTCAGCAAAGAATTGTGCGGAGGAATTCATGTTAAGAGGACAGGCGATATAGGGCTGGTCAAGATATTAAGCGATTCGTCCATTGCAGCAGGTGTCAGAAGAATAGAGGCCATTGCAGGCGCAGCTGCCCTTAAGACCATAGCAGAGGAAAAAAACAATATCAAAGAAGTAACATCTCTGTTAAAGGTCTCCTTAAATGAGCTGCCCGATAAAGTAAATAAACTCATTCAACAACAAAAAACCCTTGAAAAAGAAATAGAAACCCTGAGACGAAGGCTTCGGAGCAGCGAGGCATCAGATATCCTTAAAAACATTAAGACCGTAAAGGGTATTAATGTCCTCTCCTCACAGGTTGATGTTACAGGACCGGATGATTTGCGCCAGATGGCTGATGTACTGCGGGCAAAGATCCATTCTGGCATTGTTGTGCTGGGAAGCAGGAGTAATGGAAGGGCATTTATACTTGCCGCAATAACACATGACCTATCAAATAAATTCGACGCCAATAGTATCATAAAAGAACTTGCGCCAATAATCGGTGGAAAAGGCGGCGGGAAAAAAGATTTGGCGCAGGCTGGCGGCAATAATCCCTCTGGGCTTAAAGATGCAATAGAGAAATCATATAAAATTATTGAAATAATGTTAACCTAAAGAACGGAGGTGTGTATGTCAATAGACAATATCTTAAAGAAGGCAGCCCTTATGGGTGTTGGGTTCATGAGTCTTACAGAGCAAAAACTGAAAGACCTGATAAAGGAGCTCGAATCCAGAGGTGAGGTAAGTGAGAAAGAGGGCAAAGATTTATTGAAAGAACTCCTTGACAGGATTGAAAAAGAAAAAAAGACTGTAGGGGAAACAATAAAGAAAGGCATTAAGGAATATCTCGGAAAGCTCGACATAGCTACCAAAGAGGATGTCATAAGCTTGAAGAAAAAGGTCAACAGTCTTGAAGAAAAGGTAAAAGAGCTGACAAAGGCAATGGAAGAGTAAAAAGCCAGATTAAGATTGAGGTCAAGGTTAATGTTGATGAAGGCTTGCACTGATTCTGCTCTTAAGCTTGACCGTGAATTTCAGCAACGGGGCCTTGACGGAAAAAATAGATGTTTCATTCTTTGCATCAGATACCTCTATATGTGTTAGATTGCAATACAAATACCATCAATAAAAACATCCAGAAGATGTCCTCGGGTAAATCAGGGAAATTCTCCACATCCTGATAGGTAGCGGAAGAGGCCATTGTCGGAGCTAAACAAAAAAGCCCGAACAGGAAAACTATAATTATTTTAAGGAACCTCTGAAAAACCAATAGAATGTCATTGCGAGGAGCGATTTTTGCGGTTGCGAGGTGCAGCCGAAGCAAACTCGGAGATTTTTGCTATATGGCAATTGCGTAAGCAAGAGATTCCTCGCTCTGCTCGGAACAGGCTCCGCAATCTCGAATATATTGATTTATATAAAAACGAGATTGCTTCGCTCTGCTCGCAATGACAAGTTGGTAGTTTTTTAGAGAGTCCTTAAGCCTAAAGTCTTTCACAACAAATCCTTATTGAGATCACTCATAACCTGCTCTCTTTATATATCCTCTCAGATCATCTATAAATCTACGGGTCTCTGCCTCTATACTATTACAGTCCTCTTTTGTAAAGGTGTAAAAGGGATTGTAATCAGACTCTTCCCTGTATTTCATTAAGGTAGAAAATATCCTCGCTGCTTCCATCTCAATAAGACCTGGCTTCACAAAATCCCGGTGAAGGAGGCGGTCGCATCCCTCATGGGTTTTAGGCTCAAGCCCCTTTGTTAAGAGGGCAGCCCTGAGGGTATGAAAGGCTGCGTAATAAAACCGGGAAACTGCGTCTTTAAAAAAACCATTCTCTTTAAGAGCCACTGCCCCTCTAAACACCTCTTCAGCCTGCTCAAGCTCTGCCTTTATATTCTTTTTCTTATTCTCTTCTGTCAAAGGTCAACACCCTCTTCTTCTATATCCCGGATAATCCGCCTCTCCAAAGACTTCAGCATGTTATACTGTTCCTCGGTCAGGATAAAGGGGGAAACCCTGACAAGATACTCACACATAACATCAGCACTTACATCAGTAATCTGTCTGTCTATCTTATAGCTTCGTTCGGATACGAGCACCAGCACATCCAGGTCTGACTCCCTTTCATAATCACCTCTGGCCTTTGAACCGAAGAGACGAAGCCTTTTTAGATTTTCCCCCAGGCCATGGCTAACACCTTTCTTGAAGTCCCCTATCGCCTTAATCTCTTCACTTGTGAGCCAATCTATAACCTTCATATCAAAGTCTCTTCCATTGCCTCATCAACCCTATAGTGGGCGCAGTCTACCCTACTTATTAATGGTCTCATAATTGTCTGGACATAAAACCAACCGTCATCCCCGAGTGCTTTAATCGGGGAGCCAGTAATAACATAAAAAACGCCTGGATTCCCGCTCAGAATCGCTGCGGGAATGACGTTCTAAACAAGAGCGTAATGTCGTTTCTATTATGAGACCGTTAATAACTGACTTTTTAATTAGGTTAAGAAACATTCCAGTTCGTCATTTCTGCGAAACTTGTCCCTGCATGTATTAAGCAGGGAGCAGGAATCCAGTATTTCGGGCTTTTCTGGATTCCCGTTCCCCGCTTACGACCTGCGAGGACAAGTTTCACGGGAATGACATTTTCACGCAGGTTTCAGGTTAAACGGCTAAACTTTTTTTAATTTTGCAATTTGCAATTTGCTTTTTTTGAATTATTTCTTCTCTGCCACCAGATTCAGATACATCTGGGCCTTTTGGTCATTTGGATTTTTATGGAGGACCTTTAACCATTCTGCCTTGGCCTTTTCTATCTGGCCAAGCGCATAATAGGTAATACCAAGACTTATTCTTACAGGGCTGTAGTCAGGATTAATGGCTATTGCCTCTTCCAATTCCTTTATGGCCTTGCTGTAATCGCGCATATCCCGGTATGCAGTACCCAACTTGTTTTTTATATCAACAAATGTAGGTCTTAACGCAACAGCCTTTCTGTACTCATCTGCTGCATCCTTATAAAGACCGATACTCTGATATACATCCCCTATCTCTGCGTGCATATTGGCAAGCTTGCCTTTGGCATAGGGGTCAAGATATGAAGTAGAACCAGCCTTTCCTGCATCTTTTGCCCTGGTATAAACCCATTGGGCCTTATCAAATTGCCCCATTTCATTGTAGACCACTGCTAAATTTAATGACACCTCGGTATAATTTGGATTAATATTCAGCGCCTTCTCAAAATAATCTATGGCATCCTCGCGTCTGCCATCAGAATAGTATATGAAACCGAGCATATTGTAGACATCTGCAAAATTATCCTTTTCCTTTAAGACCTCTTCAAGGAATAGCTGGGCATCTTTATAATTTTTATCATCAAATGCCTTTTTGCCTAATTCATACGACTCCTGCCAACTACGCTTCATTCAGATTTCCTCCTACCCTTCCTGATTGTTATTTAGCCATTTCTTTGCTTCATTAACATATGAACTGTTCGGGAAGTCTGTAATCAGTGTGATAAATGCATCTTTAGCAAGATCTTTCTCGCCAAGACCTACATATGATTTTCCGATATAGTATAAAACCTTGTCTGATAAACCTGCCTCAGGATATTTGTTTAATATCTCTGCGAATCTTGCTAATGCGCCTTTATATTTTTTATCCTTAAAGTAAAACTTCCCTATATAAAACTCTCTGCCTGCCAACCGCTTTCTAAGAAAGATACTCATCTCTTTAGATTTGTCTGCATATATACTTTCTGAATATAAAGAAAGCACATCACTGAATGCGAGGAGGGCCTTTTGAGTATTCGTCTGGTCCCTGTCTATGGTGAGCACATCCCTGAAATAACTCATGCCTTTCTGAAACATGGCATAGGATGCCTTTGAATGCCGGGGGTGAAGCGTAACAAAGTTAGTATAGTAGGAGGCTGCATCACTGTACTGGGCGCTTGCATAATATGCATCTGCAAGAAGAAGTTGCGCATCTTCAGCAAACGGGCTGAATGGATGGTCTTCTATAATCTTCTTATATTTATCAATCGCCTCGCTATAATCGCCGTCCTGATAGAGATTATTAGCTTCTGAATACAGTAAGGCAGGATTTTCTTTCGATACTTCTTTGGTAGTAGCGCAGCCGATAAAGACAGTAAGCACAAAGCAGTAGGCAGTAGGTAGTAGGTAGTAAGCAGAAATCATCTTCTGTATACTACCTGCTGCATAATGCTTACTATCGCCTAATTTCTGATTTTTGGGGTTTGCCATTCTATTCTATCTTGAGAAGTTCCTTTATTACAGCTAATACCTGAGGCGCCTGGATTGGTTTGGTTATATAGGCATTGGCTCCCAGTGAAAGGGCCTTTTCCCTGTCTTCTTTGCCGCCTTCTGTTGTAACCATTACAATAGGGATATCCTTGTAGGCTGGATTGCCTCTGATAATACTCACCAGTTTAAGGCCATCCATAACAGGCATGTTTATATCTGCCAACACAAGATCAAACTTACCGCTTGTAAGCTTTTTATAGCCATCCACGCCATCGCTTGCCTCAGCAATCTCCACGCCATTTAGTCTCTTTAGGGCAAAAGCCAACAACTGCCTCATGGTAGGCGAATCTTCTACTATAAGTATCTTATATGACATACTTCTATTTAGTTAAAAGATTTATAAAGCCCTGAATTGTAGTAAGCTTCCTCTCAGATTCAGAATATAGCTTTGAACTGAAGATAGCTGTAGCTGCATGCCCTGCCAAAAGTGTAAAGAGCTCATAATCCAACTCTGAAAACTTTGGTTTCTGCTGCAGAAGTTTATATATAGCTATTACACCTATGACATGCTCCTTTATCTTCAATGGTATACAGACAATAGGCGCTACTGGGTCAAACCTGGTAAACGGTTTTATTTCTTGAATAAAGTAGTTTTCTCCGCTCTTGGCAACGCTGCCGATTGTGCCGATCCCTATCTTGATGAGAGGTATCTCCTCTTTATCAACCCCTTCAGTAGCTACTGCGATAAGCTCGTTAGTCTTTTCATCAAGCAATAGGATTCCAAACATCTCAGCGCCGATAAGGTTTATTATAATCTCCTGAATAATCTGGAGAACCTCTTTAAAATCCAGGGTGGAATGGAGCTGGTAGCTGGCAACATAAAGGTTTGCCAGATTATTGTTTTCATGCTCTATCTCGAGATATCTGTTGGCAAAATCTTTATTTTCAGCCTCAACTGCCTTATAACGCTCTAAGAGTTTCTGCATTTCCTGCTCAAGATTCTGAAGCTTTTTATTAAGCTCTGCTACAGCCTTGTCACTGCCGCCACCGCTGGATAAAAGCCTTCTCTCCTCTTCGAGCTGGACAACCTTAAAGCGGAGGCGCTCGTTTTCCTTCAAAAGTTCCTGAGTAAAATCAGCCCCTTTTTTAAAGAGCTGCATGAACTCTTCTGCCCTCGAAAATATATTTTTTTCATCAGTCATTTCTATTTTTCCCTGTATAACTTTATAGTTCTTCTGTTTTGAAAATATAGCACATGTAGTTAATATACATCAAGCTTTTTTAGTAGACCCGCAGACAGTGTTTAACAATTTTAGGGCCAATATCATAGAGGGGAACAATCTCATCTATCTTTCCTGTAGCAATGGCAGACTCTGGCATGCCAAAAACAACTGATGTCTCGTCAGACTCTGCCATCGTATAACCGCCTTCTTCCTTTATCTTTGCTATCCCTTGAGTTCCATCATTTCCCATACCAGTTAGAATAATGCCAAAAGCCCGTTCACCCCAAAGAGACGCACATGTTGTAAACATCGCATCTACAGAAGGCACATACTTATCTTCTTTTTTCTTTTCAAGAAGACTGGTTACAATCCCTCGCCTCCCTTTTTTAAAACACAGATGATACCCGCCTGGCGCAATTATGATATCATTTTTATTTACCTCCTCATTATCCCCTGCCTCCCGCACATTCATATTGCATATCTTATTTAACCTTTCTGCGAACGGTCTTGTAAAACCAGGCGGCATATGCTGCGCTATCACCACACTTGCAGGAAACCCTTTTGGAAGATGCGGCAATATAGCAGAAAGGGCAGGCGGTCCCCCTGTAGATGCTCCTATTGCTACGACATCAAAATCTGTCCTATCAAGAGTAGCTATACCACGGTCAGACACAACGTCATTTTTCATTAAACTATCTGTATCAGAAGTTTTTTTCGAAAGTCCCCTTTTAATCTTATCCATCTTAATATAAGGGATCATTCTAATCTTTCGGGTAAGCTCATCCTTTATATTGAAGAGTTCCATGGATGGCTTATGAGTAGGTTTTGGGATAAAGTCAACAGCGCCAAATTCCATTGCCTTAAATATATTGATATCATCATCTCTGCTACTTATAACTATCACCGGGAGGGGGTTAGTCTTCATGAGTATGCGCAGGAACGTAAAACCATCCATAACAGGCATTTCAATATCCAGGGTAATCAGATCTGGCGCAAGTTTCATAACCTGCTTGAGCCCCTCATTTCCATCGCACGCAATACCAACAACATCTACCCCTTCAATGGATTCAAAGAGTTTTGTTAGGGTGCGACGATTGAAGGCAGAATCATCAATTATAAGTACTTTTAGCGGTTTAGTCATAAGTTATTTTGGACTAAGGCGACCATGTCGCCGTGTTTACGCCAACACGGTTGGCTTGCTCCATATAGTATTTATTCTCTGAAACGGCTTCCTGTAAACCATATCATTTTTTAAATGTTGCAGGGCGTATGCAGTAGATATATTCATAATGGATTCAGCATGGCCAAGCAGCAGATAGCCTCCTTCCTCAAGCTTGTCATAAAAATTCTGTATAACCTTCTTCTTGGATTCAATATCAAAGTATATCAATACATTCCTGCAGAAAACCACATCCATATTCCGCAGTAAACTCATCTTATTCCTATCCATAAGATTGAGATAACCAAATCTGACCATGTTTTTTACTTCGTCCTTTATCTTATATTTCCCTTCGATTGGGTCAAAATACTTATCTATGAAGCTTTTGTCAGTGCTTCGGAAAGAGGTTTGTGTATAAACCCCTCTCCTCGCAACCTGTAATACCCTCTGGCTTATATCATTTCCAAATATCTCAATACCCCAGTCTCGAAACAGGCCTGTTTCAAGAATAAGCATTGCAATAGTATAAGGTTCCTCGCCTGTAGAACAGCCTGCGCTCCAGATACTTAGATTCTTTTCTCTTGCATTGGCATCCTTTCTATTCTTTATCTCAGGGAGTATCTCTTCGCTGAAGGCCTTAAGCTGGCAGGACTCTCTAAAGAAATATGTCTCGTTGGTAGTAAGTATATCTATAACAGATGATAACTCTTCATTGCTTTTTGGGTCATATCTCAAAAACCTATAATATTCCTTAAAATTCTTGAGTTGATGCGTTCTGACCCTATTGGCAAGTCTCTTCTCAAAGAGAAATTTTGAGGAAGTATCAAATGAAAGGCCGCAGTGATTATATATATAATCTCGTATAAGTCGAAACTCCTCATCAGTCATTAATATATCTGGCTCGACAAATGGCATGTTGTTATAGCGAATAAGTATCCTCCGGCAAAGCCGAAGGTTTTATGATTGCCCCCCCTCAAAGGGGGCTAATCACAATCTGTTAAAATCAAAACCATCGAATCGTCATTCCCGCAGAGCCTGCCCTCGAATGTATCTATCGGGGGTATTTAGCGGGAATCCATATTTTATGACTGGATGCCCGATAGAACCATTCGGGCATGACAACAGTGAGAACCGAAATATTTATAGCGGAACAAAGCACAATCCTGTAAATGTCAAACTCTGCGAGTCCCCCAGCAAAGCGGGGGTTTACCTATTGTTAAATTAGAGTATTAGATAATTAGAGAATTGAATTTTTTCTAATTCGCCATTCCCCAACAGATTGCTGAAAAAAATTCCAACCTGTCAATCCCGCGATACTTGTCCCTGCATGTCTTAAGCGGGGGGGCGGTAATCCATAACTTATTGCCCCCGACAGATTCAATCGGGGGTTACTAAAACTGGATTCGTCCCCGAATGGTTCTATCGGGGATAAAAACCCCTGATTAAATCCTTCAGGGGCAGGCTTCGGGAATGACAAAAAAGAGTTTTTCCGCAACCTGCTAATTATCTAATCTCTGCCCTTTCAGCACCTCTCCTATTCTCTGTTTAATCAGTTCGTCTGTTTCAATTTTGAGATGTTCTTTAAGGCGTTCTCTCGCAGACTGATTTGTTTTTTTTGAGAGGATGTCCACAACTTGAACTCTTACATCCCAGCTACCATGTCTCAACAATGGCACTATTGCTTCTATTACACCTTCGCTGTCAATCCTTCCAAGGACTTCAATAGCAATCTTAACTACTTCAGTGTCACTGTGTGATAGACACTTGGCCAGCACCGGCTTTATTGCATAAATAGTTGAAGGCTCTCGAGCAGCAATCTTTGCCATAGCCTCTAAGGCATTGCAAATGAGCATCTCATTATCCTCATCTACAATTTTTTTAAGGACTGGTAATACGCTTCCTTTTCCTATCTTGCCTAAACTTTCCACTGTAGTTGCCCTTACCCAGATGTCCTCATCTGATAATAAAGGAAGCAATGGCTCTATCGCCCTGTCGGATTTTAAATTACCCAGGGCCTTTGCAGCTGCGATCTGGACCTCCCTATTTTCATCTGCAAGGGCAAGGATGATATCTTGCGCATACTGCTCTTCTCCCCACTCTTCAATTGCTCGGATACCAGCCTTTCTCACTATAGGGCTGACATCTTTGAGGGCAAGCCTTACCTTTTCAATCTCCTCTATTGCGCCTACCCTGCCTAATATAATAATCGCCTTTTCCCTTTCGCTATGGTCAGGGGCAGAAAGCAAAGGCAATATTGATGGAAGAACATCTTGCGCAGTATCCCTGGCTATAAGACATATCGCATCCACCGCAGCATTCTTTACATCATCAAATTCATCATGGAGAAGCTTGATAACCTCAGACAACGCCCTTTCAGGGTTTATCCTTGCTAACGCAATAGTTGCATTCGCCCTCACATGGCCATAGTCATATTTTAGTGCGCTGATTAGGAGATTTTCCGCCTTTCCCCGATTAGAACTCTCGGGGACAAGCTTATTGCCGATCGCTCCTAACACAAAACATAATATGGCCTTTACCCTGTCCTCTTGGTTTTTATAGGTGGTTATAATTGTATCAACAGATACCGCACCTAATTCTATTAATGCCTCCTGCGCATCATAAGCTGTATCGTCAAAAGCCAAGGCCTCAATTAAAGGCAGTACAGCCTCTTTTCTTCCGCTCAATTTCAGGGCAAATATAACCCCTTTTTTGACATTTATATCATTACTCTTAAAAGACAATGCAATCTTTTCAATATTGGAAGAGCTAAATTGCGCGAGATAAGGTTCAAGCTGCTGTCTCTGCAATAGTATAGAGGCGGCGAGCCTTTTCAGCGCAACTATGGCCGCATCTCTTGTTGATGTTGAATTATCCTTAAGACCCTCTATAAGATATTTAAGCGCTTCTGCGCCGCCTACCTTGCCAATAAGGTCATACGCAGCCCTCTTTAAGAGTTTATCTTTGCAGGCATTATATACTTCCTTCATAGAGATTGACCTGCCAATGCCCCCTAATGCCTCAAGGGCAGTAAATTTAAGCGCCACATCCCCAGTTTTAAGTATCTCTACCAACATATCTACTGCCTTGCTGCTGCCTACCTTGCCAAGCCCCTCTACAGCAGAAAGCCTGACATTTTCATCAGTGTCTTTCGCTGCCCCTATCAGGGCATTCACAATATTATCCTTTGTAACAGTATCAATATTCTTGTCCGAATAAATATCACCAAGGATATCTACAATAAATTTTCTAACATCATGGTCACTATCAGTTATATTCTTTATTAAATATGGTACAGCTTTTGAACCAAGCCTTATTAATCCTTCTACAGCAGAATTCCTTAAACCTGCATTATCCTCAGAATGTAGAAGTTCTGTCATAAGCTGTACAATAGAAGATATAGCGCTATCATCCTTAAATGTAGCAGTTATATCTACAGCGCTTTTCCTAACCCTCCAGCTCATATCTGCCATAGCCCTTTTAATGAGCAATAACAGTTCCTTGCTGAAAGGCATGTTAATTAGCGCTTCAACAGCCTCTCTTCTTACTTCCTCATCAGGACTATTGATTTTTTTTCTAAGTTCATCCATGGACATTGAAGTAATCCCCATCAAGAGGTTGGGTATTTCCTTAACCTTAACCTTAATCTCAGCCTGAACCTGTAGTCGTCTGATTATATCCCGCGTTCCTTTTTCATCTTTGCAATAAGTTCTTCAAATGCATCTCTCAGATACGAAGTATTCTTGCCTATTTCAGGCGACACACGATTGGCATAGTAGGCTACCCCTTCTTTTATATCATCCTTCAAAAGGTCATATAGATTACCCTTTCGTATGCCATCCTCTACAGCCTCCTGATTGTACAGGATTATATCCGAGGCAATTATCCGTGCCAAACGTTTTGCCTCTTCATAAACCTTATCCAATTCTTTATCTGCTGATACCTGTATCTTTATATCCTGGGCTGTTATTTCCTTTATCTTCTGGGAAAGCGTCTCCTCAATTATGACTGCCTCAAATTCCGCTGTTCGCATCTGTATCGGAGCTCTTACAAAATCCCTATCTCTACCGAGCAGGCTATTTATCTTTGGTATAAGTTCATCCGGTATATGATGCATCTCTATATAGTCATCTGCGCCATAAATGGAAGTAGGCATCCTTTTGTAGCGGGTTTTATCATAAATAGAGGCAAGGAGAATAATTTTTATACCTTTGAGTTTTTCGTTGGTCCTTATAAAGTCACATATCTCAAACCCATACATCCCCGGAAGTGCGACATCCACCAGCGCCACATTGGGTATATCAATCTCCAAAGATTGCAATGCCTCAACACCATCCTTTGCAATGACAACTTCAAGCCCATGCCCACTAAGAAAATCTTTAATAGCAGAGCAAAAATGCGGGTTGGCATTTGCAACCATTACTTTGTCCCTATCTATCCCAAACTGAGGAATAACTTTCACCTGTCTTATAAGAAATGGAGCTTTGCAGTTATTGCATATGACATTCTTTCCAGACTGGGTTATTTCATCCGGGTTAAATGTATTTGATGACTTACATTGTGGACATTGAATATCCATTGTCGCTCCACTTTGGACCGAGGCGACCATGTCGCCGTCTTTTACGGCAACCATGTACCATATGGTACATGGCAACACGGTTGCCTTGGTCCATAACGCCGACACAGTCGGCTTGCTCCATATTTATATTGAAAACTTCCCCATCTCCTCTTTGAGCGTGTGAACCTGGGAAGACAGCACCTTTACAGCCTCTTCCATATCCTTCACACTGTTGCTATTTGCCTTTATAACACCAACTATATTTTCCAGATTTTTTATAACCTTTTCACTCTCTATCTTCTGACCATTTATTGCCTTATGGATGTATTGTATCATCTCATTAACAGTAACCGCAGAATCTGCTATCTGTGTACTGCCTTTTGTCTGCTCTACCGTTGCCCTGTTGACCTGGCTTGTAATCTCCTTCATATTCTCCATTATCCGGCTGACAAATTCAGCTGCCTCGCTCTGCTCATGGGTTGCCTTGGCTATCTTTTTAATCATATCATTGATCCGTTCTACTGCCTGTGTGACCTGTGACGTCCCTTTGGCCTGCTCCTGAGTTGCCCTCACTATTATATCAACTATATCCCTCGATTTTTCTGAAGACTCAAGTATTCGTGTAAAGACATCGCCTGCCTTGAGCGCCAGTGTAACACTCTTGTTTATGCCTTTTTCTGCGCCGCGCATAACATCCACAGCCTTATTCGTCTCAGTCTGAAGATTGGTAATCAGCGCAGCTATATCCTTTGTTGAGATACTGGTCTGGTCTGACAGCTTCTTAATCTCTGCTGCGACAACACCAAAACTCTTGCCATACTCCCCTGCCTGCGCGGCAATAATAGATGCATTCAGGGCAAGAAGATTCGTTTGCTGAGCTATCTGATTTATTATGACAAGTATCTTCTCTATCTCTTTGGATGACTTTCCAAAATCCTCTATTATTTTAGCAGACACCTTTATCTCGTCTCTTGTCTCTGTTATTCCCTTTATAACCTCTTCAACTGCTATCTTTCCATCGCTTGTATCCTGGACTGCCTTGTGCGATATACCTCCTGAGCTTGCAGCATTTCCCTCAATCTCTTTCAGAGATGTGTCTATCTCTACCATCGAAGAGGCAGTTTCTGCTGTGGAATCAGATAATGTCTTGGCGCTGCCGGCAACTTCTTTAATCGAATTTATCATCTCGGTAACTGAAGAGATTACCTCATGGACAGCGCTATCGAGCTTCTCTCTGTATGATGCTATTTCTTCAATGGAAGCTGTCATCTCAAGAACAGAGGCAGAGGTCTCTTCTGATGTTGCAGTAAGTTTTGCGACACGGTCAGATATCTCTGTTACAGACCGCCTCATCTCTTCAATGCCCTTTGCTGTTTCAGCAGCAGACCTTTCCTGAATATCAACGCCTGACTTAAGCCTCATTGCTTCATCCTGCACACTCTTTATGCCTACATCAACCCAACCAGTAGCCACGCCTACTTTGGAGACAAGGTTTCTCAAACCCTTTGTCATGGTATTTATACTATTTACAAGCACACCTATTGAATCCTCTCTGCTAATATCTATATGGGTTGAAAGTTTACCTTCTCCTATCTTTTCAACCGGCGCTATAATTTCATCAATAGGTTGAGTTACAAGACGCCTCAAACCAACATACGTAACCGATATCAGGGCGATATAAGTTATTATGCCTGCCATAAGAATGTTTAATAACTGAGACTCTGCCTCCTTAGTCTCAACATCTACAAGCAGCATGCCCCTGAGCTTCTCTTCCTGGGTATGGCATTTATAACAACCTGGCCTTTTAACAATAGGGGCAACACCCCTTAAAACCCTGCCCTGACCAGGGATATCCAGTATCAATGTCCTGGGCATATTCTCAACAGCAAGCCTATGGCACACAAGACACTGCTCTTCCTTTTCTCTGTTTATAAATGTCCCGCGTTCAGATGAATGATTTGTAAATGCCTTTCTCCCATCGTGACCAAAAACATAAATATTCTTAATTTCTTTGCGTTTGTCTCCCACGGTCTCGAATATGCCCTGAATAGCTCCAGGGTCTTTGACTGCAATCTCAGCCAGCATTGCGCCTGCAAGGCTGCTTTCCAAGGCAGTGGCAAGCGTTAATGCCTCTCTCTCCTGGGCCTTCATGAGCTGTCTCTGAATATTAAAGTAAATATACGCAAACGAACCTCCACCCAACACAGTCAAGACACTAATAATCATCACTATTACCTTAAAACTTAAACTCTTTGATAATAGCCCTTTTATCATTTTTTATCCTCCACTCAGACTGCGCTTATGTATGCCGTTTACCCCCACACCTTGTTGGGAATGCCCTGCGGTCAAGGTGTGGGGGTTGCCTGTATAATTTAAGACAGCTTAAACCTCTCGATACCATTTCTTAATGTATCAACTTCCTTCTTGAGCATATCAACTACCTGTCCTAAACGCCTCGCCTGCTCCCCTCCAGTATCCGCAATAGATTTAGTCTCCATTATCGCATCAGTTATTTTCTTGGTCTCCTTTTCTTGGTCAGACGATGCAATATTAATGGATTGAATAGAGCGCATCATATTTTCTATATTTGAAGCAATCACCTTGCTGCCGCTTGCCTGCTCAGCAGTTGCCTTTTTTATCTGTGATATAAACTCTTTCATCCTTTCAATGGTTGTAACTATCTGTGAGCTGCCCTGAGACTGCTCCTGAGTTGCCCTGGCGATTTGATGGATATTTTTGGTAATTGCCTCAAGGCTCTCTGTAACACGTTTGCTTCCTGCTGTTTGTTCCTTTGTCGCCCTTGCGATCTTAAGGCTCATTTCCTGGAACAACTTAAACCTATCCATTATCCCTTCAAGCACAACAATGGTCTCCACAGAGAGCTTCCCACCCTCAGTGACCTTTGCTATGCCCTCTTCAACTGAATTGATGGCCTTTCCTATCTGTTCCTGAATGCCTGATATGATTTCAGCAATCTCCTTTGTTGATGCAGCGGTCCTCTCTGACAGCTCTCTTATCTCTTCTGCAACAACGCTGAATCCCTTGCCATGCTCCCCTGCCTGGGCTGCAATAATCGTTGCATTCAATGCCAATAAGTTTGTCTCTGTCGCCACATCATCAATCACCCTCAATATCTTTCCAATCTCCTTTGATCTCTGACCAAGCTCATCTACAATAGTTGCAAGGATATTTACCGACTCCTTTATCTTCTCCATACCAGAATGGCTCAATTGAACTGCTCGCAACCCCTTTTCACCTTCCTTTGCCACTTCATTGGATAATGCCGCAGCCTCTCCTGCATGCCTTTCTATCTCTGTTGCTGAGGCGTCTATCTCAGATAGGGAAGAGGCAGTCTCATCCGAACTTGTGGAAATACGGTTGATCCCTCCCGCGACTTCCTTTAGCGAACCGGCAATCTCTTCTATCGAGGCAGAGACATTTCCCACAGCAACACTCAAATCAGCGACATTTTCATCTACCCCTTCAATAGATGCAGCCATCTCTAAAGTAGATGATGATATCCCTTCAGATAATCCTGAAAGTTGTTCCATACCTCCGACAATATTTTTTGCTGTTGCATGTAGCCCCTCCGCAGACAAGGTAATATCCTTCATATTATGGGCTTGCTGGTTTGAACCTGTATTTATACTATCTGCACACTCGTCAATCATATCAACTGCGTGGGTTACATTTGTAGAAAGCTCCTTTGTCTGAAGAATGATACTCCTCATACCATCCACCGCCTGATTCACTGCAACAGTTAAATCTCCTATCTCACTCTGGCTAAGCACCTTTGCATCGTGTGAAATATCCCCGACAGCCATATGTTGCGCATGGGCTGTAAGTTTTTGCAGCGGAATAGTAAAATCCTTGCGCATGATATAGTAAGAGACGATAAGATAGAGTATGATTAAAAGCAGGCTCATGCCAATGGTAATAAAAATAAGCTTCCTGAATCTTTCAGTGGCTACATTTATCAATTCCTTAGCCTCGTCTTCTTCCATCCCAATCAACTCATTACTTAAGTTGCTCATCTTTTCATATCTTTCGGCTTGTATCCCAAAGGCAAGCGCCTTGGCCTCTTGCATTTTACCCTCATAGATGAATGGTATGAGCTGGGCGTCTCTGGTTGTTTTGAATTCATCCCATACATTCCTCAGGTCTCTCAGCGCCCTGTTCATTCTCTCATCTTTGACCTTCAATCCCCTTTCAAACCACTTAACAAATGCATTATCAACCTCCCTGCTCAAATCCTTAATCTTTGTATGGTGTTTATCCACTTTATCTTGCTCAGTCTCGCTCATCATTGCAAGGAGTTGGGCCCTTACATTGCCCATCCTTGCCTTTAAGTTGGCCGCAAGCATAGACGCAGTGTAATGTTCCTCATACATCTCACGGAGAAACGTATTCATTTCTTTTAAGTTGCTGTAACCAACATAAGTCCCTGCACTGACAATAACGATTAGCGCCAGAAAACTGATATAAAATTTTGTCTTTAGATGATGAATCATCATTGAAGGTTTCAGCCTCCCAATTCGAGCCAAAAAATGCAACTGCATTTTTTAGGATTAGCCTTATCTATAAATGGATTATTGTTGCAGGGGCAAATCAAGAGAACCCTTTTCCTCTGTTGTAAGTATCTTATCGAGATTCAGTATTAGGAGCAGCTCATCTTTTCCGACGCTCACCATACCATCAAGATATTCAGCCTCGCCCTGCCTTAGTATCTTGGGTGGAGCTAAAAGGCTGGCCTTTGGCAGATTAATTATATTTGTAGCATCATCAACAACTAATCCTATAACCCTTTTTTCAACCCGTACAATAATTACTTTGGTTGCTGACGTGACGCCTGCAGGCAGATTAAATCTCTTTCTTAAATCAACAACAGGTATCACAACGCCCCGCAAGTTTATTACACCTTCAATAAAGGGCGGCATCTTTGGCAATGGTATGACCTTCTGATAATTTACGACCTCTTTAATCCGCATTACATCAATAGCGTACTCATCCATGCCTAATTTGAAGCAGACAACCTGAATATCAGTTGAAGGACCTAATGCCCTGGCAGCATTATGTCTCATACTGCTGCCTCTTCTGTCTCGAGAAGGACCGGCAGATTTAACATAATAATAAGCCTGCCTTTATAGTGAATAACCCCCTTTATAAACCTACTGCATGTCCCACCCTGAATATTTGTAGTAGGTTCTATATTCTTGGAATTAACCCTCACAACACCAACTATTCGGTCAGCCATAAGCCCCATCTTTACAAGCCCAATTTTTGTCTCCGCCAATGCTATTATTATTCTGTTCTCTGGTGTTATATCTCTTTTCTTTAGGCTAAGGCGCTTTTGAAGATTCATTATATAAATTATTTCGCCTCTAAGCGATATTATACCAGCCATAAAATCTGGGATATGCGGAACATCGGTTATATCCCTCAGCTTAATAATCTCTGCTATGACACTCAGTTCAAGGGCATACTCTTCGTCATCAACATAAAAGCAAAGAAATTGCAGCACGTCCTCTTCTTTCTTATCTGCGCGTCCCCCCTCGTAAAACTCCTCATCAGTAGGGGCAATGTATCGCTGTAATGACCTCTGGGTCTCATTCATATATATCTCTTTCAGGACTAATATGAACGCAGTCTAAAACCATTTCTTGCGTTCGTATGTGCCACTATTAAATGCGTTTGTATTAATCTCTATGCTGCCCTCTTATTCACGCCTTTACTTGCTGCATCAATAATTCCGGCAATATCAATAACAAGAAGCGTTCCTAATTCACCAAGGTCAGTTGCGCCGGCAATGCCGGGAACCTCGAATAGCTTGGCCAGAGGCTTTATAACAATATCCTCCTGACCAATGATGTTGCCAACCAATATGCAAAATATGGATTCAGCAAGGCCAACTATTATGCCAGACATTTCTGTTTTTGCCTTTGCTGAGGATGTAGGATAAAAAAACTGCTCAAGCCTTAAAACCGGAATAGTTTTATCCCTAAGCACGATGACCTCTTTCTTTTCCATAGTCTTTATATCCGAGTCTCTTATATTCAGAATCTCCATCACGCTTCCCAGCGGCACCGCATATCGCCTATCGCCGGCTACTACTATTAGCGCCTGAAGAATGGCTAATGTGATGGGGAGTGTAAGCACTATCTTTGTCCCTCTCCCTTCCTCAGTGTCTATATCAATAGTCCCCCTCAATGTGGATAGGTTCTTCTTAACAACATCCATCCCTACGCCTCTTCCTGATATCTCGCTAACCTTATCTTTTGTAGAAAAGCCAGGGATAAATATAAATTCTAATATTTCATTTTTTGACAACGCATTAGAAGCAGCCACGTCAATAAGCCCCTTTTCTACCGCCTTTTTTCGTATTGCTTCTGCACTCATCCCAGCGCCATCATCCTCAACCTCAATAACCACATAACTTCCTTGCTGATAAGCCCTAAGGGCTATTATGCCTACCTTTGCCTTACCCCTCATCTCCCTATCTAAGGGACGCTCAATACCATGGTCAATAGCATTCCTCATGATATGCATGAGAGGATCAGCTAACTCTTCTATAATCAGTTTATCCAATTCAGTCTCTCCGCCTAAGGTAATCAGTTCTATCTCCTTGTCCATCTCGTCAGAAAACCTTCTTACTACCCTGACAAATTTGTCAAAAAGCTGGTTTATAGGCACCAATCTTACTTCAATCATCCTTTCCTGCAACTCTGCCAATCTCTTTTCAAGATACTTATCAATCTTGGAAAGTTCCGCAGCAAACCCTGCGAATCCGGTTTCAAGCCTGAGCCTATTCACAATCTGAGCTATAGATGTTTTCAATTGAGACAGCTCACCGACAGTATTCATAATATTATCAAGCTTTGTGATATCTACCCGCACGGTGTTACTCACACTGCGAAGAGTGCCTTCTTCCATCTTTGATTCTATCTGAAAATCCGGGATAAATCTCTCTACACTCTCAGCCGCTTTTGTAATAAGGCGTCCGCTCACAACCTTCACAGTAAGGTTCCGCCCTCTGAGCATATCATTAATGCTCGCTACATCCTTGTTAGCGCCGAATAAAATATCGAAGTGCAGTTTCTCTTTATCATCACTGGCAGAAGGGAGTATAGCTATAACCTCACCTATTGATTTAAGGTATTCAGTCATCTCAACAAGCCCTGCGTCAAAAACAGTAATCGGAAATTCTGCGCCTATGACCAAAATAATATTGCCAGTCCTGATATTTTCTTTAAGCCTGAACTCTTCGTATTCAGAAAGCACACTGAGTATATCTCTATCAATATCCACCTCTTCCGGATACGGAGACACAATAGAGGCAGAAGCGCCGGCGACGTTATCTAATTTTAAAATAGCTGAATCAATCTTATCCATTTCAAAGGTATCGCCTTTTCCTCTTGCAAGCACTATTTCGTTCAGCAAGTCAACAATCTCAAACAGAACCTTTACACCCTCCCGATTGATGGTAATCCTTCCCATCCGCAGGGAGTCCAGAATGTCTTCCATCTTATGGGTAATAATCTGCATCTCAGTAATGCCGAACATACCGGATATTCCCTTAAGTGTATGGGCAGAGCGGAAGATGCTGTTAACAACCGCCGGCTCAACAACCCCGGCATCAATCTCCTTCTCGAGCTTTAAAAGATTACTACTCAGTTCTGCAAGGATATCTTCTGCCTCAGCTAAAAATTCTTTTATGTCATGTTTAAATTCGCTCATATATATTTCTCAAATCATTTTCAGTTCTTTAAATATTTTTTTACAAGCCTTTGAAGGTCTTCAGGATTAATAGGCTTTACTACATATTCGTTAGCGCCGAGGGAAAGTCCCTTTTCCTTATCCCTTTTGCTCCCCTCGGTAGTTATAATAATAAGTGGAATATGTTTGTAATCCGGATTTTTTTTCACAAAGTTTACCAACTCAAGGCCATTTATATCTGGCATATTTATATCTGTAAGGATTAGATTGAAGGCGTGATGGGGAAGAAGTTTTAAAGCCTCAAAACCGCTCTTTGACTCAAATATTTCAAGGTCATCTATAACCTCAATAGCCGATGCTATCATGGCGCGTGTCGTGGTTGAATCCTCAACTATAAGCACTTTTAATGGCAAGCGTTACTCCTTTCCTTTCATGCTTAATCTTCTTTCCAGTAAAGCCTTTTCCATTGCAATCCCAGCCTGGGCAAGGAATATCTCAAGACTTTCAGTATCCCCTATTGGCTTTTCATCAGGCACATTATCGCCATACAGCAACGCTGCAACCCTGCCGTTCACTAAAAGCGGCGAAAGAAATATCTTATTTGGCCAATCCCCTCCAAGCTCTTTTACAAGATATTCATGCACTGGGCTAATTTCAAGCTGTCTTTTTATCGTCACTTTTTTCAGAATCGCCTCTTTAAATATTGAATCATCAGCAGCTTTAAGCTTTATCCCCTTTATACGACGATTAGGGTCTCCGCTTTTAAGGATTACCCCAAACTGCCCCAATCCCTCCACAGAATCCTTTTTTACAATAAATAGCACAGCCCTGTTCATAATCTCGCTTGCAAAGCGCAATATCATCAGGGTGATTTCACTTGAAGAATGGGGGTTCTGTAGTTCAAATATCATTGACCTTAGCAGCGCAAGACCAGGACTTGACGCAACATGTTCAACATACTCTTCTTCCGCAATGCCAGCCTCTGCCCATATACTGCTTGGACTGAAACTCTCAACAGGCGGCTGCACGGTCTCTTGCTCCGCAGGGATAACCTCTGTTTTTTTGGGAGGAGCTGATGGCGCCTGTGGTTCTATAAATGACTCAGATGGCTCTGGCACGGGAGGTAGAGGCGGTATCTCTTCTGTTACTAAAGGTGGAGGGGCTGACTTAGCCCTTTCCCGCGCCTCGTCTAATAACCGAGCGCCTTCCATTGATAAAAACTGCGGATTTAACCCTATCTCTGAAATAAAGATTGAATCAGGCTTTTTCTCTTTAATCTCTTCGTCCGGGTCCTTAAGTTCAAAGTCAAAATTTCCTTCTTCTATAAAAAGACTAAAGACTGCATCCTTGGCGCTGACGCTTATCATCTTTTTTGCAGGAGAGATGTCTGTTGAATAAGCGGCTATTACCATGCCGTCCTTAAAATATATCTTCCCTTCAACATATTTGCCCCGAATGGCAAGGACTCCTGACCTTCTGCTTAAAAATATAATCTGGAAGATATCACTAAGACTAAGGTCCTCTAAATTGCCAACCAGACTCATCAAATCTCTCCAAGTATTGGTATTGCCTTATAAAACTGTTAATATCTATGCGTAAGCCCAATATTTTTTAACACAGGGATATATCTATGTAAAGGCTTTTTGTTTTGTGGATGATAAATTGGGCGATTTAATAAGAATGCCTTGCATTATTTGGCAGAATATGAACCGCCTTTTCAATCATCCGCATATCTAATAAAAATTTCTCATCCTTTACCCTGCCTAAGATCGGCGGCTCACTCTGCAAAAACATCTCAAATATCTTTTCGGGTGCAATAGTTTTATGAGTAACTGAAATAACCTTTGTTGGAATCGCATCTTCAGGCAAAGAACCGCTCCCTATCAGAGTCTCACTGTCTTCTATCTTGATATTATAATCCATTCCAAGCCTTTGTTTAAGAAGTTTAGTTGCCTCATCTGCAATCAATGCTATTTCAGAAACAGGTCTTAATAAAAATCTCATGGTGGGCAAGTCTTTAACCACCGCATCAGGGTTTAAATAAAGTTTAAGCGTTGCCTCAAGCGCCGCAATAGTAAGTTTATCAACTCGCAAAGCCCTTTTTAAGGGATTTTTATTCACCTTCTGAATATACCTTTGTTTCCCCGCTATAATCCCTGCCTGTGGACCACCGAGGAGCTTATCTCCGCTGAAGGTGACAACATCTGCCCCTGCCCCCACACTCTCCATTACCACAGGCTCTTTCGGAAGGTCATACTGGGATAAATCTAACAATGAACCGCTTCCGAGATCTTCGAATACTGGAATACCATGCTGCGCACCGAGGGCTACCAAATCCTTGAGGGCAATACTTGAAGTAAAACCAACCACCTTATAATTGCTTGTATGAACCTTTAACAGCATTGCAGTATCTGGATTTATTGCAGATATGTAATCAGACAAGTGAGTCCTGTTTGTTGTCCCTACCTCAGTTATTTTGCACCCGCTTTTTTGGATAATCTCAGGTATCCTGAAAGACCCCCCTATCTCTATAAGCTCGCCTCTCGAAATGATGACCTCTTTTCCCTCAGCTAAGGTATTGAGAACAAGAAAAACCGCTGCTGCATTATTGTTTACAATGGTAGCTGCCTCAGCGCCTGTAAGACTGCATATGATATCCTCTACATGACTGTCCCTCTCTCCCCTGTTCCCCTCTTTTAGATTAAACTCAATATTAACAGGATTAGCAGCAGCAAGTTTAATTGCCTCAATAGCCCTGTCGCACAATATCGCCCTTCCAAGATTTGTGTGCAGTATTGTGCCGGATGCATTGACTACCTTTTTTAAAGATGGCTTCAGCATCTCCACAATATAACTTCTAACCTTTGTTTCAATATTAAATATGGATACATCAAGATTCTGGCCATCAATCAGCCCCTGCCTCATTTCTTCAAGAATATATCTGACCGCCTTAGTAACCAGGGTTCTTGAGTGAATTCTTATTAACTCGCTTAATCCGTCAGACCTCAAGACCTCGTCAACCGACGGTATCTCGCTCAGTTGTCTTCTATCAGGCATATACAAAATCTATCATGGAAAGGAAATAGAGGTCAACCCTGATGTATTATTGAGCCATTAAATTCCGGACAAACTACTCTATTTGATTAGCTTTCCCATATCCGCTCTATTACAAATATACGTCAAAATATTTTGACATATACTGGTTTAACCTGTTATTCTAATAGAATATGATTCCCATAGTTTCCATAGTCGGAAAATCAGGCAGCGGAAAGACGACCCTGCTTGAAAAGGTCGTGGCTGAATTGACAAATAGGCGGTACCGGGTCGGGACTATCAAACATGATGTGCATGGCTTTGAAATTGACTACGAAGGAAAAGATAGCTGGCGTCATAAGAAGGCTGGGGCAGTTACAGTAGTATTATCCGGTCCTGATAAAATAGCTGTAATAAAGGATGTTGAAGAGGAGTGGCATCCGGATAAACTAATCTCCTCATTTATTGAAGGAGCAGATATAATAATAACAGAAGGGTATAAAAGGGCATCTTATCCCAAGATAGAGGTTGTCAGAAAGGCAAAATCTCTGAAACCAATATGCAAAAGAGACAAAAACCTTATAGGCATTGCAAGCGATATAAAATTCAAGAGCAGGGATGTGCCGTATGTTAATATTAATGATTTTAAGGGAGTAGCAGATTTAATAGAAGACAGATTTTTAAAAAAACAGTCAACTATTGGAAAGAGTAAAACAAATCTCATTGTAAATGGGAGAAAGATTTCCCTGAAACCATTTATTGAGGGACTACTGACAGAATCTGTAAAGGGAATGGTAAGCTCTTTAAAGGGATGCAATAATCCAAAGAATATAGAGATTAAAATAAAGGAATAGTATAAGATTGCAAAATGCAAATTGCAAAAGTAAGAAGCGAATTGGGAGAATTAGCAGTTTGTTGAAAAACTCAACAAACTCTGATTACACAGATAAAAAATTAGATTTCACAGACTAAAACCCATTGAAATATCTGTGTAATCGTTTTTCTAATCTGTGTAATCAAGGCTGGTGAAGACTTTTTCAACAGCCTGCTAATCAACTAATCTCTAACAGAAAATTTGCATTCTTCAATTTTCAGTTTACAATCACGCAAAGCGTGATTATGCCACGCTCAGCGTGGCAATGGAGTAAAGAGACATGACAGGTATAATCTTGGCAGGTGGAAAAAGCAGCCGTATGGGTTTTAACAAGGCTTTTATCGATTTTGATGGTGCGCCCATTATACACAGGACTGTAAACCTGTTTAAAGAATTATTTGATGAAATCATTATTGTCACAAACACCCCCCTTGAGTATGAAGGACTTAATATAATCATCGCTTCTGATATATATAAAGACGCTGGAAGCCTTGGCGGCATCTATGCAGGTCTTGTTCATGCCCCGTCAGAATTTTGTTTCGTCGCAGCCTGCGACATGCCATTCCTGAATAAAGAGGTTATCTCAAAGATGATGATAATCCTGAATGGCTGCAGTGCAATAGTCCCATATATTATGGGCAGATACCAGCCACTCCATGCAATATATTCTAAAAAGTGTCTCAAACCTATGGCAGAGATGATAAAAAATAAAGACCTGCGTATCACAAATCTCTTTCAGAAAATAAAGATAAAGCGACTTGAAGAAAAAGACTGGCTTTCCAGCGAGCCTGTTCTGTCATCTGTAGATAATATCAACACAAGAGAAGACCTTCACAGGGTATTTCAATCCATGTCTTCACAACCACGCCAAGGATGAAACCAATAAGTATCCTCCGGCAAAGCCGGAGGTTTTATGATTGCTGCCCCCTCAAAGGGGGCTAATCGCAATCTGTTAAAATCAAAACCATCGAATCGTCATTCCCGCATGTATTTAGCGGGAATCCATA
>Ga0209212_1001243_pt1 | contig 43069 bp, 34 predicted proteins | sample RifGroC2_FD_183996 | JGI IMG/M metagenome (GOLD analysis project Ga0209212, IMG submission 183996) | Groundwater microbial communities from Rifle, Colorado, USA - Groundwater C2 (SPAdes) (version 2) | ecosystem: Environmental > Aquatic > Deep subsurface > Groundwater | place: Rifle, Colorado... | reverse complement strand
GACGTTAGCTCTCGAATACATGTTTTGAATTATGTCATACCCGAAATCATGTCTGGTGTCAGGTCTTTGGGCATTAGTTTCAAGTTCTTTAAGAAGAGTGTCTGTATTAAAAATATAATTTCCCATTGAAGCAAGAACCATATCAGGTCTTCCCGGAATTGTTGCAGGATTTTCTTTAGGTTTTTCCTGAAAGCCTATAAGTTTCCAGTCATCATTAATAACCATAATGCCAAATTCGCTCGCCATTTCAACAGGAACGGGAATAGCGGAAATTGTAAGATCTGCGCCTTTTTTTCTATGATATTTCTGCATATGCCTTACATCCATTTTATAGATATGGTCTCCGCCAAATATACAGACATATTTAGGTTCTATATCATAAATTATATTCAAATTTTGATAAATTGCATCAGCTGTTCCCTGATACCATTCTCCGCCTGTTCTCATTTGTGCGGGGACAAGATCAATAAATTGCCCATAAATAGGTGTAGCTGGCCAAGTACGAGAAATATGTTTGTTTAAAGAATCTGATTTAAACTGGGTTAGTACTTTTATTTTATAAAAGCCTGAATTGATAAAGTTATTCATTACAAAATCGATAATTCGATAGCGCCCACCGAAAGGTACTGCCGGTTTTGCTCTGTCTTTTGTCAGCGGATAAAGTCTTTTTCCTTCACCGCCGGCCATAATCATTACTAAAGTGTCATCTGTAATCATGTTATTATTCCTCTAAACTTAGAACAGCCATAAATGCTTCCTGTGGAACCTCTACTTTTCCTATTGCTTTCATTCTTTTTTTACCTGCTTTTTGTTTTTCAAGCAGTTTTTTCTTTCTGGTAATATCGCCGCCGTAGCACTTGTCAAGAACGTTTTTGCGCATCGCTTTTACGTTTGTTCTTGCGATTATTTTTCCGCCGATAGCTGCTTGAATCGGCACTTCAAACATCTGTTTCGGTATTATCTCTTTAAGCTTGCTTGTAAGTTTTTGACCTATATAAAACGAATTATCTCTATGTACAATTATACTTAATGCATCAACTACGTCACCTGCAAGAAGGACATCAAGTTTTACCAGATCGGATTTTTTGTATTCGCTGAATTCATAATCCATGCTTGCATAACCCTTTGAACGGGATTTTAGTTGGTCATAAAAGTCTGTGACAAGTTCGTTTAAAGGAAGTTCATATTCGATATCTACTCTTTTATCGTCAATATAATGCATATTTTTAAATATGCCGCGTTTTCCCTGCGCCAAATCCATTAAAGCTCCTGTGTAATCATTAGGAGTATAGATGTTAAGTTTTACATAAGGTTCTTCAATACGGTCTAAATATTGTGGTAGTGGTAAATTTGCAGGGTTGTCAATTTGTATCATTGTCCCGTCGCTTTTGTACACATTATAAATAACGCTGGGAGCTGTAGTTATAAGAGAAAGATTGTATTCTCTTTCGAGTCTTTCCTGTGCAATTTCCATGTGAAGAAGTCCCAAAAACCCGCATCTGAATCCAAACCCGAGAGCAGAAGATGTTTCCGGTTCAAAAGTGATGCTTGAATCATTAAGCTTGAGTTTGTCAAGAGAGTCTTTGAGTTCGTGATACTGGTCGTTATCTACAGGATACATTCCGCAAAAAACCATTGGAACAGCTTTTTTGTATCCGGGAAGTGCTTCTTTGGCAGGATTTTCAACCAGAGTGATAGTATCCCCGACAAGTTGGCATACTTCTTTTATTGAAGCTGCAAGATAGCCAACCTCGCCTGTTTTAAGCTCTTTTGCAGGGCATCTTTGAGGTTTCATATAGCCAAGTTCCAAAACTTCAAATTCTTTTTTGTTTGCCATAAATCTTATTTTATCGCCTGTTTTGATTTGTCCGTCCATAACTTTGAAATAAGCGATTGTACCAAGAAAGGGATCATAATAACTGTCAAAAATAAGACCTCTTAGTGGTTTATTAGATGTATCTTCCGGAGCAGGAACATATTTCACGATAGCTTCAAGCACGTCTTCTATGCCTATGCCGGATTTTGCGCTCACAAGCACTGCATTAGAAGCATCAATACCTAATATTTCTTCTATTTCATGCTTTACTCTTTCAGGGTCAGCGCTAGGAAGATCTATTTTATTTATAACAGGAATTATTTCAAGATTTTGTTCTATGGCAAGATAAACATTTGCCATTGTTTGAGCTTCTACACCCTGTGTTGCATCAACGACAAGAAGTGCACCTTCGCATGCGGCAAGGCTTCTTGAAACTTCATAACTGAAATCCACGTGTCCTGGAGTATCAATAAGATTTAAAATATAATCATTGCCGTCATTAGCGGTATAATCCATTCTTGCGGCCTGAAGTTTGATGGTAATACCCCTTTCTCTTTCTATATCCATAGTATCGAGAAGTTGCGCCATCATATCTCTTTTGGCTACAGTTTCGGTTTTTTCAAGCAAACGATCAGCCAGAGTTGATTTCCCGTGGTCTATGTGTGCTATTATGCAGAAATTCCTAATATTTTTTATCATTTTTTCTTTTATGTACTAATACTTACTACTTTTCCCATATTGTAGTATACAAGGAAAGAATAACTTTGACCATATTATTATTGAGAAATAAACCTTATCGGGTAATCATTGCAATAACAGAATCACATTTGCCTAATTCAGCTAGCTTTTCTTCATAAATGGTTTGTAAAGCCTTGTCATTAAGGAAGTTCCATTCTATATGTCCGCCGGGTTTTCCTTTTGCCAGCCAATAAATATGATTTGCAAAAGAATATCTCTGATATTGTTTAATATAATCAATTTTATAAGGGGTTTTTTCTAATAAAATTTTGAGAGTATCATTATTGAATAAATATAAATGACAGCTCCAGTAAGTAAATTTAGAAAATGCATCGCTATCGTAAAGGCTTAACAGGGCATCATCGCAGTTTGGAACTTCGATAATGATTTTTCCGTTTTCAATAAGCTTATTGTAAAGTGCATTTAATATTTCCAAAGGGTCTTTGAGGTGTTCCATTACGTGAAACATAGTTATAAAATCAAGACTTTTGTCCGGAATCTCATCTATTGACTTATAAAGCGTAAAATTTGAGTTTAAAAAATCAAAATGTTTTTGATTAGGCTCGAGAGCATATAAATGAGGCGTAATGTTTTCTTTTTTCATCCATGCAAGAAAACTTCCGCTTCCGCAGCCAAAATCAAGCACCCGTTTGTTTATAAGTTGTTTATTATAAAGATTAAAACGTTTTTGTGTGTCAAAAGCATCTGTTTCTGCAAAATTACAATTTAAGTTAATTGTATTTGCCATGCCGTTGTTTTCATAAAATTTATCGTCAATATGACTGGAATTATCAAGAAAAACAAGACCGCAAGAATTGCATTTCCTGATTTTTATAGCAGGATTGTCTCTTACCTGTCCTTTTACATCCAGATGATCTGTGTTTTCACACAAATAACATTTCATTAATATTTAACCATTGAAACCAATTTAACGTCTTTGTTTGCTGTAAGTCTTTCTCTACCGTCAAGGAATGTTAATTCCACAGCAAAAGCTATACCGACAGGGATTCCACCAATTTTTTCAATAAGGTGATAGGAAGCAGCAGCAGTTCCACCTGTTGCAAGAAGATCGTCAATAAGAAGAACTTTTTTACCCGGTTCGATTGCATCTTTGTGAATTTCTACGCAATCAGTGCCGTATTCAAGAGCATATTCAACCTGTTCAACTTCAGCCGGAAGTTTGCCGGGCTTTCTTACTATTACAAGCCCTGCTCCTAGATTATAAGCAACCGGAGCTCCAAAAATAAATCCTCTTGACTCAATACCGGCAACATAATCAACGCCTGCATCTTTAAATTCGTTTGTTATAAAGTCAACAATTCTTCTGAACGCTTCAGGTTCTTTAATTGCGGTAGTTATATCTTTAAAAATTATCCCCGGCTTTGGGAAATCAGGAATGTCTCTAATACAAGCTTTTACTAATTCCGGCATTTATTAATTCTCCTTAAGTAATTATTTTTTAAAATTTAGCCCAAGAATAATATTTTACATGAAAAATAAATTTTTAACGCTATTAATTCAAAAGATGGCATTTTGCTGTGTGATCTTCGGAAATTTTAGTGTATTCTGGATCGACTTTTAAACAAATATCCATTACATAAGGACATCTTGTATGGAATTTGCAACCTGAAGGCATGGTCACAGGACTCGGCAAATCGCCTTTTAAGATAATTCTTGAGGAAAGATCTTTATTTGGGTCAGGAACAGGAACAGAATTTAATAATGCCTGAGTATAAGGATGTTTCGGATTTGAATACAATTCCTGCGTTGGTGCTATTTCGACGATTTCGCCAAGATACATTACCGCAACCCTGTCGCATACATATCTTATAACGCTTAAATCGTGTGATATGAATAAATAAGTTAACCCGAGTTCGTTTTTGAGCTTTTGCATAAGGTTTATTATCTGTGCCTGAATACTTATGTCAAGTGCACTCACAGGTTCGTCAGCCACAATAAATTCAGGGCGAAGGGTTAAAGCCCTGGCTATTCCTATCCTTTGTCTTTGACCGCCGGAAAATTCGTGCGGATACCTTTGAAGCACGCTTTCGCTCATGCCAACCATATCCAAAAGTTCAATTAATTTTTTATCAATATCCTTTTTAGAAAGAGTTTTTTCATGAATTATAAAAGGCTCTCTCAAAATATCTTTTACTGTCATTCTCGGATTAAGACTTGAATAAGGGTTTTGAAAGATTATTTGCATTTTTTTTCTAAGGTGTTGAATAGTTTTTGGGTCAGCGGAAGTTATTTCTATGTCGTTAATTTTTACGGAACCGCTTGTTGGCGGTATCAATCCCAGAATACATCTTCCCGTGGTTGATTTTCCGCAGCCCGATTCTCCGACAAGTCCTAATGTTTCGCCTTTGAAAATATCAAAACTTATATTGTTTATGGCATGGACAGCACCCACCTGCTTGTTAAAAAAGCCTTTTTTGATGGGAAATTCTTTGACTAAATTTTTAACTTCTATAAATTTGTTCATTTTATTTATCTTTAATTTATATATCAATTTAATTATATCTTATTATATCTTTAGCAGGCGAAACATGTAAAAAAATCCCTGTGGTCTTACCACAGGGATTTTTTAGTTTATACGATATTCTTAGAATTTTAAATTGAAATTGGTAGTACAACTAACATCTTTTCCTGTTGTTGAGCAATCAACTCCGACATTGGTGTTTTTATTGATTTTGTATTCATATCCGCCACCGTTTAATAAGGTGTTTTCATTATGTTTGCCCAGTTCAGGAAACTTAGTTGTTGAATCAGTATATTGTGTATAACCAAAGACTTTATGATCACCTTTTTGTACTGATGCATCACCTCTTGCCAATAAACTATTAACAGTGTATCCAGATGCGTTTACCTGAACATCAGAAGCTTTTCCTTCAAGAGTTAATTTATGACCGCTTATATCTTTTGTGTAGGCACCGCCAAGCTCTCCGCCGTACATAACTGCATTTTGAGTTCCAATTTTGCCTTCAAGATCTATTGTTTTTTCGATTCTCACACCGCCGAAGCCTGTAGCATGAGCTTCTTTGTTAGCGTCTCCAATTTTTCCTGTTAATCCTGAATATATGCCGCCTGCATAATCCCCGTTATTGGCACTATAGTTTTCGCCGCTGACCAAAGATTTGCCTTTAGCTGTTACATAATTACCCTGTAGATTTAAATTCGTAAATCCTTTTACCTGAGCAGAATCACTTTTTAAAAGGTTAGGGGTTTTTATCACGCCATTTGCATTTAATCCGAAAACATTATAAGTCATTTCTTTTGCATCAGAAGCAATAGATTTTAGAGTTGGAATATTTTCCGGCATTGTAAAGTTTTCAGGAATGGTGAAGTTCTCGGGTATAGTGAAATTTTCAGGGATAGTCATACCTTCAGGAATAGTAAAGTTTCCCGAATTTAAATTTTCTGCAAGAGCTGCACATTCGGAAGGAACGGGTGCGCCTTGGGGAATAGTCATGCATTGCTGTATAGTAGATGCTGAAGGGACTTCACTTTTTACGCTTTTCTCAGCTCTTCCTTGGTCAAAGCTTATTTCGGTAATTTTTGGACCATTACCATTGGTTTTGGTGTTTACATTGGCATAATTTCCTTCAATGTTCCATGAACCTGTAAATCCTTTTCCGAGTTCATGAGATTTGCTATTGTATGTTGCAGTCGCTTGTTTTGCTGAAAAATCAACACCCGATGGATCTGCTCCTGATTTTATACCGGCTTTTATTTCAAATCCCTGTTTAAGGTCTTTGATTACATTAAAAGGTTCTGCGAGTCTTTCAGGTGCATTTTTATCGAGCTTGACAGGCATCATACTGTCTAAGTTAAGTCCATCGTAAACGATTTTATTGCCGCTTATAACAGTATCTTTTCCGTCATTGAACACGCCGGGAAGATAGTTTGCAATATTTCTGGTAGCTTTTATAGGATCATCTGTTTTGGTATCAATTAAATAAATTTTGCCTGAATCAGTAGCTGCAATATACCCGCCTATACTTGTCTCAGGGTTCTTAAAGACAGCTCCTCCTGAATTTTGTCCAGAACGAAGCTTGGTAAATACATTTGGTTGAGATGTAGCAAGGTTTTGCATATCAGTTATACTGGATTGAACTGTTTTAAAAGTATCTTTAATTGGCGTATATTTTTCAGTGATAACAGCACCTTCTTTTACAAGAAAAGAAGCTTCTTCCGCACAAGCTTTTTTTAAGCCTCCGGACGTACTTAATGTGAGTATAGCTGCTACTCCTGCTGTAGCCTTTGCTAAAAATGGTTTGATTTGCATAAAATTTTTCCTCTTTTTATATACATTATTTGCTATCTACTACTCGAAAATACAGAAATGTTTGTGTTTTTTCATAATTCTCTACAAATGTATAAATGACACTAAAAAAAATACTTGTTAGCTAAAGTCAAAATCGTTTTTTAAAAGATAAGAAACAAAATGTAATAACAGGCAATAATTTATTTTAATATTTCTTAACAAGCCTTGTTCTAGGGATTTTATGGGGAATTAAGTGTTAATTCATCGGGTTTTAGTTTGAAAACATAACAAAATCTTTTTGAAATTTAAGTAATTACAGGCCTGTTCAGTTTATTTGTTACTTTCATCAGAATCGTAATAAATTGTAAAGAATAGTATATATTTTATGACTACGATAGCAATATTCCGAGTTCAAATGTTTTTATTTAATTAGTAGTCGGTGTGTATGTAAAAAATAAGAGGCAAGATATTTATGTTGTCAAAAAATTTGCTTAACGAAATTATGTCTAGCAATGATGTTTATGATCGTTGCAATATTTATGAATCCAATTTTTATAAAGATAAAGGAAACTTTGCCCAAAAAGATTATCTTGAAATAAGAAATGGATTGGAACAATACATAAAAGAAACTATAGATAATAAACTTGGAAAAAAAGTAATAGAAATATTAATGTAATAATAAAATTTTGATAGCAATATCTTGTACTTAAATGTTTTTAATTAAGTATAAGTTAATTTCAAAAACGAGGAATTTAATATGTTAGCAAAAAAATATCTTGACGAGTTAATGCTTTATCATGAAGAAAAAGAAGCCAGAGAAGCAAAAGCTTTAGCAGAGGAAAATGCTGCAAAAGCTGCTCTGGGTAAATTCATAAAAGATAAAAATAAAAATACGCTTGGAGAAAAACGCGAAATCGAATTTCTTTTTTAAGGACTGCGGTTAAAGCTGAAACGGCTTGTTTGACAAGGCGGTGCAAGCTTTAACAAGACAGCTTCTAATATTTATATCGAATTTGAATAAAGAACACTAATCGGAAGCATGTTTATTATGCTTCCGATTTTGATTTCTTTATTAAAGTCTGTAAAACTTTTTCCGGTAAAAATATCATGCAATTTTAAATTAATGTATTCATCAGGTAAAATTATTTTTGTATCTCTCCAGACTTCTTCTCCAACAGGGAATGGTTTTTCCTCGGAAATCATGTGGTAAACAAGTCGTGGAACAATTGTTATAATTGTTTCATTTTCAAAATTCCTTGCAAAAGCAGCAAGATTTTCTGATTTTGCCCCTTTGATTTCAAGAGGAATATAGTTTCCTTTTTTGAATAAATCAGGATGTTTTTTTCTGAAATTTAAAAGCACTGAAGATATAAAAAGTTTTAATTTTCCTGATTCCAGAGGAAAAAGAAAGGAAAAATCTTCGTTAGATCTTTTTAAAAAAGGTTTGATTTCTTTAAAAAGTTTTTGAACTTTATTGAAATCAACAGGATTTCTGTTGTCGGGATCGACAAGATTATATTTCCATAACTCGTTCCCCTGATAAATGTCAGGGACTCCGGGACTGGTAAGTTTAAGTGTTGTTTGTGAAATCGAGTTAATGAAACCTCGTAATGTAACATCCTTATGAAAAGACAAAAATTCTTTCCAGAAAGGATGATTTTCGGGAGAATTTAAAACTCTTCTTATAAATTCGCATAAAGCATTTTCGTATTGAGTGTTTATATTTATCCAGCTGGTATGGGTTTTTGCTTCCCTGACAGCTTTAATCATATAATTTTCAATTCTTTCGGTAAGTTCCCCCATCTTTTGATTATCAGAAAATTCATTTGTCCATATTCCTATTAAGACTTGATAAAAAAGGTATTCGTCGTTTTTGTCAGGGATGAAAGAGTTATCAATCTTTGTTTTTTTTGATTTGTTTATTTTGCTTAATTTATTGATTTTTTTCTGCCAGATATCAGGGATTTCTGAAAGAACGCATATTCTGGCTCTGACGTCTTCAGAAAGTTTTGTATCATGGGTGGAGGTTGCAAGAAGTCCATGCGGAGTTGCATTTAATCTGTTCAGGTTTCCATTATGAAAATCATTAACCGAAATACCAAAATTTGCAGGATTTCCTCCGACTTCGTTCAGGCAAATAAGTCTGTTATAGTTGTAAAAACTTGTGTCTTCAAGCCCTTTTGCCATTAAAGGACCGGTGTATTGCTGAAATTTCATTGTAAAATTCAAAATTTCTCTGTAAATTTCAGATCCTTTGTCTGTTTCAAATTCGCAAAGGAGAATTTTTTCTATAAAGTCATAGATAGACGGATCGGTTGACATACTCCTTTTTTTAGCTAGCCCGACAGCCCATTTAATGTAATCTGTATCTTTATTGTTCTTTTCTTCCGCTGAAATATAAGTTCTGTATACGGGAAAACACGCTATAATTTCAGTAAGCGCTTCCCTGAGACTGTTAAGAGTGTAATCTCTTGCGCTGTAGTATTTTTCCGACAACTGGCTTAAATGGTTTGAAAGAGTACTCAGTTCACTGGTTAGAGCTGTTCTCATTATGGTTTTTTTGCATTTGATGACTAATTCATTGAAATCAATCTCTTTATTTATGAATCTATGGTAAATTCGGGAAAATTTTTTCGAATTTTTGCTATCTAAAAAGAGATTGTTGACGTTATTTAAAAATTCGTATCCTATAGTGCCGTGAATAGCCCAGTTTTGCGGAAGTTTTTCAAATGGGGCAACAATTTTTTCTGCCACCACATAAAAAGGAAGTTTTTCAGATGACAAATGTTTTTCGTCTGACCCGTCAAAGTTTGTTCCAAGTCGTTTTCCTGCTTCTGTCTGAAGGTTTTTGAAATAACTCAAGGGATCTAAAAGTCCGTCAGGATGGTCAATTCTCAAACCGTGGATTTTTTTCTGTTCTATTAAGTCAAGAATTACAGAATGCGTCTCGTTAAATACCGAAGAATTTTCAGCACGCAGCCCGATAAGAGCATTTACGTCAAAAAACCTTCTGTAATTAATTATGTCGGAGGAAACTCTCCAATATGCCAGTCTGTAAGCCTGGTCTTCAAGAACTTCATGCACTCTCCGGCATGCAAGAATATCGTCCGGATGACATCGAAAATCCAAAAGATTTTCTTCAATAAACTTTGCGACGGAATTGTTTTTTTTACAAAGTTCAGACAGCCTTTTGTAAGCAATTTCCTTTTCCCTGTTTCTTTCTTTTGTATTTTCAAAACCTGTTTCGTTTGTTTTAGGAAGGTTTTTAAACACAGTTATTATGCTTTGGTATTCTAAAAAATTTTGATGATTGTATCCTAAGGCTGATTCAAGCTTGTTAATTCGGTGTTCCATTATCATCGTGTAAGAAGACGGATTTATAGGGAATTCATGTTCAAAATAAAGCAGTTTTAATTTGCCTTTTTCCCTATAAAAATTTAATTTAAATTCCCCGTTGGCAAGAAGATTTCCGTAATGATCGTGAAGAACAGGCACGAGGATTTTGCCGGAAAGCTCTTTTTTAATGGGTTTCCAGTCGATATCAAAAAAATTTGCGTATTGAGAAGCCTGTCCGTTTTCCAGAACATCAACCCACCATTTATTTTTGCAGCATATTCCCATGTGATTTGGCACAATATCAAGTATTATGCCCATTTTGTTTTTATTAATCAGGTCTACAAGTTCATTAAAATCTTCATGTGAGCCGATTTCGGGGTTTAATTTGCTGTGGTCAATTATGTCGTATCCATGAAGGCTTCCTGTCTTTGCCCACAGGATAGGGGAAGAATAGCAATGAGAAACCCCAATTTCTTTTAGATAAGGAATAATCTTTAGAGCATCTTTGAATGTAAAATGCTTGTTAAATTGCAATCTATAAGTAGAAATTGGAATTTTTGTCTTATATTGCTGTTTTTTTGTTTTCATTTATGCACCTAAAAACCAATAAACTCCCCAATTTGTTATTAGTTTTTGTTCTTTTAGCTTTCGATAGCTGTTTTCCTGTGATTCTGCGATTAGTTCATCCGAAATTTTCTTATCGTAGGAGATCTCTTTGTCAGACAAATTGGCTATAAGTTCTAATATTTGCCCATTTTTGCTTTTCCATTTGATAAAAAATAAGTTATCATTGATTATTTCAAAGTGTGTATAAGAATGCAGAAGTTTTGGAATTAGCGGAATTATTTGTTTTTTCCTGATTTCAAGCATTTTTCTGTAAAAATCAAAAGTTTCCAGATTTTTGTCTGCTACCGGTTTGTTCCAGTCAATTTTAGATTCTATAAATACTTCTTCCGAAGTCGCATCAGGAATTTTCGTTAAAATGTTTGTATTAAAGGAGTCTGAAAATTTTGAAAATTCTTTCAGCCTTCCTTGTTTTACGGATTTTGCAAGGTTTTCTTCAAAGTTGCAGAAGAAATGAAATGGCTGTTCGCAGCCAAATTCTTCTCCCATAAACATCATAGGAATCGTCGGAGAAAGAAGATAAATGCATTCAGCTGCTTTAAGTGCTTCTGGTGATGTAAGTTTATTTATTCTTTTAGCTAAAAATCTATTTCCTATCTGGTCATGATTTTGAAGAAAGTTTATAAAGCTTGTAGTTAAAAGATTTTTACTGTTTTCGCCGCGAGAAATTCCTCCTCTGTAGGTTGATTCTTCTCCCTGATAGGCAAAACCTTCGGCTAAACTTCTTGCAAGATAATAAACAGGCTTATATGGAGTTTTTTCGTCTGAAAAATCTTCATAGTATCCGGATTTTTCACCTGTCAAAAGGACATGCATTGCATGGTGAAAATCGTCATTCCATTGTGCCGTGTAAGATTTTAAGTGTTCTGCTTCATTATTATCATTTTCAAGGATTAAATGAACCTGCTTGTCTTTGATACGCTCTTTTACGGTATGTTCAATTTCCTTTAATATATGGACTTTGGAATTATCTTTTATTGTATGAACCGCATCAAATCTTAATCCGTCAAAATGATATTCTTCTAACCAATAAAGGGCATTTTGAATGAAAAAATCCCGCACGTTTCTGTTTTCAAAGTTTACAGAGTCGCCCCATGGTGTTTTTTCTTTAGGGTTAAAGAATTTTGACTTTGCATAAACATGTAAATAATTTCCTTCCGGTCCAAAGTGGTTATAAACAACATCCAAAAAAACCATTAAACCGTAAGAATGAGCGGTTTTTATAAGATTTTTCAGGTCATCGGGAGTTCCGTATGTGTTATCAGGAGCGAATGGCAAAACTCCGTCATAGCCCCAATTTCTTTTGCCGGGAAAATCTGCTACAGGCATAAGTTGAATAGCTGTAACTCCTAATGCTGCAAGATAATCAAGTTTTTCACTAAGTGCATTAAAAGTGCCTTCTTTTGTGAAAGTTCCCGTATGAATTTCATAAATCACAGCTTCATTCCATGGAAGTCCCTTCCAGTTATAGTCATCACCCCAGTTAAATTCATCGGGGTTTATTACAATGCTGGGGGCATGAACATCGTCTGATTGATATCGGGAAGCAGGATCAGGAACCGCTAATCCGTCAGCAAGCCGAAACTGGTATTTTGCGCCTGCTTTTACATGATCTGTAATTAATTGAAACCAGCCGTTGCTAGGTTGCTCGCCATAAACGGCATTACGGGCAGGCAAAGCCCGCCCTGTAGCCTCTGCGAACAATCCGCCTTTTAGGGGTTTCATCGGAATTTCAAAACTCAGGTGAACATTAGGGTTTTTTACACATAAGTCTACTGTTTTTGAGTCTGGTGCCCAAAAATTAAATTCTATTTTATTGTCAGGTAAAATTCTTGTCCCAAAATTCATAATATTTTTAACTCATCCTAAATTCATTGAAATCAGATTGTATTTTACTGACAGGATTTAAAAAATTACACAGTAAGTTAAAAAATATGTTTTTTAAGCTAATCTATTTAAATTTATTTGGAACAAAAACTTGTCCCGGTGGCTAATTAATATTTAATTGTTAACTAATGTTTCAATTTTTGTTAATTTTCATTCAAAAACCTAAAGTAAAAATTAAATCGAACCGATTAAGTTTATGTGGGATAAAAAATCGAAGTTGGTAGGCATTAATAGGGAGTATTTAAATATATGGAGTACAATAAATTCGTTCCAAATACAAACGTTTCAGAATCAGTTTTATTTTTGCTTAGAGGCGCCAAGAAAAGAAGATCAATGGCTGTTGCCAAAGCAAAAATGATACAGGGACAGTTAGGAGTTATACCGCGTTTGGCTGCGGTTAAATAAAAATTAGGAAAGCAAGCAAGATTTGGGAAAGTTGTCTATCTCGTTTTAATTTTAATCTGCTCTATGAGCAGATTTTTTTTTTGGATTTTTTAATTACTTACACTTACAGGTTGTCTTCTTATAAGAACCAGAACTTCATTTTTGCCGACCATTTTAAGGTTGTTTCTGGCAAGTTCTTCGATTCCTTTATAAGAAGAGTATATTTTAAGCTGTTCTTTAAGCTGTATATTTTTTTCAGTAGCACTTTGGTTTAGGTCTCTAAGTTCATGAATTTGTTTATTTAGAGTTATAAACCTTGTTATATTTATGCCGGTTCCGCACAGAAGCTGAAGAAAACATATCCCCATAACAAAAGAAAGAAGAATGTGATAAACTCTTTCTTTATAAATTTTTCTTATTTGTTTTTTATCAATAGATGTCTTTTTTGGTTTCATTTTAAGTGCGCCATTTATAAAAGTTATTATTTTATTTTAAAGAAGAAATATTTTTGTGTCTATTTTTTCATTTTTTTTTGTAAAGACAAAAATATATAGTAAATTATTTAATATAAGTAAATGCAAACAACTTGTTGATTGAAAGTAGAGAAATGCTAAATATTATCTTGTTTATAATATCTTTTTGTCTTGTAATATCGTCTACTTATTTTATTACATCTGTTTTAAAAAGCAAAAGATCTGAAAATTCAGTCATATTTTTTCTTTTAAACACGGCAGCACAGATTATTCTTACTTTTGAATTCCTTTCACTATTAAAAGCAATAGATTTATATAATGTTTTAAAAGTTAATGCCGCTGTTTTTCTTTTTGCTTTAGTGTTTTGGAATATAAAAAACAGACCGAAACTAAAAGCAGCAGAGTTTGAACTATCGTTTGAAAAGATAAAAACAGAGCTAAAGAAAGACAAAATACTTTTTGCCTTAAGCATTTTCTTTTTAAGTTCTATTATAATAAGTTTTTTTCTGGCATTTTATGCGCCGGTAAACTTATGGGATTCGATGACATATCACACTGCAAGAGTTGCTTTCTGGATACAGAATAAAAGCCTCGAACATTTTGAGACCAGTTCAATAAGACAGGTAATGTTTCCTCCAAATGCAGAAATTCTTTATTTATGGGTTCTCGTGTTTATAAAAAAAGATTTTTTAGCCGGCATGGCGCAGTTCATATCTTTTTGCGGAAGTTTGTGGGTTTTGACAAGCTTTTTGACTTATCTAAAAATCTCAAAAAAAAGGATTTTATGGGCTGTATTTATTTTTGCATCATTGCCGGAAATTATTCTTCAGGCATCAAGTACGCAGAATGACCTTGTTTTAGGGTTTTTTCTCTTTGCCTCCTTATATCTTTTTATTTACGGGGTAAGAGAAAAAGAAAAGATTTCGCTTGTTATGTCAGCAATGGCAATAGGGATTTCTATGGGAATAAAAGGCTCAGTCTTTATGTTTTTGCCGATTTTAGGCATAATTTATACCATAATTTCTGTTCGGAGCGAAAAAAATCAGTTTTATAAGCCGTTATTATTATGCGGAAGCTGGACAGTCTTATTTTTTCTTCTCTTAAGTTCTTATAATTACATATTAAATTATCAGGAATTTCATAATCTGCTGGGGCTTGAGTCCTATATGGATTTCTATATGCCTCCCGATAAAAGCATACAGTCTTTTATTGCAAATATAATAAGATATAACCTTGCTTTTATTGATTTTACGGGTTTTGAAGCTGCAAAGATATTAAGCTTGCCGTTTTTGTTTTTGAAAAACATATTGTTCGGAATTTTTAGGCTAAACGAAAATCAGGGTTTAATTTATGCGGATATAAATATTTTAAATACAAAAATTCATGAAAATTTTGCAACTTACGGACCGATAGGTTTTTTGCTATTTATTCCGCTGGTTTTAAGGAACGGATTTAAAAATATTTTTTCAAAAACAGATAAAATTAAGACAATAGCTCTTTTTTCGTTAATTCCGCTGATATTTATTCCTGTTTTGGCAACATTGCTGGGATTTACTTTGTGGAACATGAGATATTTCACAACAGCAATGGTGCTTTGTTCGCCCTTATTTGCCTTAAGTTACAGTTATAAGTTAAAGCCATTGAAAATAATTGTGTTTATTGTTGCTGTTGTATGTTTCATAAATATTCCTTTTGCAAACGCATTGCGACCTATTTTTCCTGTAAATAATATAAGTTTGCTTACCAGTCCCAGAGAAGATGTAAGATATAAAATAGGTTCTGTATGCGATGAAATATTTAGAAAACCGTTAGAATATCTTGCTCAAAACGCAAAAAATAACTCTGAAATAGGTCTTATTTTTTCGGATAAAATGTGGTATTACCAGTTTTTTAATGAAAATCCTTCGTGGAAAATTTTTCCTCTAAGATATGAGTTTTTAACAAAGGAAAAACTTAAAAATATTGATTATATTGTAATTTGTAATAATCAACAGTTAGTTTTTAATTTTGATAAGAATGAGTTCGCCCTGCAGACCGGCGAAGCCGGATCTTTAGGCTTAACTCCCGCTTCGCGCAAATCAAAAGATTTTCTTAGGTACAACACTATAGATTTTAAAATGTTTAAGGATTTTGACCTTGTATATAAAACAGGAATAAATTACCATAATGAAAAAATAAAATATGATAGAGAAACCCCTGATGCTTTTTATATATTCAGGAATAAAAGCTCATTATAGGGACTAAACTTTTAAAAAATCTTGAATATAATAGACACTTACTATAGAATTGTTATTGATTTAAACCAATATGAACTTAAAAATCAGGAGATAATAATGCAGACTAAAATAAATATAACTCCGGCAAAAAAACTTTTAAGCCTTCCTACTTATGTTTTTGCGGAGCTTGATGAGTGGAAAGAAGAAGCAAGAGCAAAAGGCGTTGATTTAATTGACTTAGGAATCGGGAATCCTGATGGAGCCACTCCTCAGCCGGTAGTAGAAGCTGCTATTAAAAGTCTGCAGAATATAAAAAATCATGGTTATCCTGATTTTAAAGGAAAAATGGAGTTAAGACAGGGTATTTCCGAGTGGTTGCATAAAAAATATGGAATTGATATAAACCCGAAAGATGAAATACAGACACTTATCGGAGCAAAAGAAGGTCTTGCTCATCTTGCGCTTGCTTTTACTGATCCCGGTGATATAAATATCGTTCCTGATCCTTATTATCCTGTGCTTTCAAGAGGAACATGGATTGCAAGCGGCGATGTTTATCATGTTAAGTTAGAAGAAAAAAATGATTTTCTGCCTGATTTAGACTCTATACCGGAAGAAATAGCAGAGAAAACAAAAATTTTCTTTGTTAATTATCCGAATAATCCTACAGCAGGGGTTGCTACATTAGAATTTTTCAAAAAATTGGTAGATTATTGTAAAAAATATAATATATTGCTTTGCAGTGATCTTGCATATACAGAAATAACTTTTGACGGTTATAAACCTCCGAGTGTTTTCCAGGTTGAAGGCGCTAAAGATGTAGCAATCGAGTTTTATTCATTCTCAAAAACTTATAATATGGCAGGATGGAGAATAGGCTTTGCTGTTGGAAACAAAGATATTATCAAGACTTTATATAATGTAAAAACAAACATGGATTATGGTACATGTTCTGTTATTCAGGATGCAGCTCTTGCTGCATTAAATATGCCTTCTTCTTATTCGGAAGAGATTACCGGAAATTATCAGAGAAGACGTGATTTTATGGTAGAAGGTCTTAACAAGCTCGGTTGGAATCTTAAGAAAACAAGATCTACTATGTATCTATGGCTTCAGGTGCCTGAAGGCTATGATTCAAAAGGCTGGTGCAAATATGTTCTGGAGAAAACAGGAGTAGTCTTTACACCTGGTATAGCTTTTGGGAAACACAGCGATAATTATTTCAGGGTTTCAATTGTACAGCCCGATGAAATACTCCATGAAGCATTGGATAAGCTCGAAAAAGCTAACATAAGATTTGCGTAAATAATAAAATATAAAATTAAGTACTTAAGGGTGATTCGAAAGGTCACCCTTAAGAGTGATAATTAAATTATAAAAATTAAAATTCAATTAAATTCTTTGAATTAAATTATAAAAACCAATAAAGAGTTTGTACCGAAATGATTGGTTTTTGCCCGGCAATTTAATAAATAAATAAAAATTATATATGATTTTAAAACTTTAAGGGTGATGTTTTAAAATCACCCTTGAAAGTGATTATCTAATTTTTAGAATTGAGTTATTATTATACAGAAGTAATGAAGTAAATTTAATTAACAGGAGTTTAGGTGAGCAATGAGAAATATTTTCATGAAAAAAATCAGTAAAAACAAAAAAAGCAAAGGGCAAAGTCTTGTTGAGTATGGTCTTATCCTTGCGCTAGTATCTGTAGTAGCTATTACAGTACTTCAAACAATGGGCGGTCAGATTAAAACAACCGTTAACAATTTGACAACAAAATTACAACAAGCTAACCAATTATCACAGAGTGCTGGTGCTACATAAATTTTATAAGGTTTGAAATAATTTGATGAAATGAAAAAAAAAAGAGGTGCAGATATAGGCGAATGGGGCTTAATTCTTGGCTTAGTTGCGTGTATATCTATGGTTACCTGGTTTACTGTTGCAGATAAGTTACAAGAAATAGGTGATACTTTAGGAAATAAATTAACTCAAGTAAGTCAGCAATAGTATAAGAAAAAAATAGTATAAGTGAAAAATTTTCCGGAACGAAGTGAAGGAAAATTTTTTATTTGGAACAAAATTAATAATAAAAAATATATTAAACTATAATTTAATAATACAGGGTCAGTTTTACGATTAGTGTTTATGAGTAAAGAAAAATTTAAGTAATAAATATTATGTTAAACAACAGTGTGCAACGAAATTTTGGCTTAGATGTAATAAGAAGTTTTGCCATTATAATGGTTTTAATAGGACATTTGGTTCCTGATAATACTATTAATAAATCTTTGTTATCTATAGCTATGATATTTCGCGGTTTTGGCGTTGAATTGTTTTTTGTTTTAAGCGGTTTTTTAATCGGGAAAATCTTAATCCAGCTTTTAAACAAAGGTTTAAACGTATCAAATATTAAAAATTTTTATATAAGAAGGTGGCTCAGAACTTTACCTTTGTATTATCTTGTTTTTGTTATTTATATAATTATTTATAAATTTACAAATCCGCCTATAAATGTTTTTTCTGATTTTTTTCTCTTAAAACAGATGGTTTTTATACAAAATTTTGACATAAGACATATGCATTTCTTTAACCAAAGCTGGAGTTTATCAGTAGAAGAATGGTTTTATTTGCTGATGCCGTTGCTTTTAGTTGTATTTAGTAATAATAAGACAAAACTTGAATATTTATATAAAAATTTAATAAAAATAATAATTTTTATTGCCTTAATAAGATTTTTTTATGTTTTAGGTTTTAATCCTGCTGATAGTGATTTTGGAATCAGAAGATGCATTCCTCTTAGATTTGATGCTTTATTAATTGGCGTTTTGTTTGCGTGCTTAAAAATAAATAATATAGAAATTTTTAATAAACTTTTAACTAAAAAGTTTTTAATAATCAGCTTTATTATTTCAATTTTGATAATTATTGATTTTTATTGTTTATATTTTACAAAAAATCCTTTTAATGATTTTTTAAATATAGTATTTTATAAATCGTTTTATTTTAGCATTATCCCTTTTTCTTTTGCTTTTTTGATTATATTTTTTGAAAATAATGAATTTATAAATAAAAAACTTTCTAAAATTTTACCTATAAAATACTTTTTTGAAAAAACAAGTCTTTATTCTTATTCAATGTATTTATTTAATTTACTTATAATGTTCGTTTTTGATGTTTTGTTTGTTAATTTTTATCATTCGCCGATATTAATAAGCATGTATTTCATCAGTTTGTATCTTATCAGCGCTTTTGTTTACAGGTATTATGAAAAACCAATAATGAAATTCAGAGATAAATTTTGACTTAAAAAACAGAGTAATCATTATTTATTCATGACTTTTGTTGTACAGTATATTATGCACGCTGTGTTATTATGTACTGTAGTTAATGTTGTTTGAATAAATGAAAAAAAAGGGACAAGATGTAGGAGAGTGGATATTAGTTCTTGGTTTTATTGCGCTTATATCCGTAGTTACCTGGTTTACAATAGCAGATAAATTACAAGCTATTGGTGGTACATTAGGAAATACACTAACCCAAGTAAGTCAGCAAGCAGGTTCGCTATAATATGATTAATTTTTAAACGCTTTTTATTTCATACAAAGCGTTTACCATTGCGGGATCCCATTTGATTCCGGCTTCTTGTTTTAGGATATCGAGAATTTCTTTTCGAGAAAGTTCTTTTCTGTATGCTCTTTGAGTATTCATTGCCTGATAAGCATCTGCCACAGCTATTATACGGGCTCCAAGAGGAATGCTCATTCCGGAAAGACCTTCAGGTGTTCCTGTGCCGTCCCATCTTTCTTTGTGATAATGAACATAAGGAATAACTTCGGAGAGGAAATTTATTTTCATTAATAAATTCACGCCAAGATTAGGATGGTTTTGAAGTTTATTCCAGGTTTCCTGAGAAGGTTTTTCTTTGCTGGAAAATATTTCTTCAGGCATACTTATTTGACCGATATTATGCAGTAAACCGGCATAATATATTAAATCTAAAGTTTTTTCATTTAACTCAAGATGCTCAGCGATTTCTCTTGCAAGTTCAGCAACTTTTTGAGATTGTTCATGGGATTGACTTTTAACATCTACTGCGCGTGCAAGAGCTTCGACGAATTGCTGCTGTTCATCACCCAGATCGCCAATACTTGCTGTTAAGTCTGTTCTTAATTGTCTTAATTCAACAGGTGATGCTTCTTCATCTTTTAATGCTGCATCGGTTTGTTCTGTTAATTTCTGTAATCTCATTGAGGTTACGAATAAACTTGCTGTTACTTCAAGAAGGTGAATGTATTCAGGAGATATATCTTTTGCTTCTTTGTTCTCAACACAAATAGCACCGACATTACCCCAGTTATTAGCCATAGGAACTGCTAATAAGGTTGCAATATCTTCTTTATAATTTTTAAGATAAATTGTTTCACATGTTAGGAAAGACTGTACAATAGGGTTATTTTCTTCATTTAAGAAATAATTTTTATTGCTATTTTCTTTGTTGGAAAAACCCATAGTAATAAGCTTACTTTTTTCTTTAGAATTTTTTGTAAATTCAGGGGTTAAATAAATTCGGCAGTCATCTGCATCAAGCATTTGTGCTACCGTTTTTGCAATAGAACTATAGATTATGCATTCATCTTCACTGTTAAATCCTAATAATGTAAGGGTATTGTCAAGAGAATAAATGGAAATCAATTCACTTAGCTGTTTTTTAAGTCTATCAATTTTGTCTTTAACAGAAGTATCGATTTTTTTCAGCAAATCTTGTGAAATCAAATGTTCTGTTAGAAAATCACCCATATTTAGGGCAAAAATAGCCTCTATAGGGTCGTTATCTATTGTAATTCTTTGACTCTGGCTCAATACAATAACTCCTTGAAACCTTAAATAGCCTATTCACCTTCCAATTTTAGTGTGTTTTTTAAACAAGATTAAAATTTGGATACTTTTAATAATTTTTTTCTTATTACTTATATCGGACGATTTGAAAAAAACTTTGATAAAATTTTTAAAATATTTATAAAAGTTTTTTAAAAAGGAAAAATTCTAATCTTCGGAATGTTTTGCAAGGTTGTCTTCCATGGTCCATATGCCGCATGGACAAACGCCTGCGCATATACCGCAGCCGATACATTTGTCAGAATTACTTGTATATTCAAAAGAACCGTCAGGATTTGAATTTCTTGTAATAGCTTGTTCGGGACAAATTTCCTTGCAGTATTCGCAATCTCTGCAATAACCGCAACTCAGACAACGATCAGTTTCTTTTTCAGGCTTCATTTCCAGAACTTTTTGAGGATTCATAGGATGATAATATTCATTTTTTACCCTATCCTGCGGAATCATAGGAGCTTTTTCAAATTTATCCAGAGGTTGCCCTGAAAGCATTTTATCTATGTTGATTGCGACTTTTCTGCCATCTGCAAGTGCATTAGTAAACAAACCAAGTTTAACAGCATCTCCGGGAACGAATATTTTCCGGTTATTTACTGTTTGCATGTATTCGTTTACTTTTATAAGTCCTCTTTCATCAAGATAATCTCTTTCTATGAATGAAAAGTCAGGTCTGTCGCCGACAGATATTATTACGGTATCAGCTTCAAGAAGTCTTCCGTCTTTAAGTTGAACGCCTTTTTCGTTGATTTTGTCTGTGAAACAAGGCCAGAGGATTTTTGCGCCAAGCATTTCGACGTGCTTGATTTCTTTTTTAAAAGCGGCAGGTTTTTGGATATCTATTGCGGTAACTTCTTTTGCGCCAAGATTATAAGCTCCTATTACCACATCCATTGCAGCATTTCCTGCGCCGATTACAACAACTTTTTCTCCGACATGGGGTTTTTCGCCATTGTTTACTGCTTTAAGAAAATCAAGTCCTTTTACAAGTTTTTCATGACCTTCAAAAGGAATCACAACAGGATTATGAGCGCCTATTGCTACAACAACGGCATCATAATCTTTTTCAAGCTTGCTGAAAAGTTCTTTATCGACTCTTGTATTTGTTTTTACGTTAACGCCAGAGTCAATAATTCTTTGAAGCTCTGTTTCCAGAATATTTCTTTCAAGTCTGTCTTCAGGAATAACCTGTTTTAGTTTTCCGCCAAAAACTTTATCCTGTTCCAGAATATTTACTTTGTAGCCTAATTTTCTCAAATGCCACGCTGCACCAAGACCGGCAGCGCCTGAACCTATGACAGCTACTTTTCTGTTATTTTCTTTATTAGGTGTAGTTACCTTAATATCTTTTGAAAGCTTGCCTAATTCCGCCATTTTTATTGGCTGGTCAACGTATTTTCTGTTGCATTCGTCAACGCATAAGTTTGGACAGACTTGTCCGCAAACAGAAGCAGGTAACGGGCTAAATTCAAGTACAAGCTCAAGTGCTTTTGCAATTTCGCCCTGTCTTAAAAGAGAAATTCTTTTTTGTGTCGGAATTCCTATAGGGCAGTTATATTCACAAGGGGCGCTGTAAGCTGCGTTTTTCCATGCAGGGGTTTTAAGTCTTAAATCTCCTGTTGAAACCAAATCTGATATAGAATAGTCGTCTTCAATCAAATCGCCAAATATTCCGCCTTCAACCCATTTGTTTAATCTGAATTGTTTCAGCGGCATTAAAGATTTAGTTTTGCGTTCTTCATAAGTTTTAGCGACTATTTTAGACCATTTATTTGAAGGGGAAAGGTCTTCTTTAGTATCTTGTAGCCCTTTGCTCAGTTCGTTTATTAATTCCGGTTTGCCGATTTTATCTAGGAAAACAGGCAGCCCTTGAAGTAAAAATTCTTTGTCGCCATCGTTTAAATCCATAAGCCATACTTGACTGGAAAGCTCTTTTACATTTCCTCGAACATAAACGGTTCCGCCAACCATACCAACGCAGCTTCTGGAACCGAGAACGGAATTTAAGTTGTCGCAGCCATGTCCGCAAATAACAGCAGTACCTCCGCCCATAAATTCAAAGCTGAATGAGCCTGTGTTTTTGAGAACCCAGAATTCGGGGGGAGGAAACTTGGGATCGTGTTTCATAAGCGCGCCGGAACGAGTTCCTGTTCTTCCTGCAATATAAATTTTTCCGCTTGCAGCGCAATGTGCGGTTGTGTCACCACCATCGCCTTTTACGGTGATTTCTGCCCCGGCATTAAGCCAGCCGACATCGGCAGGAGCAGATCCTTCCACCAGAATTTCAGTTCCGACCATTCCCATTGAGCCTACACGCTGACCGGGATTAGTAACTTTGAATTTTAAAAGTTTATTTTCTTTATCCCATAATGGTCCGCCAATATCATGCTGACCGGATGCACTGATTTCAAATTCTTTATAGCCTTCTTCAAGCTTATTATATAATTCTTGCAACAATTGTTGTGTGGAAATTCTCTGTCCATCAACGATACCATTTATTATAGCTATTTGATTTGTTTTTATATTATATTCAGACACTTTAAGTTTCTCCTTTAATTAACATGCATACTGAATTTGTAGTTTTTCAGCGATGCTGCTGTCAATTGTAACAAGGGCGTCGGATCGACCAATAGGCAAAGAACTGTTTCCAATAGGTGCCATTAGTTTTTTTATTTCCTGATCGGTAGCTATGAAGTAATTTACAATATTTTCAGCTACTTTATCAATGTCAAGCCGTTTTACAAGGACAGGATTTTGTGTGCAAATACCTACAGGACAAAGTCCTGTGTTGCAGGCGTTGCATTTTCCGTGGTCATTACCCACGCATCCCGCAATTTGAAGTAACAATTTTCCTGTAAACACACCATTTGCACCTAGGCACATCATTTTAAACGCATCCGCGGCAAGATTCCCATTCATGCCCAAGCCGCCTGCTGCCCAGAGAGGAATTTGTCCTTGTTTTCCCTGGTGTACTGCTGCCAAGTAACAATCTCTTAATTTTGAAAGGATCGGATGACCAGTGTGGTTAAGTGAAATTTCATGTGCAGCGCCTGTTCCGCCGAAAATTCCGTCCAGGAAGAATCCGCCGACAATATTATATGGATCTCTTAAAAGGTTGTTATAGACAGAAATGCTTGTTACACTTGCAGAAACCTTAATTGCAACGGGAACTCTGAATTTAAATGCTGCATTCATTGAAAGAAACATTTTTTGGACGCTTTCTTCGATCGAATAAAGCCCCTGATGATTAGGCGGGCTTAAAAGATCGGCTTTAGGAACTCCTCTGATTTCCTGAATGTGACGGGCAACTTTTTTAGCCTGTAAAAGCCCTCCATCTCCAGGTTTTGCCCCCTGTCCTATTTTGATAAGAATTCCAGCAGGATCTTCTGTCATTTCCGGCATTGTGTTTATGATTCTGTTCCAACCAAAATGCCCTGAAGCTATCTGAAGAATCATATATTTCAAATATCTTGATTTCATAAGTCTTACCGGCATACCGCCTTCGCCTGAACACATACGGATTGGTATTCCGAGTTCTTCGTTCATGTAAGCGGTAGCAATAGCAAGAGCCTCCCACATTCTTCCTGAAAGTGCTCCAATGGACATATCTCCGAGAATTATCGGATAAATCCATCTTACCGGCGGCAAATTTTTACTGAGTTCAAGCTGACCGTTTAATTCTGTTAAAGGGAGCTGCTCAGGAGGAAGCACTCTTCCAAACGGAGCAAGCATTTCAAAGGTATGTCTTTGCGCATCAAGTGAAGGGTCGGTCATTTGGGAAATACGTCCGATTTTTATTTTATCAAGCGCTCTTGGCATTGTATGCAGGTTGTTTCTCCCACCTCTTTTGTAAGAGTCGCCTGTATAAGCCCTAACTTTCATGGCGAATTTTTCATCAGTGTTTCTGACAGGTTTTATTGATTCATTCGGGCAGACTTTTTCGCAAATTCCGCAGCCACGGCAGAAATTTTTTATATTAATATTTTGTTTGATTACCGGCACTGTTTGAAATTTTACTTTTGGTGCAGGCGTTGAGTCTTCGTTTATAACTTTTCTTCTTTTTTCAACTGAAGCTTCAATCGCATTGAAAGGGCATGCAGCTACGCATTTTCCGCATAAAGTGCATCTGTCTGAATTGTATTCAATTTGCCATAGCAATTCATCTTTGCTGATTTCATTTATTTTTATTGTTGCCATTGTTCGACCCTCAAATCGTTGTTAATTACCACGGTTTCTCTTTCGTGAGGGTAAATATCATTTTCCCAGTTTCTTTCAGGTAAAATTTCGTTAATACCTGTTACTTCAGAAGTTATAACTACCGTGTCATCTGTATATCCAATAACAACAGGTCTTAATTTTTTTGAATCGCAGCATGTAAAGAGCGTTCCATCAGGAAGTACTCCTATAATTGTATTCGGACCATTAATTTCTAAGTGAGTAAGCGATTCTTTTATTTTTAAAAGAACTGTTTTATCGTGTCTTTGAGTTATTTCTTCATGAGGAAGAGGGGTTATTGTATGTTTATAATAGTTAAGAGGCCATTTTAATACTTTGTTCAAATAATGCAATGTGTACAAGAAACACTGTGAGTCTGACTCAAAGCCTATGTATCCATCGAATAAGCTTTGTTGAAAAAGTTTATTTCTTTCGTAAAAAGTGTTCTCTCCGTTTACAAGAGATGTATAACCTTGTAAGAAAAATGGATGTGCGGCGTATCTTACTATATCGTAATTTGTATTTTGTCTACACTGTGCTGTAATAATCTTTGCGGTAAAATTTTCTGATTCTTCCCATAAACCAAAATAAGTTCCAATATCTTTGGGATCGCCAATTTCTTTAAGAGTGATTACATCAGGCCAGAAAGAATAAACATATCCTTCTTCGTCTACTTCAAGAGCTTTTCTTAATCTTAATCTTGTATTAACCAGAAGTTCTTCTTTTTCTTCACGAGAAGCGTATTTAAAAGCTTTTGGATATTGAAGCACTTGAAATATATAATGCGGCATATTTTTAATTATTAATTTCGGGTCTGGATTGGTTTCGGGACTCCATTGCATTGCCCTTACAAAACCTTCTTCCGCGAGTATATTATCTGCAATATTTAAGCCTTCGTCGGTACATGCCATTGAAAGAATAGGGAGTTCTTTGTAATCTTTAAATATCCCGCCCAAATCCTGCATGACCATAGCAAAACCAGAATTGTCATGACCTTTTTGTTGGGAACGCATTAATAATAATGCTTTAGACGGATGAATATATTTCCTTGATTTAATGGCGCCAATTCTACACAATTGTCTGCCTCCTGCGGTTTATTTAAAATAAAAATCAGCTATCTTATCATTTATATTGAACAAAAAGCCAATCGGTATGTCAATAAAAAGTTTAGCACGCCCCCGGAAAAAAATTAAGTAAAAACAGGAAGATTTGCTGACTTGTGAAATAAAAAACTTTGCAGATTCCTCTAAATTGATGATTTCTTTTTTTAGAAAAATCTTTACAATAGGAAGTGCCTGAAAATATGTTTATAATGTTGCTGTACTGATGGGACTTGGGATATGCCAAAGGCTTTTGCCAAAAAAATTGAGATACAGAATAAAATTAAAATAAAAGCTGCTGTTTCAAGCATAAATGACTTGAATTTGCAGAAAAAAGCTTTTATGTCTTTGGTTGCATCAAAAGTATTGAGTGATTATCTAAAAGAGAATCAAATAACAATAGTTTCAGAAAATAACAGCCTTTCTGGTTTGTTATTGCTTAAAGATTTCGATATAGCAAATATAACAGTAGAAAATAATATTAAAATAGCAGTCAGGGCTTTTGTTGGCGATGATTATCCGCAAATGTGCATCCCGAGAAGCCATTTTTTAAATAATATTTTGGCAGATATATATGTAGGAGTGCGTTTAGAAACGACACTGGAAAATGCAGAATTTGTAGGGTTTATAGAAGTTGATCAAATAAACAGGCAGGCAGGTAATGATAAATATGTATCTGTTGATGTTAATCATTTAAAATCAATAGATACAATTAATCAGGCAATTAATTCATCAAGCAGACGTAAAAATTCTCATTTGGCATTAGATCATGAAAAGGCAAGAGAATTATTTTTTCAATATATAGAAAGTAGAATAGCTTCTTCGGATAAAGAATTTTTGGCAAGGCATATTTCTTCATGTACACAGTGCAGTGAGGAATTTAATCATATTATTGAGCTTGATAATATGATTAAAGCTGTCGGACACAAGTTTAATTTTGAAGAAAATAATAATGAAGATTATACATTAAGACTTTTTGCAGGCGATCCAAGTTTGGTTGGACAGGAAGTTGAAATCAATATTGAAGAAGAAAATATTAATAATATCGATAGTAGTGAAAAAAATATAAATCAGGCAACATCAAGGCAGAAAAAGAAAAAACATATTTCAGGAAGAAGGATTGGAAGGGTTATAAGCGCGACAGGCAAGTTAGCTTTATTAAGCGGAGCAGTTTTAGGTGGCGGTCAGCTTGTTTCAGCATTGCAAGTGGCAAATATTTCAGGTTTGGTTGGCAGTGCAGCTTTCGCGATGGCAGCATCTTCGGCGAAAGGAATTTCAGAAAGTTTATCGTCGGTATCAGAACATTTTAATGAGATGGCTTTATCAGGCGGAAACGGATCTATTAATCATGATGATGAGAAATTTAACAATCACGATATGAGTTTCGGCGAATTAGATAACAGCAATAATTTTGATTCTCATGAAGCTAATTTATTAGATAATGAAGTCGCCGGTAATTTCGAATTAAATTCTGAAGAAGAAAATATACAAGATTTTGATTCTCATGAAGCTAATTTATTAGATAATGAAGTCGCCGGTAATTTCGAATTAAATTCTGAAGAGGAAAATATACAAGATTTTGATTCTCATGAAGAAGCTAATTTATTAGATAATGAAGTCGCCGGTAATTTCGAATTAAATTCTGAAGAGGAAAATATTAAAGATTTTGATTCTCATGAAGAAACTAATTTATTAGATAATGAAGTCGCTAGTAATTTTGAATTAAATTCTGAAGAAGAAAATATTAAAGATTTTGATTCTCATGAAGAAACTAATTTATTAGATAATGAAGTCGCCGGTAATTTTGAATTAAATTCTGAAGAAGAAAATATACAAGATTTTGATTCTCATGAAGAAGTTAATTTATTAAATAATGAAATCCCTGGTAATGTGGATTTGACAGGAGAAATGTTAGCAGAAGTAGAGCCTCTGGTTGAATTGAATGAACTTGTTCCAAATGAGCATATAAGTGAAGAAATAAAAGAAAATCTTCCAGACATGCAAAGCAGTTCTATAGATTTAAGCACTAGTATTACAGAAGAATCTATATTAGAAAATAATAATGAAGAATCGATATCCGGGGATGAACAGGAAGTTGCTTCCCTGCATCAGGAAACACAAGAAGTTCCGCATAAAAATTATAGTGAAGAAACATTTTTACCGGAGAAAGAGAAAGATTTAGATAACGCTTTTGATGATATTGCTATTGAATACAATATAGATGATATTTTATCTTCTTTTGATAATGTTGAAGTTGTTGATTCTACTAATGACTTTTTTGATTTTGACAATTCGGAAAACGTATCGACACAGGACGATATAAAATCGGATAAAGAACAAACAGCAGATCTTATCGGTGAAATATATGACGACCAAAAAGAAGTTGCTGCAGAACACAAAGTTAGTCCTGCTTCTAAAAAGTCACAAGAAAAATCTTATGATTTTGATGATGATTTTGATGATGAGGAAGAGCAAGATCAAACTGCTTTAAGAAAAGAGAAAATGCGTTCGCTGGATTTAAAAGTAGCATCAGGCTTAGTCGCAGCGGGTATTGCAGTTACTGTTGCAGTTGCTTTATGGATAAATAATAAAACATTAACGAATCAAAATTTACCTTTTGTAAATCCTCAACCTGTTAATCAAATGGGAGTTTTACCAAATCCGGATCCTACAGGTACGAATAATCAGAATTCAAATATAGCAATGCCACCGGCTAATCCATCAGGGCAATCTACACCGGATAGAACCAAAAAACCTTTACATTCAGGCACGAAGCAGGTTAAACCAAAAGATATACCACCGCCTAGTAAAGATTTAAGTGCTGTTCTTGCTGAAGCTTTCACAAGAAGGACTTATGAAGTCGATATAAGAAACATTTCCTGGGAAATTACTGCTGATATGGCAAGAAATCCTGTATTTAAAAATTATATTATGGTTACCGGACAGGCTTTAAAAAGTGCATTGGCTCGAGATTTATCGCTGGCTAATGATAGAGCTTTGACTACTCAGATGGAAATTAAAACAGTAATGGATTTAAACGGCAATATTTTAGAAGCTAATGTTGTTCAAAGCAGCGGCTCACAAGAAGTTGATAAAATTTGTTTAGAGACCTATAAAACAACTATTCAGTTTACTAAACTTCCAAAAATTAATGTAAATAGAGATAAAATAAAAGCTAACCTGATTATCAGTTTTTAATTAAAAAATTAGAGAAACAAAAAATATGAATATTACACAGGAACAAAAAGAATTTATAGAAAATATTATTAAAGAATGTCCGGGTTACAAAGGACATGAGTATTTGCTTGATGAATTTTGCAATGAAGTTATCAGGCGTGCGTACAGCCTTGTTTCTAAACAAAGTGAACTTAATACTATTAAAGTTTACATAAAAAGAATAGCAAATACCGCAATAATAGATGTAATAAAAAATTCAATAAACCAACCTTGTTCTTATAAAGATAATGGAGAGCAGGAACCTTTAAATATAGGTTATGAATTTGATGAAAATGGTGATATTGCGTTAAATTATGATATTTCTTTTGAGGAAGTGTCAGAGAAGCAGGTCAGTTTGTCTGAAAGTCAGATAAACCAGATTAAAGAGATTATTTGCAATATTGATGAAAATAATAATTCAGGTTTTCACAAAAATATATTTGAATTAAGGTACATAAAAGGTCTTAATAATAATGAGATTGCTGAAACACTCGAAATTAACGAACCTGAAGTTGATAAGAAGCTTTTATTTATGCTTAATAATGTTGGAAAAGAAATATAAGAAATGAAATCTTTTATTTCATTAATTTTTTTATTAATTTTCTCTTTCATTATTTCACCTGCAGTCTTTGCCCAGGAGGCAACGGATGACTGGGGAGGTTTAATGAAGGATTATAGCGGTGCTGAATTTGGAAAAATTATATCAGGACCTGACTATAAAAAAGCTATAGAAACAAAAGAAAGTTTTATAAAAAAATCTAAAAAAAATGTCAAAAATTCAGGAAAAACAACAGAAACACAGCCGGAACAAAATTTAGTGTTTGATGTTCCTGATTCGCCTTGTCCTTTGTTGGTTTTACCTGCGGATGTGTGTTATGAAAATCTGATTATCAAGCAGGGATTTTATTTGGTTAATTTAAAATTTAGCGGAGGAAAATATTTTCTCGAGCTAAGGCAGGGAAATAATATTCCTGCTGTGGTTATTGAAGCAAAAGGTCATATAGCTCCGGGCAAAAGTATTTTAAAACCGCAAGTTTCAGTTGAAAATGTTGATGATAAAATGATAAAAATTAATTATAGCGGAGATAATCTTATTTTAGAGTCAGTTTTGTGGAAATATTAAATAATCATCCTTGTTTTAGCGAAGAAAAAAGTAAAAAATACGCAAGAATACATCTTCCTGTTGCATACGATTGTAATATTCAGTGTAATTATTGCAACAGGAAATATGATTGTTCGAACGAAAGTCGTCCTGGCGTAACTAGCAGAATTTTAACGCCTGAAGAAGCCTGCGAACTTTTTATAAAGGCAAAAAGTATGTTGGAAAATCTTTCTGTAGTTGGTTTTGCCGGACCGGGAGATGCATTAGAAAATTTTAAAAACGTTAAAAAAACTATTAATTTAATAAGAGAATATGATTCTGATACTCTCTTTTGTCTTTCCACCAACGGGCTTTTGTTGCCTGATTATGCAGATGATATTATAAATATCGGCATAACGCATTTAACTGTTACCATTAATACTGTTGACGAGGCTTTAATCCCGCAGATTTATGAAAAATTTCATTATAAAGGTGAAAATCTTTCTCCTGAAGAAGCTGCCCCCATTTTAATACAGAACCAGCTTTCAGGATTAAAAAAGCTTTCTTCGGCAGGATTGGTCTGCAAAGTTAATATTCTTTGTCTTGAAGGAATAAATGAAAACCATATAGAAAAAGTTGTCAAAACTGCCAAAGATCATGGCGCATTTATGACTAATATAACTAAATTAATTCCTGCAAAAGGCTCTAAATTTGAGAATACAAGCCCTATTGATGATAAAAAACTTATGGAACTTAGAAAAAAATGTTCTGTTCATATAAAGCAAATGTATCATTGCAGGCAGTGCAGGGCGGATTCGGTAGGGCTGTTATCTTAGGCAAAATAAAACGGGTATTAATTTAATACCCGTTTTATTTTATTTATTTTCTTGATTTAGATGTTTTTATTAGTTTCCCAGGATGTTTTTAAGTGTTGTGCTTTTTGAGCAACTACTTGGCAATCATATACTGCATTGCCTGAGTAAGGAACGCTAAGTGTAGCAGCTAAATAAGGCATTATTGCTTTATAATTAGAAGGATTCATACTTGAAGCTGCTCTATATAGAGAATCAACTCTCTCTTGAATTGTTGCTTTATCTGTAGTCGCATCACCTGTTAATGTATAACCAAGGGTTGAGGCTGCATTTTTATAAGTTTCATTGTCTTTAGTTGATGTAGTTGCTTTTATTTCAGCTGATTTAGTTTCAGTCACTTTAGTTTCAGTCGCTTTAGTGTTTAACTTAGCAACATCTGCTTCGTTTTTTATTTCATTATCTTTTGCTAAACCTGCTTTAGGCTCTATGTCAAGTGCTTTTGCAACAAGACCATCAAGATATTTTTCTCCGTCTTTTCCAGTGGTTCCTTGAGAAGGAGCCTCCTCTGAATCGGAAGTTTCAAAGTTATCGCCTTTTAAAAGTGATATTAATTGTTTTAAAAGGTTAAGGACACTTGAATTTTGATCAACAGAAGAAGGTTTTGTTGGTGCACCATATTTTGCTATTAATTCAGCTTTAGTTGAGCCACTTTGTGAAAGATAAGTGTCAGGATCAACACTTGCATCAGGTTTTTGTTGAAAAATTGAAACAGGTTTTTGGGGATCACCAAATTTTGCTTTTAATTCAGCTTTTGCTTCTTCAAGGGAAATGCCATTTTTTGTAGCATATTGTTGCGCATAAGTGTTTGGGTCAACGCCCGGAGCTGGTCTGTTTGAAATTGCGTTTACTGACATGAATAAGTCCTCCTTTTTAGATTGAAATAATTAGTAAAACTCTATATTTGATTTTTCTGTTAAACTTGGAAGTTCGATGTGGATATTTAACTAAATGTTTGTTACATATATATAAAAAATAATGAATACTTAAAATTGCTATACAAAATATATATTGTGATAAATCGTTACAATGTTTAATTTATTTTTTGTATTCAAAAATTGCCTGAAAAATTAACAAAAATTTAATATTTTTCAGGCAATTTTATTGTGTTTGTCGCGTTTATATAAATAGGGGACAAAATTATAAATTGTGAGGAGTTTTTATGATAAATCGTATTGGGGGATATAATCCTAATAGTAGATGGGATTCGTACAATTATAATAATGAAGTTTTAAATCGCGAAAATGGTATTAAACAGAGTATAACTAATATAGACGGAAAACCAATCACCTCTCTTAAGGGTGGATATGGTGCTGATAATATTTGGACAGCTGAACTTGGCGGAAAATCTTTTGTTAATGTAGATCCTAATAAAAATCTATATCCTCAAAAAACGCCGGAAGATAATAAAATGTTGGATCAACAGATATGGAATTATTTCAAAAAAAGTGCAGAAATCTTGGGAATAGCTCCCAAGCGTGTAACAGAAGTAGAAAAACTAACACAATCAATTAATAATGATAATAGACCAGATAATGGAAAACGGTTTAATTATAAAGCATAGCACTTTAGTAATTTAAATTTTGCTTAGATTTTTTCTGATAAAAAATCTAAATATATATCTTGATCAATTTTTTTAACTGAAGAATTTTCATAACTATCAATAAATGCTTTTGGCGGTCTAAATGCTTTTATTTCTTTAGACCATTTGAATTTGTAGCCCTCTAATTTGCCTGCAGCTTCTTCTATATAGTCAACTTCCTGCCCGTCATAAGTTCGCCAAAAGTACTGATTTACAGACCTGCTAACAGATTGATTATATTTTAATCTTTCTACTAAACAGAAGTTTTCCCATAAAGCTTCTGTATCCGTTCTTATATCGAGTATATTGAGGTTTTGGATTATACTGTTTCTTATGCCCAGGTCATAGAAATAAAACTTGTATTTTTTGCCTATTTCTTTCTTTAAATTACGGCTTAAAGAACTTAAGCTAAATATAATAAAATTTTGTTCTAGCAGATAAATATATCTGGCTAAAGTGTGATTATTAACTTCCAGCATTGTTGCAAGTTCATTTAACGATAATTCTTTTCCAACTTGTAGTGCCAGAGTTTGTAATAATTTTAAAATCAAATCAGACCGTTTTAAATTTTCAAGTTCTAAAATATCTCTGAAAAGATAATTACTTAAGATATCGTCTAATTTGTATTTTGTTTCTTCTTCGGAGGTAGAGTTTAATGTTATAAAAACATCAGGGTACATGCCAAATCTTAAAATGTTTTTTATAAAATCAGGAGAATTAATATCGTAATCATTACATAATTCTTGCAAGGAAAATGGATAAAGCAAATATTTATAAGAATTTTCTAAAACGTCCATTTTTTTGTTTATTAGTTCAAAACTTGAAGATGCTGTCGCAATAACTTGAATTTCCGGATTTTTATCAACAATAGTTTTTAAAATTATATCTATATTACTAATTTTTTGAGCTTCCTCAAGAACTATTATTTTTTTATTGCCTAAAAATGATTTTAAAGAACTTTCGCTGCTTGCTTCTAAAGCCACTTTATTATATATAAGCTCACAATTAATATATTTGCTCTCATCAAGGTATTTTTTGACAATCTCGTTTACAAGAGTCGTTTTTCCAGTCTGTCTTGGTCCATACAAAATTATTGCAGGTCTATTCTTAGACTGATTGGAGTTATACTCATAGTCACTTTGAATTATTCTTTTTTCCAGTTCTTTTTGCAGATGTCTTTTTATCATAAAATCCTAAGCTAACATATAGTTACTTATTTACATCATAAAGAAAATCGCTAATACATTATATCCTTTGTAATGAAATTTCAAATTATCATTATTTCTTACATCTACTTATTCCCATTTAGCATTAATTCATGCAGTAAACTTCATATATTAATAAAAAAATATATATATCTTAATGAATTTCCTCATTATCATTTAATTTTGTTAAGTAAATATTCAAAAACCCGCTTTTTCTATTACGAAAAAACAGGCTTTTGAAGTTTTTAGGACCAATTTAAAAATTTTTATATTAAAACAGCATTAAGTTCTTCGACGAGTTTGTCAGGATCAATTCCGTGAACTTTTGCGCCTGCTTCAAGGTTTTCAAATCTTGCTGCTGCGCATCCTATACATCCAAGTCCGTTGCGTGCAAAAACTTCTATTGTTTCAGGGTATGTTTGTACGATTTCTAATATGCTCATTTCTTTTGTTATTTTTTTCTCTTCAGGCATGATTTCCCCTTCCTTTTCTTTTTTACTACTGCCAAAAATTATATTATAAAAAATATGTACAAATGTTACAAAAATAGAAGTTTTTATTAAAGTTTTTATTTCAAATGCCGATATAACTATTAAGAGATGTCCACCTTGAGTGGGCAGTCCCAAAAACCCTCCTCCCCATATCTAGTAGCCGCCTAAACAAAGCGGCTTTTTTTTTGCGTAAAAAAATTACTTTGTCATTCCGAACTTGTTTCGGAATCTATACAATAGGGCTTATAATCTTTAAGCGAAAGTCGGATAGACCCTGAATCAAGTTCAGGGTGACAGTTCGATAAATGGACAGATTTCCCCCTTTTGATATTCAAACAAAAAAGTGGGTTCCCTGCTTTGCTCAGGATGACAATAGTACTTAATTTGAAAATGTAAGAGTTTTTCCGGAAAGGTTTATTTCTTTATAAAGATCTTCTATGGTTTCAAATTTTTTGAATACTGTTAAATATCTTAAATAAGCTATTTCATTCACAGGTTTAAGATATTCCAGAATTTTTTCACCAATATAAGCACTGGTTATTTCTTTTTTTCCTAGAAGTGAAATCCCAAATTCTATACGTGCTGATATTTCCTGAATAATTTCCTGTTCTATTTCGTACTTTACACAAGAGTTAGAGATACTTTTAATGATTTTTTCTCTTGAATATTCTTCTTTTGCTTTATTTTTTTTGATAACCATTACAGGAGAAATTTCAACTCTTTCATAAGTTGTAAATCTTTGTTGGCAGTTTTCGCATTCCCTACGGCGTCTTATGCAGGCTTTTTCTGATGACATACGTGATTCAAGAACTTTGGTGTCTTCGTGACTGCAAAAAGGACAAATCATATTCAATCCCCTAATAGGCTCAATATATCTTACTTAAAAACATTTAAAACAGTATATTGTTCATTTCTATAATGTTTTTTACATTTTATTAGTTTAAATAATAATAGTATTAAATGATACCATGTTTTATTGCTCGAATGGCTAGTTTTTTTAAGTTTTTACAATGGATTTATTTTCTTTTTAAGACTAAATAAAGACCTATGACGCCTACTGAAAACATAATAATACTAATGAATTGCGCGATAGGCAAGCCGAAAATAACATAAATATTGTCTATTCTCAGACCTTCAATTATAAATCTTCCGAAAGAATATAAAATAAAATAAAAGCATGTTATTGAACCGGTTTTATCTTTAAAGTTTTTTCTGACAACAGTTATTAATATTATAAAAACGGTTATATTCCAGAGGGATTCATATAAAAAAGTCGGGTGGAAATACTCAAAGTTAATATATTCCAGAGGTCTGTTTGCAGGCGGAATATATAATTTCCATGGTAGGTTTGTAGGGCTTCCAAAGGCTTCAGAATTAAAAAAGTTTCCCCATCGTCCTATAGCCTGAGCAAATATCATGCCGTAGGCGAAGAGGTCAGTATATTTTAGCAGGGATATTTTATGGTGTTTTGTATAGAAATAAATTATTAAAATACTTCCAATAATTACGCCATGTATTGAAAGCCCTCCTCTCCACGTCATGAAAATTTCCAAAAGATGCCGCGAGTAATAATTCCAGTTGAAAATTACATAATACAGCCTTGCAAAAATAACTCCTCCTATAAGCAATAAAGTCGAAAGATCAATTATATGTTCTCGGGTTTTGTCCTCAGGATAATCTTCCCAGGCGATTTTAAGTGTTATAAAAAGTCCTACAAGAAAGGCAAGAGCAATTATTATGCCATACCAGTAAATGGTTAATTGACCTATATGGAATGCAACTGCATCGGGGGATTTTAGCATTTTTAGTTCCTTTTTTCTTCTTTATTTAATTTAGCATGATAATGGTTTGATTTATAAAGGTACTTTTTATTTATAGTAAACAAATACCTTTATAAAAAGAGTTTTGTAAATGAATGTTAAGCATTTTGTAACAAAATTTTAGAGGGAAAACATTTAATTTTTAATTATTTTGTATATATTAAAAATTTACTAAATATTTTTAATATATATGTATTGAAGTTGGGATTTAGGGTTAAAACACTTGCAGAACGGTATTTCATGATAAAAACCATGATTTGTAAGATTAACATGAACTATCGAGCAATTCTATAAATTTAATTGTTTTTAATATATTAGGAAAACAATTGAATATTATATTTTTACGGAAGGCTAATTAATACGCATTTGGGAAGGAGCAAGGATTATGTCACTTGTATCATGTATTATGGCAGACATGCAGTACACTATGGCGACTAGTGATGCTGAAGACAAAGCAGCACAGATTAGTGCCAGATTGAAAAATGTAACAGAACAGGGCGCAGATTTAGGCAAGACTATCGCTGGTATAGACAGCCAAATCGACCAGGCAAAGACTAGTTCTAGAGAATTACAAATTTATCAAATGCAAGCGGGCTATTCACAAAATCCGCAAGCTCAGCAAGCTTTAGGAATGATTCAACAGAAACAAAGTTACATTAATAATGCATTCAGTTCTTTACAACAGAAGAAAACCTATTTAGAAGCTGAAAAGAAAAAATTAGCATTACAAGAAAAACAGCTTACAGCAGAACAAACTAAAAATGATGTAATGAAAAAGCTTACAGAAGGTTTGGCTCAAAAGTTCAAAGGAATGGCAGACGGCGCTATCAAGAGATTTGTCGGCGGCGGCGGTCAATAGTAACTAAATCAAAATAACTTGCTCCTAATAAGAAAAAGAAAAGCCTTCATAAAAAAAGAAGGGCGGTGGCGACCGTCCTTCTTTTATTGTTTGGAATTATAAAAAAATTGTTAAAATATAAACATTTAAAAACTATGTAGATTAAAATAAACTTATTATTATATTTAAATATATAAAAGAGAGGCTTTTTGTAAGGAGGATTTAAACAGTGATTGATTTTAATAAGCTGACTCAGCAAACGCAAAATACTGTAATGGCAGCGCAAAATATAATGATGCGTTTTAATAACGGGCAATTACTTCCCGAACATTTGCTTCTTGCGATGATGGAAGACGAAAAAGGTTTTTCGGTAACTGTTTTTAATAAATTAAATGCTAATATTTCTTTAATTAAAGAACAAACAGAGCAGCTTCTTGCAACCAAGCCTAAATTAGCTTATCCTGCTCAGGGTCAAATTTATATAAGCATGGAGCTTAAAAACCTTTTTGATATGGCGGAAGAAGAAGCTAAAAGGCTAAAAGACAGTTATATAGATCTTGGACATGTTTTGCTTTCAATGAGTAATAATAGGTCTACGGATTGTGGAAAAATTTTAAATGATAACGGCATAACTAAAGAAGCTCTTTATAAAGTTCTTAAGGAAATAAGAGGTTCTGCTTCGGTTGACAGTCCTGATGCGGAAAATAAATATCAGGCTCTTGAAAAATACAGCATTGATTTGACTGATCTTGCAAGAAAAGGCAAGCTTGATCCTGTTATAGGCAGGGATGAAGAAATTAGAAGAACAATACAGGTTTTGAACAGGAGAACAAAAAACAACCCTGTTTTGATAGGAGAGCCCGGTGTCGGCAAAACCGCTATTGCTGAAGGTTTAGCGCTTAGAATTGTAAAAGAAGATGTGCCGGAAGGATTAAAAGGAACAAAATTAATTTCTTTAGACATGGGGTCGCTTGTAGCAGGTGCGAAATTCCGCGGAGAATTTGAAGAAAGGCTCAAGGCTGTTTTGAAGGAAGTTCAAAGCAGTGAAGGCGAAATCATTATGTTTATTGATGAGCTTCATACTGTTATTGGTGCCGGTGCTGCTGAAGGATCGATGGATGCGGGCAATATTTTGAAACCGCTTCTTGCAAGAGGCGCCTTAAGATGTATTGGAGCTACTACAATAAATGAATACAGAAAATATATCGAACGTGATGCAGCTTTTGAAAGAAGATTTCAGCCTGTTTTAATAGATGAGCCATCAGTAGAAGATACTATAAGTATTCTTAGGGGACTAAAAGAACGTTATGAAGTGCATCATGGTGTAAGAATAAAGGATTCTGCGCTTATAGCCGCGGCAAAACTTTCTGGCAGGTATATAACGGACAGGTTTTTGCCAGATAAAGCTATTGATCTTATAGATGAAGCATCTTCCAAGCTCAGGATAGAAATTGACAGCATGCCTGCCGAAATTGACACTATTGAACGACAAAAAACACAGCTTGAAATTGAAAGAGAAGCTCTAAAAAAAGAAAGTGACGCGGTTTCAAAAGAAAAAACCGCACAGCTTGATATTCAAATTGCTGCTCTTCAAAAAGAGGTTGATACTCTTAGAACTCAATGGGAATCGGAAAAAAATGCTATATCTTCTTTTAGCAAAGTAAAAGAGGATATAGAAATAACAAAACAGCAGATAGAAAATGCTGAAAGAGAAGCAGATTTGGCGAAAGCTGCGGAATTAAAGTACGGAAAGCTTGCTGAACTTGAAAAACAACTGAAAACAGAAGAAGACATGCTTACAAAGCGTGAAGCTAAAAACGCTATGCTTAAAGAAGAAATTGACGAAGAAGATATAGCGGAAGTCGTTGCAAAATGGACAGGAATTCCTGTTAATAAGCTTATGGAGAGTGAACTTAAAAAACTTCTTCAGATGGAAGAAGAGCTTCATAAAAAGGTTATAGGGCAGGATGAAGCCGTAACAGTGGTTTCTGATGCTGTAAGAAGAGCAAGGGCAGGACTTAAAGATCCGAATAGACCGATAGGCTCATTTATTTTTCTTGGACCTACAGGTGTTGGAAAAACAGAACTCGGCAAAGCTCTTGCAGGATTTTTGTTTAATGATGAAAATGCAGTGGTAAGGATTGATATGACAGAATATATGGAAAAACATTCTGTTGCAAGGCTTATTGGGGCTCCTCCAGGCTATGTCGGCTATGAAGAAGGCGGGCAGCTTACCGAACAGGTTCGTAGAAAACCATACAGCGTGGTGCTTTTTGATGAAATAGAAAAAGCTCATGGCGATGTTTTCAATATAATGCTCCAGATTCTTGACGATGGTCGCCTTACTGATTCAAAAGGCAGGACAGTTGATTTTAAAAACACTGTCATAATTATGACAAGCAATATTGGAAGCAATATCATACTTGAAGGAACGTTAAGTCAGATGGTTTCTCACGGGAATGGAATGGATTCTGTGAAGGATCGAGTAATGGAGCTGATGAGACAACAATTCAAACCCGAATTTCTTAATAGAATAGATGAAATAGTTTTCTTTAGCGGCTTATCGCTTCAACAGCTTTATGAAATTGTTGATATTCAAGTTAATAATCTTAAAAAATTACTTAAAGAAAAAGATATTAATGTTGAAATTACTGATGATGCTAAAGAAATTCTTGCTGCAAGGGGTTATAATCCTGCTTATGGGGCAAGACCTCTTAAACGTGTTATTCGTCAGGATATAGAAAATCCGCTTTCCAAAAATATCCTTGAAGGATCGTTTGGAGAAGGAGATAATATACTTATAGACGTTAAAAATGATGAAATTGATTTTATAAAAAAATAATTTAAAAGGGCTGAATTCAGCCCTTTTAAATTAACTTACTTTGTCTTTTTCTATAAGAATAACTGCACTTCGTGAATTGCATATAATTCTATCACCTGTTACAGGAACTTCTTCGCCTGATTTTTTGATGTTGTCGTGTTTTAGAAGTTCATTAGGGCCGCAGGAAGTGTCCGCAACCAGGTACCATTGTTTATTTGGTAATTGATGTTCGGGTAATTTAACATTAAATGCGCCAGATCCTTTATTATAGGCAACATATATAGATGTAGCAGGATCATTTTTTGATGTAACAGAATCTCTAAATTCTGTTGAGTCAATTTTAAATGCAGTAATAGCATTTTGAGGATTATTTAAGTATGATCTTCCGTCTTTTTGGCTGCCGTCTATTTCTTTTGCATCGCCGTCAAGCCATGTGATATCTTTGCCATTTATATTGTTATGGTCTTTGCCTCCAAAATATTTGTAGGGTCTTAAAGACGGGTGTTCTTTTCTGAAATTAAATAATCTGCTTGTAAATAGAGTTAATTCTTCTTTTTCATGTTCAGTCATTTGATGAGTTTTATCTTCATCTCTTTTTTCACATCTATCTGAAAATTTCAATTTACCTGCTTCTCTTAATTTATTAACTTCTGCTTGCTGAACGGGATTTCCCCAATCTATATAATTGAGAGCGCTGTCAATATTCCATGTGTTGTTATTACCAAGGGTTGTTCTGTATCTTTCGTCGCCGCCCTGAATCATCGGGGTTCCTGCTGAAACCGCAAGCATTGTTTGAGCTGTTCTTACAGCCTGTTTTCTGAGATTTACATCGCCACCCTGACTCCAGGAAATATTGCCGGCATCATCTGTTCCGCCTTCGGAGCCTTGTTCAGTGGTTCTTCTTTTGTCGTAAGCAAATAGGTCATGCATTGTATATCCGTCATGGCAGTCAATAAAGTTAACTGATCTCGGGTTTTTACCTTTAAAGGTATCATAAGAACCGGAGAATACTCTGATTAAGTCAAGCGGTGAAATATCTTCAACACCAACCTTGTTAATAGATTTCCTCAGGGTATCTCTTACAGGACCATTCCATTCTGCATAATTAGATGAGAAGTTGCCGACCTGATATGTTCCATCTCCGCATCCCCAAGGTTCTGCTATAAGATCAACACCTTGACCGCATGTTTTTGATCTTACTCCGAGATTTTCAATTTTTTGCAGTAAACTGTCTTTGTGTGTTGCATCAAAGTAGAAACCATGTTCTGTAGATCTTGTATTTCCTAAAACAGGAGCAAGATCAAATCTTAAACTGTCCACTCGCATTTCATCTTTCCAGTATTTGAGAGTGTCAGTCGTTAATTGTTGTGCTATTGGATTGGCTGCATTAAGGTTTGCGCCGCATCCGTTACTGTCATAATAATGTTTTTTATCAGCAGATGTTTCATAATAGGAAGTATTATCAATCCCTCTTAAATTAAGTAAGTTGGTTTTATTAATATCAACTCTGTCGGGATTGTTTGGATCGGTATTTTTATAGCAATCGCTTTCTGCTGTGTGGTTATATACAACATCCATGCATATTTTTATGTCTTGTTTATGGAATTCATTAACCATTTCTTTGAATTCCCTTGTAGGTCCGCCCGGAGCTTTATCAAATGCATAATTTCTTTCAGGAGCTTTATAAGAGAGAGTCATGTATCCCCAGTAATTTTTCCAGAAATTATCTTTTTCTGAATTTTGAAATTCCTGCATCGGTAAAAATTCAATTGCTGTTTGTCCCATTAATTTAATATAAAGAGGCATAAAGCTTGCGCCTTTATATGTTCCGGCATATTTGTTATCCCAACCGCCTTTTTCAACAGGTGATTGGATTTTTGTTATCATATCTTTTATTTGTTGTTCTTCAGGTTTGCCTTTATATTCAGGAATAAAAGATTTATAAAGTTTTACCAGAGTTTCTTTTGTATGACTTGCCGTTAAACCTTTTAAATGTGTTTCATAAACAGCATCACTTGTTAATGGACGTGAAGGTTTTGGAGCGATTTCTTTGAGGTTTTCTTCTTTTGGCATAACAAATATTGATTTTGGCGCAAATGGCGCGGTGTCAACTTTATAAGTTCTGTCTCCTGTCGCATATAAATATCCGTCTTCATTAACTCCTATAGTTATAGGATCATGGCTTATTTCTGTAGCTTCAGGATCAGTTAAAAGTTTATTTGGATTAAAACGGTTTCCTTTATCATCTACATGTGAGTTAAATCCTGCATCAGATCCGGGAGTCCAGTTTTCATTGTATTCCCAGTTTGAGCCTTCTTTTCCCCATACTCTGTAGCCGTAAAATACAGCGTCTTTATCAATATCTATGCCTTTTTCTTTCAAAACATCTTTAGGCAAAGAAGCTACCCATTTATCACCTAATTTTTCCAGCGGAATTTGTGTAACTTCTTTATAATTTTTTTTATCTTCCGCAAAATGAGGTTTTTTGTATATGCAAAGTTCTACATGTCCTGCGTTTTTGGAAAGAAGTCCAAAATCAAGAGTATTTTTATTTTTGTTATATTCGCAGCCCGGTTTTATGTTTGCCAGTTCAATAACGTTGTCTGTATAGCCAAAAGATACTTTTGAGGGAGCGATTAAACTACTAAAATAATAAGCTTTTAAATTCTCGGCAGCAGGCATAGTTTTTGGAATATAGTCAATATTTGGGTTGGTATGCGCACTAATAACAGGCTTTTTTGAATCAGCCTGTTGCTCTGCATTTTGTTTAAAAGAAATTAATGAAGAGTTTTTAACTTGCATTTATCTTTCCCATAGTAAGTCCCTATAATTAAATAAAACTTATAAAAAAAAAAATTGCCATGAGCGGTGGATTTTTTATGTGTTTTTTACATTTATTTACATTGCAAATTAAGTGTTTAGCTTTTTTTACTTTTTAACAGGTAATTTTTCATATTATAAAAAGACAACCTTGAGATACGTTTCATTTATCTCAAGGTTGCGCTAACAAATTATTTATTTTTATACCTTATAAAATAGCATCCTGACATGCAGGGCAGATGCCACTTGAAAGAGTTCCTGAAAACTTCCAGCACCTGTCGCATTTTTCACCAGCAGCAGAAGTTACATAAATTTTATAAACATCTTCTTCATACTGATTTAAAAGATTTTGAGGCTCTTCTGAATCATTGATT
>Ga0209212_1001242_pt1 | contig 43073 bp, 42 predicted proteins | sample RifGroC2_FD_183996 | JGI IMG/M metagenome (GOLD analysis project Ga0209212, IMG submission 183996) | Groundwater microbial communities from Rifle, Colorado, USA - Groundwater C2 (SPAdes) (version 2) | ecosystem: Environmental > Aquatic > Deep subsurface > Groundwater | place: Rifle, Colorado... | reverse complement strand
TAGAGAATGAAGTGCTATTAGTATATCTTTTTTCTAATAAATTGTCAATATGGACTCTACCCTTATATATAATTTAGTATTTTACTTTGTTATTATCATCCCATCGGCGATTATCCATGAATATGCCCACGGTTGGATGGCAGACCAGTTAGGCGACCCTACAGCACGCTATGCAGGGCGTTTAACAGTTGATCCAAGGCCTCATATAGATTTGTGGGGCACAATACTCATGCCTTTGTTTCTGTTTTTTGCTACCGGAGGCAAGTTTTTGTTTGCTTATGCCAAACCAGTGCCATATAACCCCTATAACTTAAAAAATCAAAAATGGGGGCCAGCCATGGTGGCTTTGGCTGGACCGGCGGCTAATTTAATGTTAGCCTCGGCTTTTGCGATTGTTATACGTCTTGCCACCTGATTTATTTTTTCTTATTTTTTAGGGAAAATCGTGATTGTTAATATCATGCTTATGGTATTTAATTTAATACCAATTCCACCACTCGATGGATCAAAAGTGTTATATGCACTTTTGCCAGATTCGGCGATTGGAGTAAAAAACTTTTTAGATCGTTATGGATTTATAGTTCTATTATTCTTCGTGTTATTTTTATTTCAGTTGCTTTCTCCAATTATTGAAGGGGTATTCAGGTTTTTGGTAGGAGTGTAAAATAATTTTTTATCATGATCCCAATTCTATCTGTTTCAGAATTTATCGAACAGATTAATGGTATTATTGCCGGAGAATTTTTGATTGAAGGAGAAATTTCGCAATATAAAATATCCCAAGGCAAGTGGATATTTTTTGATTTAAAAGATGATAAAGCGGTGGTTAATTGTTTTGCTACGCTTTACAACCTAACTACTCCGCTTGAAGATGGTATGAAAGTAAGAGTTTTGGGTTATGCTAAAATACGCGAACAAAGTGGGCGGTTTAGTTTAACTGTGCAAAAAGTTGAGTTGGTGGGTGAGGGGAGTTTAAAAAAAGCCTATTTGTTACTTAAAGAAAAATTAACCAAAGAAGGTTTGTTTGCACCAGAACGTAAACGCCAAATTTCAGAAATTCCAACTCGAATTGGTGTAATTGCTTCGCGTGACAGTGCTGCTTGGGGGGATTTTTGGCGTATTTTAAATAATCGGTGGCGGGGGGTGGAGGTTTTGCTTAAACATGTAAATGTTCAGGGTGATTTGGCTGTTTCTGAAGTAGTAGAGGCTTTTGTTGATTTAAATAATAATTCGGAAAAATGTGATGTAATAGTTTTGATTCGAGGCGGCGGTTCGTTAGAAGATTTGGCTGCTTTTAATTCGGAAGAAGTGGTGCGAGCAATTTATGGTAGTAAAATTCCGGTAATTTGTGGGGTTGGTCATGAACGCGACGAAAGTTTGGCTGATTTTGCTGCTGATGTTCGTGCTTCTACTCCGTCTAATGCTGCCGAAATTGTAGTGCCGGATCGTAGTGAATTTATTAGTAATTTAGATTTTACTTTGGATCATTTGGTAGAAAAAATTAATCACCAAATTACTAAATTAAAACGAGGTCTAGAGCAAAAATGGTTTCAGATTGCCAATTGTTTTGAAACACCACTTCAAAATGCCAAAAGATTAATAGAAAAATTTAATGATATAGTTTCTTATTTAGCAAATAATTTAGCCAGTAAAAAAGCCTTTGTTTTATCGAGTGAGCGATTGTTTAAAAATGTTAACCCCAAGCAAGTTTTAAAAAGAGGGTTTAGTATAGCTCGCAATAGTAAAGGTCAAATTATCCGTCGTGCGAACCAGATGGACATTGGGGATGAAATGATGGTAGAATTAAGTGAAGGAATAATTTGGAGTGAGGTTGTAAAACAAGGATCTAGTAAAAAAGAAAAACACAAACAAGCACAGTTGTTGTAAACATTAAATTATTGCTCGTCACTTGTTAATTGTTACTTGTTAATTAATATTTTATATGACCATTGATAAAAAATTTAATTTTACCAAATCGTATGCAGAGTTGCAGAAAGTAGTAGAATGGTTTGAAAAAGATGACGTTGATTTAGAAGAAGGGATAAAAAAATTTGAAGAGGGGGCTGCATTAGTTAGAGAGCTTAAAGATTATTTGGGTAAAATGGAAAATAAAATTAAAGAGTTAAAAAAATAAGGTTTTAGTGTCGTATGTTTGACCATCTTTGCGCTTTTTTCGCCCGCGAGGGCGAAAGGGTGGTCCTTGGGACCACAACCCGCGCAAAGATGATCAAACATACGTATTAATTTATTTTTAAATTTAATTATATGCGTTTATTACTTCGTTGGTTAATTTCGGCCGTTACTTTAATGCTAATTGCTTACTATTTACCAGGGATAGTAGTGGCTAGTTTTTACGCGGCCTTGGTAGCAGCTTTAATTTTGGGGTTGCTTAATGCTTTGGTGCGCCCGATACTACTGCTTTTAACTTTGCCGGTTAATATTATTACTTTGGGGTTATTTACTTTTGTGGTGAATGCTTTGGTATTTTGGTTGGCCGCAACAATTGCTAAAGGTTTTTATGTGGATGGCTTTTGGCCAGCTTTTTGGGGTGCTTTAATTATGTGGTTAGTAGGCTGGGTAGTTAGTGGGCTATTGAAGAAAAATTAAATGTTTAATTATGAGCTATAAAGTATTATCTATTGGGGGTTCGATTATTATTCCTCCAACTGGTTTTGATATTAATTTCTTAAAAAAATTTCGTAATTTGATTTTAGCAGAAGTTAAGAAAGGCCAAAAATTTGTTTTAGTGATTGGCGGGGGAGATACCTGTCGGCGTTATCAAAAAGCGTTAGCCGGAGTAAAAAAGCTTAGTAACGAAGAATTGGATTGGATGGGAATTTATACTACTCATTGTAATGCCGAATTTGTACGTTTGATGTTTGGTGATTATGCTTACGCCGAAGTTTTAAAACAACCGATTAAAAAAGTAACAACAGTAAAGCCAATAATTATTGCCGGTGGTTGGAAACCGGGTTGGTCGACCGATTATGACGCGATTCAATTAGGCAAAATGTATGGCGCCAAAGAGGTGGTTAATTTGTCTAATATTGATTATGTTTATGATAAAGACCCGCGTCAATATTCCGATGCTAAAAAACTAGAGCAAATTTCTTGGGCAGAATTTAAAAAAATTGTGGGAGATAAATGGTTACCGGGAGCTAATTGGCCGTTTGATCCGATTGCTAGCAAAATTGCGTCAAAAGAAAAGATGGTAGTTAAGTTTGCTAAAGGAACAGATTTGGTTACAGTAAAAAAGATTTTATCTGGCAAAAAATTTAATGGCACAGTAATATGCTAAGCCAAAAAACTATTAAAATTAGCAGTTACATTTTAATAGTTTTAATAATTGGTTTAGTTTTATTTTATACTCGATTTGAAGCAATTTCGTGGAATGATCGGAGCCGGTTTGCAACAATTAATGCATTAGTAACCAATCATAATTTTATAATTGAACATGTTTATTTTACGACTGGGGATAAAGTTTTTATCAATGGTCATTTTTATTCCGACAAACCACCATTATTTTCTGTTTTAGCAGCCGTACCTTTTTTCTTTTTGCATTTGGTTGGTTTTAATTTTTCGCATAATCCTGCTCTATTAACATATATAACCGCAGTTTTAGTGATGTTTTTACCGCTCTGTGGATTTTTTTGGTTATTATATTATTGGTGTAAACATAACCTAAAAAAATTAGAAGATAAGTTTCTATTGCTGGATGTATTATTCTTGGCCGCTGGTACGGCGCTTTTACCATTTACTACTCAATTAAACAATCATTTGCCCACAGCTATACTATTAGGTGTAGCTGTTTTAATTTTTTATTATCGTCCAGTGTGGCGTTCTAGCAGTTTAGTTTTAATGGGCGCTTGTTTAGGTTTGGCTACCACATTCGATTTGTCTGCCGGATTTGTTTTGGCTTTATTTGGTTTATTGCTACTCGTTAATTTGTATAAAGAAGATTTTGGGTTAAATAAAAAAATTAAGTCTATTTTTATATTTGGGGCAGTTGCTTTAATACCAATTTTTATTCACTGTTTAGTAAATATTCAAATTACTGGTGATGTTTGGCCGGGGTCGATGCATCCAGAATTTTTTAATTATCCTAGTTCGCAATTTACTGATGCCAATTTAACAGGTGCTGGTTTTGCTGTTTCTAGTTTTTGGGATTGGCTTAAATATCTATGGTTGTTAACTTTTGGTGAACGTGGTTTCTTTTTGCACAATCCAGTAATTTTGCTTGGTTTTATATTAACCATTATAAATCTTAAAAAAGTTGTTAATAAAAACTGGTGGTATAATTTGTTTGTACTTATTTCTACAATTGTTATAATTTTGTATTATTCTTTGTTTGGTAAGGGTGGGGGAGGCGGAGCCTACTCGGTGCGCTGGTTTATAGTATTTATTCCATTATTTTTTCCAATTATTTTGCAGTGGTTAGAAGATGGTGTTTGGCGACGTAAATTATTATATTTTTTAGCTATCATAACCCTAATAATAAATATTTTTGCCATGGGCAACATTTTGGGTGGTGCCAACCATGGTAAAACCTATAGTTTTATCAATATGCTTCGCGCTTTTCCTGGGTATACTGTAGAACAGGTTAAAAATTGGAGTATAGTTATTGGTAAGTAATGATTACGCCTCTATTGTTATTATTTAATCTTTATTACCCGTCCGCTACTATTGGCTCCGAACTATCACCCTCCTATCACCCTCCTTGACAAATATTCGAGATTTTGTTACAATGTTCACATCTTAGTAATTAGCCCGTTTTTAACGGGTATTACTAGGCTACCATAGACAGCAGGCGGCCACCTTGGCCTTAATTACCTGCCGAGGTGCAAAGAATTTATTAAGGTCGATTTGCGCTTTTAGGTCTGTGGAAAACACAGATTTTTATTTTATAGAATTATGCCAAAAACAAGAGAACAGAAGGAAGTTACCATTAAGTCTTTGACCGATGGCTTAAAAACTGCTAAAGCAGCCGTTTTTGCCAACTTTCAAGGTTTAAAGGTATCTGAGGCAGAAGAACTACGCAAGAATTGCCGCCAAGAAAATGTTAGCGTGTTAGCAGCCAAGAAAACCTTGTTAAAGCGCGCTTGCGCTGATGCAGGTTTAACTGGTTTAGACCCTACTATTTTTTCGGGTGGTGTTGCTACCTTTTTTGGTGCCGACGAAGTAAGCGCAGCCAAAATCGTGCAGACCTTTGCTAAAACTCATGAATTAGTTACCATTTTTGGTGGTACTTTAGAGGGTAAACTAATTGACGCCGCTGGTGTAAAAAGTTTGGCAGCTTTGCCAAGCAAACAACAGTTGTTAGGGTCATTAGTTGGTACTTTAAATGCTCCAGTGTCTGGATTTGTTAATGTTTTAGCTGGTAATTTACGTGGTTTAGTTGGTGTTCTTAATAACATCAAAACAGCAAAAGTTTAAAATAATTATTAATTTAATTTAAAAAATATGACAGACGAAAATAAAGTAGTTGAAGTGCCAGAAAAATTTAAGGCACTTGTAGAACAAGTAGAAAAAATGTCCGTTTTGGATCTTTCCGAATTGGTAAAAGTATTAGAAGAAAAATTTGGTGTATCTGCTTCTGCTCCAGCCATGATGATGGCTGCCGCTCCAGCTGCTGCCGGTGCTGCTGCTGAAGAAAAAACCGAATTTAATGTAGAATTAACTGATATTGGTGATAACAAGATTAACGTCATCAAAGCAGTAAAAGATATTACTGGTTTAGGTTTGGCTGATGCTAAAGCATTAGTTGATAGCGCCCCAAAAATGGTAAAGGAAGGCGTTAAGAAGGAAGAAGCAGAAGAAATGAAAAAGAAAATTGAAGAAGCTGGTGGTAAAGTTACTTTGAAATAATAATATTTTCAAACAAAAAACTCCCTATAGGGAGTTTTTTGTTTAGGAATGTTTAAGGTAGAACGATTTGGTATAATTTATTGCTGTCTAATATAAAAGCACGTTTATTGGCCTCGTCTATTACTAGCCCATTGGGAGCCTGCCATTCTGAAGCAATAATTTGAGATTTTAGATGGCCGTCTTTATCTAATATTAGTAAACGTTTTCCAACCGTATCTAATAAATAAAGATAATTAACATCATTGTAAGTATAAATAGAACCGCCAGCGGTTAGAATTGGATCTAAACCTTGGATTAAAAAGGGTTGTTTTTTGCCAGCAGTTATTTTTTCTATTTGGCCGTTGTTTTTGCTGATATATAAGTCGCCATCAATAGTTAAATCAACTCCGTTTTTGATGTCGACCGTGTTGTCTTTTAACCATTCTTTTCCTGGTCCGAAACCGGTTTTTATACTGTCATGTTTGTAAATTTGGTTGTTGTTTGTGTCTAAGCTGTAAAGGCGACGGTTATAAACAACAATGTCATTAATAGTAGAGTTAGTTTTGGGGTAAGAGATATCTGCTGGTTCGATAGTATTATTTTTAGGGTTATATGTGGCTAATTTATTTTGATTATAAATTAAAGCCAAATAGTCGTTTTCTTTAGGAGATGATAGAGCGGTAAATCCATTAGCAAAATTTACTTCAACACTTTTTTGGCTTCTGGTAAGTTGATTGTAAATAAATAATTTAGAAGATGACGGTGATATTGCTATAATTAAATTTTCTAATTTTGATATTCTTTGTAGTGTAGTATTCGCTTCATTCCAGTCGGATAATAATTCTGGTTTAACAGTAATAATTTTGCGTAAACGAACAAAAATATTTTCTAGTTGCTCGTTGAGATTTTCACAGACAGTTTTTTTAGATTTGTCTGTACAGGCGCTAAGATTTGTTAGTAAGTTTTTAGCTACGGCCAGCTCGTTTAAAGCAGTGGTTTCGTCGTTATAAATTAAAGCACTATCAGCAGCGTCTTTTTTGGCCATAATAATCTGAATAGTAGCTTGGTATTGTTTTTCTATAGCTAAATTATTTTGTTTAATTTTGAGCCATGATATGCCAGTAACAAGAAGGATTATTGTTGTTATGGCGACAAAGAAAAGGATTTTAGTTATAAGTGGCAGTTGTTGTATGCTGATTTTATAATTTCGCCATTGTTTGGCGGCGTCAGCCAAGACGTTTTGTCGGCGGTTTTGATAATTAGTGATAATAAAGAATAGAGTTAACAAACCTCGTCCCGCCCCACTTATAATTGCTCCGAGTAATAAGATGACCCACCAAATCCCAAGTCCGATGTATTTAATGGTAGTTTTTAAAAATGACCAAGTAATAATTAAAATTGTTTGGGTAGTATCTTTAGATGGTTTTGTTTTGTTTGGTTGATAAGGGTGAGCATGAGCAGAATTGATGATTGCTGAGGTAGGCTCGGCAATTGGTGTCGGTGTCGTTGCTTCGGTTTTGTTAAAGTTGGTATCCCAAGCTGATTGGAATTTGTCTTTCCAGCGTGGAAGTATAGAAGGGGCTAGGGTACTAGCAGTATTTTTTTCGGTAGAGAAAAGAGAATGTAGAGACCGTTCGGAATCTCCTTTATTAGTTAGTCGGACTTTTTTGGTTGTTAGAGCGTTTTCTTCTGGTTTGTTGAGGTGGATTATTAATCCACCAAAAGAAAGTTCGTTTTTTAATTCGGAGAGGACACGTTCTAGATGTTCAGCGCTTTGACGTGCTGGTCTGGTGGTGATAATTTTTTGAAGACGATCGGCGTTAAAATAGTCGATTACCTTAGGAGTAGAAACAAAAACATAATCGTTTGGACTGATCTTGCCTTGGATTATTTGAGAAAAAAGTTGGGTATCTGGTTCTGTTTCTTCGTTAGTATTATCAGCAATTAGGTCCATCTTTTGATATATATTTTCGCGATTACGATAAAATAAAAACATTTGTGGTTTGCCATAAAAAGAAAAAATCATCTCTTGTTGGCGCAAGGTGCCTACCACGCAATTAATAGGGATATTGTGGTGAAGCAAAGTTAAGCTGGTTTGGTTAATTTTGGTTAAAACAGTTTCTAAGGCGTTTTGGTTTTCAGTTTCTGGAGCTTCATAATAGCGATTTTCGATTTCGTCGATAATATTTTGTAGGGCGACAATGTGTTTAGTAGTAGCCTGGTTGATTTCGCAGACAGCAAAAAAATAACCCTTCTTTTTTTCTTCTGGGGTGGAAGGTTCGGTAATATGAAGTAGAACGTGAGATTTTTCGTGATTGCCGCCCTCGACAAAAAATTCTTGGAGTTGTAGTATTTCCATATAGGGTTTACATTTGTTTCTTCTGATAGTATACTATATTTGTTAATTTATGGGAAGGTTTTATTAGTTGCTATCTAGTAAATAACCAAGTTTTCTAAATTTAGCAATTTACATAATATTATGCTTGAACACCTTTTTGGTTCAAAGACGCGTTTAAAATTATTGCAGATATTTTTCCAGGCTCCAGGGCGGTCTTTTTTTATGCGGGAGTTAGCAAGGATGGCAGACACCCAGCTTAATGCTATTCGCCGTGAACTTAGTAATTTGGAACAATGTGGAGTAATTATTCAAGTTGATGCCAAAGAATCGGCAGTAGAAGATTTGGGCACAGAACGTTCTAAATATTACAAACTTAATCCAGGTTTTTTTCTGCTAGACGAGCTTAAGGCTTTGTTGACCAAAGCACAAATTTTGGCCGAGCAAGATTTTATTGAAACTATTAAAAAACGGGCTGGCGATGTTAAATTGTTTTTGTTAACTGGAGCTTTTGTGGGGCAAGCTGAAGCCGATACCGATATGTTGATTGTGGGGAAAATAAAGCCGTTGGCGTTGGCGCGCATAATTAAAGACTTTGAGAAGTTCCTTAATCATTCTTTGCGTTACACTTTAATGGAAGAAAAAGAATATAAAGATCGTCGAGAAATCGGGGATAAATTTCTTTATGGGATTTTTGAATCTAAACATATTGTAGTAACAGATAGTTATAGCTTGGTTTAATTGATATATTTATGTTTTTAGCATTAGATAATTCGGATGAAGATAAGATTGATTTTTATTTTTTTAATGATAATTATAATCCAGCAGAAAATTCAGCTTTGGATACCAAATGGGTTCAACACTCTGTATCGGTTTCTGGAAAAGGATTATTAGAATTACTAACTGTAATTTTAGAAAAAAATAATATCAGTATTAAGGATTTATCTGGTTTAGCGGTCTTAATTGGTCGTGGTCGTTTTACAGCTACACGGATTGCCGTAACAGTAGCTAATACTATTGCTTACAGTTTGCAAATTCCTATAATTGGTGTGTCCGATTTTAATTGGAATGATTTAAGTAATCAAATAAAAAATACGCCAGTCGGGCAATTGGTTTCTGCCACTTATAGTGGAGAGGCGAATATCGGAAGTGTAAAATGTAAATCTTAAAATGTAAAATTAAAATAAATTTTTTATTCGTCTCATCAATTTGCAATTATTTTTCATTTTGAGATTTAAATTTTAAATTTGTATTGTGTTGTCATCCTATCAACGTTACCGTTTATACGAAATTTTACCAGGGCTCTCTATCTGGTTAACTTTGATTTTAGGGGTGGTTTTGTCTTTTGTAAGACCTTTATGGATGATTTATTTTATAATTATTTTTGATGTTTACTGGGTGTTGCGGGTTGTTTATTATTCTTTTTATTTAATTTTATCTTGGCGACGGTTTCGACAAGCAATAAAAATTGATTGGTTGGCCAAATTAAAGCAAGAAATACCGACATGGGAAGAAAAGAAAAATGTAATTTTTTTACCACTTTATAACGAACAGTGGCCGGTTATTAAAGATACTCTTACTGCTTTAGCAAATTCTACTTATCCATCAAAACAACTTTGGGTGATACTCTCTGGAGAGGAAAGACGTTCAGAACATTGGCTGTCGCTTCAACCTCAGATTAAAGCCGAATTTGGTAATGTTTTTGCTGATTTAATTTTTTATACTCATCCTCAGAATTTACCCGATGAAATTCCAGGCAAGGGGTCTAATATTCATCATGCTGAAAAAGAATTTAAACTTTATGCGGATATTAAGGGTTGGAATTATGATAACATAATTATCTCGGTTTTTGATGTTGATACAATTGTTCACCCGCAGTATTTTGCCCACCTAAATTACATGTATTGCAAACACCCGCGTCCAACCCATAGTTCTTTTCAGCCAATTACGCTTTATAATAATAATCTATGGGATTCTCCAGCAATACTTCGTATTATGGCGTTTGGTACTAGCTTCTGGATGTTGTTTAGTTTGGCGCGTTTAGATAATCTAGTTACTTTTTCTTCACATAGTATGAGTTTTCGGGCGGCGTTAGATTGCGGTGGCCATGCTAAAGATATTGTTAGCGAAGATTCGCGAATATTTTTTCAATGTTGGCTGCATTATGATGGTGACTATGAAACTACGCCGCTTTATATTCCGGTTTCGATGGATACAGTGCGTGATGATAGTTGGTGGCGGAGTTTAAAAAATTTATATCTTCAACAACGTCGCTGGGCTTGGGGCACAGAAAATATCCCTTATTTATTATGGAATTTTAAAAAACACCCTAGGATTGATTGGTGGAAAAAATTTGTAATTCTTTTTCATGAATGGGAAGGAAAGTGGAGTTGGGCAGTAGTGGCGATTATTTTAACTTTGCTTGGCCGATTACCTTTGTGGGTAGCTGGAACCGAGGTCCGTCAGAGCGCTTTGTTTTTTAATACCCCTAATGTTTTGGAAGTTTTGATGAGCATGGCGATGTTGGGTTTATTCGTTTCTACGATTATGAGTGTGTTGCTTTTACCACCACGTCCCGATAAACATCATCCTTACAAATATTTCTATATGGTGCTACAATGGTTGTTAGTACCAGTGTCGCTAATGTTATTTTCGGCTGCACCGTGTTTAGATTCGGTTACTCATTTAATGTTTGGTAAATATTTAGGGTTTAATGTTTCGGCTAAGAAACGTTCTTAATATCTATGTTACGCAAAACTTGTTTTTTTCTTTTGTTAGTTTTACTAGCCTGCGGTGTAGTGGGTTATAATTTGTATCGTTCTGGTAATTTACAAAAAGCTATTGTTGCTGAAGTGGGAAAAAATTTAACAAGCGATAAAAATAGTTTAGCTGCGTTGCCAACGATATTGGGTTTTGATGGGCCGCGTAATTATTTAATTTTATTTTTAAATAATACAGAAATTCGTCCAGGTGGCGGTTTTATTGGTGCTTACGGTGTGGTGACTGTAGAAAAAGGGAAGCCACAGATTATAAAAATTGAAGGTACTGAAATTTTGGATAGCGCGGCTGGGAAAAATATTGGTACTGTGCCACCAAACCCAATAAAAGATTATGTGGGTGTGGAATCCTGGTATTTTAGAGATAGTAACTGGTCGCCGGATTTTGCTGTTTCAGCGCGCCAGTCTTTAGAATTATACCAGAAAGAAAACGGTGTGTTGGCCGAAAAGATTGATGGTGTGATTGGTTTTACACCAACATTAATTGAAGAAGTTTTAAAAATAATCGGGCCTTTGTCGGTAAATAATGAACAATTTACTGCTCAAAATTTTACCGAAAAATTAGAGTATGAAGTAGAATATGGTTATACCGCCAAGGGTCAGACTAAGCCAGAGCGCAAACAACTAATATCTGATTTGGCGGCTGCATTTTTAGATAATACCAAAAGTAATATTTTTAAAAATTGGTCAAAATATTTGCCTTTGATGGAAAAAATGATTCAAGAAAAACAGTTGATGGTGTGGTCTTCAGATAAATCGTTGCAAACTTTAGTTAGTCAAAATAATTGGTCCGGTGAGATGAAAAGTAGTGTTGGTGATTATGTGTTGTGGGTAGACGCTAATTTAGGTGCTTTAAAAACTGACGTAGCGATTATTCGAGAATTAGATTATTCTATTATTCCTTCGAGCACAACCTATATTGCTACTGCCAAGATGAAGTTTATACATAATGGTGTTTTTGATTGGCGTACTACTCGTTATCGTGATTACGCACGGGTATATGTTCCGACTGGCAGCAAATTAATTAAAACCGTTGGCTCGATGGAAGAAGATCGCAGTTTAAAAACAGGCGTAACTGATAGTGGAATAGAAAATGACCGACAATGGTTTGGAGCGTTTATTGCAATTGAACCAGGTAAAATCGGTGAATTAACTTTTCAATATATCTTACCACAATTTATTGTTGATCAAATTAAAGCGGGAGAATATAATTTGTTAGCTCAAAAACAATTAGGTATGGTGAACGCAAAATTAAATTTAAATCTCGACTTTGGTAAATCTGTAATGAGTGCTGCTCCAGGTGAGGATCAGAAAAATTGGGGAGACAATAAATATAATTTTGCAACTGATTGGCAAACAGACAAAACATTTAGTTCAAAAATTAAAAACTAAAAATTCTCGTTATGTTTATTAAAAAAATTGGTATTGATTTAGGCACCACCAATGTATTGGTGTATGTACCTAAAAAAGGTATTTTTCTTAATGAGCCAAGTGTGGTGGCTATTTCTAAGGCTGATGGTAAAGTATTGGCTGTGGGTTTAGAGGCCAAAGATATGATTGGTCGCACACCCGATACTATTATTGCCGAACGCCCACTGAAAGATGGGGTAATTGCTAACTACAACACTACCGAAGCCATGCTTCGCTATTTTATTAATAAAGCTTTAGGTGGTGTGCGATTGTTTCGTCCAGAAGTAATGGTAGCAGTGCCAGCTGGAATTACTTCTACCGAGCGCCGTGCTGTAATTGACGCAACTATTGCTGCTGGTGCACGAGCTGCCTATATTATTAAAGAACCAGTGGTGGCGGCCATTGGCGCGGATATTCCTATTGGAGCGGCATCAGGTCATATGATTATTGATATTGGTGGTGGTACTGCCGAGATTGCAGTTATTTCTTTAGGTGGAATTGTGTCTTGGGGATCGGTACGAGTAGGTGGCAATAAATTTGATCAAGCTATTGCCGATTATATTCGTCATAAATACAATTTAGCAATTGGTGAACGTATGGCCGAAGAATTAAAAATAAAAATTGGTTCGGCTTTATTTATGGACAAACCATTAATTACCGAAGTAAAAGGGCGAGATATGATTACCGGTTTACCAAAAATTGTTTCAGTTAATTCGGATGATACAACCGAAGCGCTGCAACACGATTTAGAGATGTTGGTAGAAGCAATTAAAGAAGTGTTACACAAAACCCCGCCAGAATTATCGGCCGATGTGATTGATAAAGGCATTATTTTATCAGGTGGTTCGGCGTTGTTACGTAATTTAGACGAGTTAATTGCTCAAGCGACCGGTGTGTCTACTTATGTAGCTGAAGAACCGTTGTTATGTGTCGCCAAGGGTACAGGTATTGCTTTAGAAAATTTGGATAGTTATAAAAGAAGCATTCTGGCAACAAAGTAATATGATAATAGGAATTGACGCTAGCCACGCCTTTAAATTACCTCGAACTGGAGTGGAGGGGGTAAGCTGGCAAATAATTCAAGCGTTGAAAAAACAAATACCCTTAAGTGTGAGGGTAATTTTGTATTGTCAAAAAGAATTGCCAGATGATTTTGGTGGGGTGCCAAATAATTGGGAGGTAAAAATTTTACATTGGCCTTTAAAAAAATTATGGAGCCAATTGCGTTTGGCGTTTGAATTATGGCGTTTCCCACCGGACGTATATTTTTCGCCAGGGCAACTTTTACCATTATTCGCGCCAAAAAATTCGATAGTGTATTTACATGATAGTGCTTTTTTGGTATATCCAGAAGCATATAATTTTTGGGGGAGAAAATATTTAGAATGGATGAATCGTTTGATAATTAAAAAAGCAAAATTAATTATTACTTCAACAGAATTTAATAAACAAGAATTAATTAAATATTATCCGTGCTATAAAAATATTGGCGATAAAGTAAAGGTGGTGCCGTTGGCGTATGATAGTGAAAAATTTCGAAATATAAAATACGAAATACGAAATTACGAGCCATATATAATTTATGTGGGTAGATTAGAAGAAAAAAAGAATACCAAAAGACTGGTGGAAGCATTTGGTGTGCTTAAGGAACAGTTAGCAATCAATAATGAGCAAGTTGATGATTTTAGTAATTTAAAATTATTATTAGTTGGAAAAAATGGAGTAGGGTATGAAGAAATTGAAAAGACAATTCAAGTAAGTTTGTATAAATCCGATATTGTTCAGCCTGGTTATGTAAGCGATAAAGATTTGCCAGGCTTAATTAGAAGTGCGAAGTTATTGGTTTTGCCTTCACTTTATGAAGGTTTTGGGCTGCCTGTTTTAGAAGCTTTTGCTTGTGGTGTGCCTGTGGTAGCTTCAAATATTGTTGCTTTACAAGAAGTCGGCGGAGAGGCAATAGAATATGTTGATCCGTTAGAAATTTCAGATATAGTTCGTGGTTTAAAAAAAATATTGGTTAACCCAGGTTTGCGCGAAAGCATGGTAAAAAAAGGGGGAGAGAGATTGGGTTTTTTTGATTGGGACAAGACTGCAACTAAAATATATGGTTGGATGGTAAAGTAGGTTGCCAAAATTACCTGTATTTGTTATAATAAAATAGCCATTAAACGGCTATTTTTCGTTTTAATTTTGCGGTAATGTTTGTTGGAAATACCCAAATTGTAGAATTTTTTAAAGGAGCGATAGATAGCGGTCATCTTGGGCACGCCTATTGTTTTGCTGGATTAAATCAGATTGGAAAAAGAACTTTGGCCAAACAGCTAGCAACGCAAATATTGTCTACAACCTTAGAGAAATTAGATTCTCACCCTGATTTTCATTATATCGAACGTCTTACCGACGAAAAGACTGGTAAATTAAAAAAGGATATTTCAATTAGCCAAGCCCGTGAGATAAAAAGCAGGCTACAAAATCGGTCTTGGTTGGGTGGTTACCAAGTGGTTGTTTTGGAAGAAGCAGAATTATTAAATGAAGAATCAGCTAATTCCTTGTTAAAAATTTTAGAAGAACCGTCTGCGCAAAGTGTTCTATTCTTATTAGCAGAAAATGAAGCAGCTTTATTACCAACTATTCGTTCTCGTTGTCAAACATTTTATTTTTCTTTAGTATCTAAAAAAGAAATTGCCGATGGTTTGGTGATAGAGGGTTGCGAGGAAGAACGAGCCAAAGAAATTGCCGAAATATCTTGGGGGCGTCCAGGTAAAGCTATTAATTATTGGCGTGATTCAGAAAAATTAAATAATTATTATTTAGAAAAAGATCGTTGGGAAAAAATTATCTATCAATCTTTTTCCGAACGTTTGACTGTGGCCGAAGAATTATTTAATGAGAAAAGTGATTTTATAAAAAACAAAGAAAAATTACAAGAAATTTTAGATGTTTGGACAATATTGGGCAGAGAAGGAATGTTAAAGCAAATTAAATCTGATACGGCTGGTATTTTGTCTGCAACCCAGTGGTCACAATTAATTGATTCTTTGCGAGAAGCAAAAAATTTGTTAGACCAAAATATTAACCAGCGTTTACTAATGGAAAAAGTTTTACTTTTTTAAAAATTTTTTAACTTTATAAACTAAATTACTAGTATGCCTAAAAAATTCATTTCTTTTTTTGCTGTTTTGGGGATGTTAATTTTAACTGGTGCTAGTTGTATTTCATTAGGTGGCACCACAGTTGGCCCGATGGGTGTTTTTGAATCTACCGACAAAGCTGAAAGCTGGAAAGCAGTATCTGCTTTTCCTACTAATCAGGGTGTAAAAAGCATTGCTGGTATTAAAGTTTTTCGTTTATACAATGACCCTTCTGATTCTAACGCAATTTATTTGGCTAGTCGTGGTCAGGGTTTGTTTTATACCTATGATAATGGTCAAAACTGGCAGTCTGTACCAGTTTTTAACAACGCTTTTATTTACGGTTTAGCAGTAGACCCAACCGACAAATGTACAATTTATGTTAGCGACGGGCCGCATATTTTTAAAACTACCGATTGTAGTCGTACTTGGAAAATTGTTTATACCGAAGAACGCACTACAGAACGTTTGGTTTCTTTGTCGATTGATTTTGGTGATCATAATGTAGTTTATGGCGCACTTTTGGGCGGCGATATAATGGTAAGTAAAGACGCTGGAAAAAGTTGGCGCGTTACTAAGCGGTTTGGTTTTAACTTGCAATATTTAACATCTGATCCGTTAACTCCAAAAAGAATTTATGTAGCTAGTTATCGCAACGGACTGTTTCGATCTGATGACTTGGGAGAAAATTGGATAGATTTGACTGCTGGGTTAGACAACTTTAGCGATAGCCGTGCATTCAATCGTTTGGTTTTGAATGGTGGCCAAAAAAATAGTCTTTTCTGGATTTCGAAATACGGTATTGTTCGTTCAGATGACGCTGGTTTAACTTGGACTGAATTAAAATTATTAACTCCACCAGGAAGTGTTAATATCTATGCTTTTGCTATCAATCCAAAAAATCAAAAAGAAATTTATTACACAGGTACTATTTTGGGAGAAAAAAACGTTCATGTGCGATCTACCTTTTACAAATCTACAGATGGCGGTACTAACTGGTTGACTAAAAAGTTACCAACTAATACTATACCAACCCATTTGATGTTGCATCCAGATAATGGCTCAAGATTATTTATGGGCTTTACTACTCTAGACTAATAATTAAATATTAATATTATGAATATTAATGATTTTAAAATTGATTTTGATAAAGTAATTGAATTTTTAAAAACTGATATTTCTGGTTTACGTACCGGTCGCGCTTCGGCTGCTATGGTGGAAGGGATTAGTGTAGATGCTTACGGCACTCACCAGCCCTTAAAAGCAGTTGCTTCGATTACAATTTCTGACGCCAAAACTTTAATGATTGATCCGTGGGACAAATCATTACTTGGTGCAGTAGAAAAAGGAATCCGTGATTCTAATATTGGTCTTAATCCAGTAAACGATGGTAGGGGAATTAGATTGATTTTGCCAGAATTAACAGTTGAACGTCGACAAGAGTTGATTAAAGTTTTGCACCAACGTTTAGAAAACGCGCGCATTTCGGTGCGTAAAGTGCGAGAAGAAATTCGTGATACCATTGCTGGCGAAGAAAAAGAGGGTAATATTGGTGAAGATGAAAAATTTAAATTGCAGGAAGATTTAGATAAAATGGTAAAAGATTATAACGAGAAGATTAAGGGGGTTGGAGATGATAAAGAGGAGGAGATAAATACGATTTAATTTAAATGTTATGATAAATGATTTAGAAAAAGTAGTTTCTCTTTGTAAGCGTCGCGGGTTTATTTTTCCTGGAAGTGAAATTTATGGTGGATTAGCCAACACTTGGGATTATGGTCCCTTAGGTGTGGAGTTAAAAAATAACGTGCGCAAAATGTGGTGGCAGAAAGTAGTTCAAGAACGAAATGATATTGTTGGCTTGGATTCTGCGATTTTAATGCACCCTAAAGTTTGGGAAGCAAGCGGTCATTTAGCTGGGTTTACGGATCCTTTGGTTGATTGTTTGTCTTGCAAAAAACGTTTTCGCGCCGATCATCTATTAGAAGCCAAAGGACTCAAGCCTGATTTTGAGCCAGACAATGCATTGACTGATATAAGATGTCCAGAATGTGATGGTAAATTAGGAAGTGTGCGGAATTTTAATTTAATGTTTAAGACATTTATTGGGCCTGTAGAAGAGCAAACATCTAAAGTATTTCTTCGCCCAGAAACTGCCCAGGGTATTTTTGTAAATTTTAAGAATGTATTAGAAAGCATGCGTAAACGTTTACCGTTTGGCATTGCTCAGACAGGCAAATCATTTCGTAACGAAATTACACCAGGAAATTTTACTTTTCGTACCCGAGAATTCGAACAAATGGAAATGGAATTTTTTGTAAAGCCAGGCACCGACGAAGAATGGTTTGAAACTTGGAAAAATTTTATGTGGGAGTGGTTTAATAATTTGGGTGTTAAAGAAAGTAGTTTGCGGTTTTACGAACATCCAAAGGAAAAATTGTCGCATTATTCAAAGCGTACAGTGGATTTGGAATATAATTTTCCATGGGGTTGGGGAGAATTATGGGGTTGTGCTAACCGCACAGATTTTGATTTAAAGCAACACGCTAAGTTTAGTGGGCAAGAATTAGATTATCGCGATCCAGAAACTAACGAAGTAGTGGTGCCGTATGTAATTGAACCAGCATTAGGTTTGGACAGGGCAGTATTGGCATTTTTGGTAGATGCATTTGAAGAAGTTGAGGCTAGAAGCGGTGAAGAAGATGGTAAACACGAAACCGAATTAGTATTACGTTTACACAAATCACTTGCACCAATCAAGGTAGCGATATTACCTCTTTCTAAAAAAGAACCATTAGCAAATTTAGCTAAAGAAATTCAGGCCGATTTATCTAAAGAATTTATGACACAATATGATGAAACCCAAAGCATTGGTAAACGCTATCGTCGTCAGGATGAAATTGGTACTCCATATTGTGTAACTGTAGATTTTGATAGTTTGGAAGATAAAAAAGTAACCGTTCGTGATCGAGATACTATGGCTCAAGAAAGAATTGATTTGGCGGAATTAAAAAATTATTTAAAAGATAAATTTAATAATTAATTTGTTTTAGTTATGCACGATCGAATAGCGTATTCCCCGCAATCTAGTATAGGTAATTGTGATATTAACCGCGACCGATGTGAAGCAGATAATCTGGATGATAAAATATCTGAAGAAAAAACTGACCCAGTAAATTTAGAAGTGGATAGACGAAAAATTAAAGCAGAATGTAGAAAAAAAGAGGCAAACTTTAAAAAAGATTATTTAGATAAACATAAATTGGCTGGTGGGCCATACACACCTTTTGATTGTGTTCAAGCATATTTAAATTACGACGATGCTCGTATTGCTCATTTTACCACCAAGGAAAAATTAGAATACGAAAGCGTATTGTGTGCTTTGCATGTTGAATATGAAAAATTAAAAGCGCTATACCCACAAAAATAGATTTTCTTTCGGTGCGCAATTAAAAAGTTGATTAAATTTATGCATTACGAAAAATATCAATTAAAAAACAAAACCAATGTTATCTCTGTTCCGCTTAAAGATACTCAGGCAGTAACGGTTTTGGTTATGTTCCCGCTAGGTTCACGTTACGAAACCGATAAAATGGCAGGGGTGTCGCATTATATTGAACATTTAATGTTTAAAGGTACAAAAAAACGTCCTAATACTTTGGTATTAACTCGAGAAATTGATCGGTTGGGTGCAGAATATAATGCCTTTACTGGTAAAGAATCCACTGGTTACTATATTAAAGTAGATTCTCAGTATACCGAAACAGCGGTAGATATTTTGGCAGATATGTTGTTTGATTCTAAATTTGACGCCAAAGAAATGGAACGAGAAAAAGGACCAATTGTTGAGGAAATTAGAATGTATAAAGATAACCCAATAATGAATATTGAAAATGTTTTTGAAGGTTTGATGTTTAAAGGATGTCCGCTAGGAAGAGATATTGCTGGTAGCGAAGAGAATGTGCTTGGTTTTAAGCGTTCGGAAGTTTTGGATTTTAAAGACAAGTATTATCAGCCTGCCAATATGACGGTGGTGGTGGCTGGTAAGGTTGACGATAAAACCAAAAAAATTATTGAACAATATTTTTGTTCACAGAATAATTTAAAAAGAGCTGATAAAAAATTTAAAGAGTACAAACTGTGTTCAGAGAAAAAATCTGAACGTATAGATGTGGAAGAAAAAGTAACCGATCAGGTACAATTAATGCTTGGTTTTCCTGGATTTAAATATGGCGATAAGCGTACACCGATTGCCGGAGTAATGAATACAATTTTGGGCGGTACAATGAGTTCAAGACTGTTTATTCAAATTCGCGAACGCCGTGGCTTGGCTTATTTGGTGCGTAGTGGCACCGAGTCTTATCGTGATGCTGGTTATGAATATATACGTGTAGGATTAGAAAAGAAAAACATTAATCAAGCGATTGCAGTTATTAAACAAGAAATAGAAAAAATGATTAGCAAAGGGCCAACAGCACGCGAATTAAGAGATGCTAAAACTCATGTACACGGCGCCTTAACTTTGGCATTAGAAGACTCTGGTTTTTTGGCTAATTATTTTGCCAATCAAGCTTTGTTTGCCGATAAGATAAAAACACCAGCAGAAAAAATGAAAGAAATCGAAGCAGTTACTGCCGAGCAAGTACAAGCGGTTGCCAAAGAAGTTTATAAATGGAATAAAGTAAGAATAGCAATTATTGGCAATGTTATTAAAGACGAAATTATTTTTTAAAATTATTTTCGCCTAACTACCAATGCTATCTGCTAATTTTTCGTTGGTAATTGTTAATTGTTAATTATTCAATCATATGAAATATTTATTCGCTAATTGGAAAATGTATTTAGATTATGACGAATCGAATATTTTGGCTAATGCTTTGGCTAACGAACATAAAAAAATTCCGGAGTCGGTTAAAGTGGCGGTTTTTCCTAGTGCCTTATCTTTGTATCCAGTGGCGCAAGTTTTGAATGACGTTGGAATTGGAGTGGGGGCACAGAATATTTTTTGGGCGGATAAAGGCGGTTATACCGGCGAAGTTTCTGCAGAAATGTTTAAAAATGTTGGCTGTAAATATACTCTTATTGGCCATTCCGAACGCAGGCATCAGTTTCATGAAACTAACCATGAGGTACGTCAAAAGTTGGAAGCGGCCTTGACAGTAGGATTGATTCCAGTATTATGTGTTGGTGAAACGTTAAAAGAACGAGAAGAAAATAAGACTGAAGAAGTAATTGAGGTACAGTTGCGAGCGGCATTTGAAAATTTATCTTGGCCAGTTGGCAGGGAATTGATTGTAGCCTATGAGCCGGTTTGGGCGATTAGCAAAGGTATGGGTGCTAGCGATGTAGGGTTGCCTTGTGATGAAATTGAAGCCGAACGTATACATATATTAATTGCCAAGATGGTGAAGGGGATTCTGCCAGAAGTAGATCCAGTTGTTCTTTTTGGCGGTAGTGTGCGTAAAGAAACTGTAGCCGGGTATTTATCCCAACCACATATCCATGGTGTTTTGGTAGGCGCTGCTTCTACTCGCCTAGACTCTTGGTTGGAGATAATGGCTAGCGCTATAAATTGATTATTGGAATATTATGTTGAATATTGTTTTCTCCATTATTATATTAATCGGCTTAGGTGTAGCGGCTTTTATTGTGATTCGCAAATTTCCTCAGTTAGCAAATTTGGATGTAAATAATTTGCCAGCAGAAAAAGTAGCACGAAAGAAAAAGGAGATTATTACTAAGCGCATTAATGAACACAATCAAGTAGTAAAAGAAAAACTAGTACGTTGGTTAAAACCGGTTGGTTATTTATGGGGTTTGGTGCAGTTACAATTTCGTCGTTATGTTGGTAAATTAGAAATTTTATTACATCATGAACAAGCGGCCAAAAAGAAATTAGAAGTACCAGAAATGTCTACCGAAGAACAAGAGCAAAAATTAGCCCGTCTTATTCAAGAAGGCGAACAGCACCTACAGTTTAATCATTATGACCAAGCCGAAGAAAAATTTATTGCCGCTATTAAAATTAATAGCAAATCAGCTGTAGCTTATCGTGGATTGGGTGATACTTATTTGGCCAAAGGAGCGTTAGAAGAAGCACGTCAGACCTATCGTTTTATTTTACAACTTGAACCAGACGATGATAGTGTTTTGGTTAAATTAGCAGATATTGCCGAAAGCCAAGGGGATTTGGAAGAGGCGATTGAGTATTATCAACAGGCAGCAATTTTAAACGATGCGTTGTCACCACGTTTTTGTCATCTAGCGGAATTACTATTAAAGGTAGATCAACCCCAGGTTGCCAAGGAGGCAATTTTACAGGCAGTAGAGCTTGAACCGCAAAACCCAAAATATCTTGACTTATTGATAGAAACTGCTATAATATGCAAAGATAAAAATTTAGCCAATAAAGGTTATAATGATTTGCGCTTAGTTAACCCAGAAAATCAGAAATTAGAAGAATTCAGACACCGAATTGAGCAAATTTAAAAATGACGCCGTTGTAGCTCAGTTGGTAGAGCACCTCCATGGTAAGGAGGTGGTCAGCGGTTCAAATCCGCTCAACGGCTCTGGAAATTTTGCCGGGATAGCTCAGTTGGTAGAGCGGCTGTTTTGTAAACAGCGGGTCGCGGGTTCGAATCCTGTTCCCGGCTCAGATCGGATTCGGATCCGATTAGTTCTTTATAATAAAAAAATGGGCAGGTACCGAAGCGGTCAAACGGGGCAGACTGTAAATCTGCTGGCTCAGCCTTCCTAGGTTCGAATCCTAGCCTGCCCACTTAGTAGTTTGTAAAGTTGAAAGTTTATAAAGTTTGTAAAGTAGAAGATTTTTTATAATTTCATTTACTTTAAAAACTTTATTAACTTTAAAAACTTTATTAACTTATAATATATGTCACAAGATAGCTTGGCTAAAATGGAATGTGGTGAATGCAAACAGACTAATTATTATTCCACTCGGAATAAAAAAATTAAGACTCGTTTGGCTTTAAAAAAGCACTGCAAACATTGCAAGAAACATACTGATCACAAAGAAACTAAGTAATATTTTTTGCTTTAAATTTTAACCCCCTTTGTTTATGTGGTTTTTTTCTTCTCTTTACAAGAGTTTATATAATTTACCTTGGTTGAGACAGCAAAAAGGCGATCACGGCAAAGCCTGGGGTTATTTTTTTCTCTTAATGTTTTTAGTTGTTGGTTTAACTTTAATTCCATTATTTGTTGGTTTGCCAAAAGGAGTTAGTACTATTCAGTCCAAATTTGCCAGCGATGTGCCAAGTTTTGCGGCAGATTTGAAAGGTGGAGAATTGGTTGTTACAGAACTTGTTCAACCCTATGTAGTTAAAGAAAATGAAATGGTTTTGGTAATTGATACTGTAACTACTAGTCCAATGCAGCTATCCGATTATTTAACTACCAACGATACCTCTGGAATTTTAATAACCAAAGATCGATTGGAAATCTATAATGCCAATAATCAACAGAGCCGAGCACAATTATGGAGTGGGATGCCAGATTATAGTATTACCAAAGACCAAGCTTTAACTGCTTTAAATAAATTTTTACGCTGGCCGATTTTAATTTTAATTTGCTTGGGTTTATTTATTTTATATTTTATTGGTTTAAGTATTGGGCGGTTAGCGTTTATATTATTCTGGGGTTTTGTGGTTTGGTTGGTGGCCATAATGGCAAAAAAGAATTGGTCTTATCGAGAAATATTCAATGTTAGTTTGTATGCCACCACATTACCGCTATTATTTACCTTAATACTTTCTACTAGCGGCGCCAGTATCCGTTTCTTGTCCACCTTGTTATTCGTTGGTTTAATGGTTGCTGTGATTTTTGTAAAAGAAGAAAAATTACCAGAAAAAACAATTGAGGGTTAAAAATGTATTGCGGGGTTAGTTTAGTGGTAGAACTATGGTCTCCAAAACCATCGGTGGGGGTTCGATTCCCTCACCCCGTGCAAGTTGCTAAATAGGGTTTTTCGTAATTATTACCTAATATTAGCTAAAATTACGTATTTTTACCTCACACCCCCTTGACAACCAAGGGTTTTTCTGTTATAATGGGGTGTCTTAATTAATCCGTCGCGAAAAGATAAGCGGCGAGACTCGTACCTCTTTTGTGTCATTATGTGGCTTTAGAAGGAATCGGGTCACATAAATATATATGACACACACTAATAAAGCAGTGCCAGATTTTAATAATTTGGGTATTGCTACCAATTTGTTGGCCGTTTTGGCTGAACAAAAATTTACTTCTCCAACCCCTATTCAACGGGAATGTATCCCGGTTGTTTTGGCTGGAAAAGACATCGTGGGTATTGCCCAAACTGGTACAGGCAAAACCCTGGCTTTTGGCTTACCAATTATTCAACGTTTGGCCACAACTAACGGTCAGGCTTTAATTATTTTGCCTACTCGCGAATTGGCTATTCAAGTAGAAGAAGTGATGCAAAAATTAGGCGGCAAGTTGGGCTTACGCACGGTTGTAATTATTGGTGGTGCACATATGGATAGACAAAAACGGAGTTTGCGTCAAAATCCTCATGTGGTAATTGCCACTCCAGGTCGTTTAATCGATCATATCCAACAAAAGAATTTTTCACTTCAACATGTAAAAATTATTGTTTTGGATGAAGCCGACAGAATGTTGGACATTGGTTTTGCTCCTCAAATAAAACAAATTTTAAGTTTAGCATCTCCCATGCGTCAGACACTATTGTTTTCGGCTACTATGCCAACCGAGATTGTTAAAATTGCTAACCAATATATGAAAGAACCGGTTAGAGTTGAAGTAGCCCCAGCAGGTACATCGGCTACTAATGTAAAACAAGAAGCATATATTGTTAGCAAAGAATGTAAGATGCAATTACTTGAAAAACATTTAGCTGATCACTCGGGAACAGTATTAGTATTTTCTCGTACCAAACATGGTGCAAAAAAATACACTAGAAGTATTAATGAAATGGGGCATACAGCTGTTGAAATCCATTCCGACCGATCTTTGTCGCAACGAAAAGCGGCCATGGAAGGTTTTAAAAACGGAAAGTTTCGTGTTTTGGTTGCGACCGATATTGCTTCACGTGGTATTGATGTAAACAATATTTCTTTGGTAGTAAATTATGATTTGCCAGATAATCCAGAAGATTATGTACACCGTATTGGTCGTACTGGCCGAGCTGGTAATTCTGGTAAAGCGGTATCTTTTGTGGCTCCAGACGAACGTAGAGATGTACTGCAAATCGAAAGGTTGATTCGTAAACCTTTACAAGTAATGCCATTACCAGTGTTGCCACCACGTCGAACTGTAGCGCATGTTTCTAGTGGTTATGAAGGTGGTCGTGGTTTTGGTCGCAACAGACGCTCGGAGCAACGAACTCGCCGTAAATGGTAAGTAGAAAAAAGATTAAATACCCTCGACATTATGTTGAGGGTATTTTGATTATATATTTACTTAATGGTATGATAAGGATTATTAAATAAAAAAACATGGAATATATTTTGAAAAAAAGCTGGCGAAGCCGACGATTGCGAGTAGTAATTAAAGAGGACGGCCAAGTAGTGGTATCGGCACCACATTTTTTACGTTTAGCAATTATTGAAAAGTTTTTACATGATCATACTGATTGGATTGAATCTAAAGTAGAGAAAATGAAAAAAATGCCAAAGGTAGTAAAAATAAAAGGTGGTAAACGGCACTATCAAGAGCACAAAGAGATGGCGCGAATATTGATAACCCAAAAAATTAATAAACTTAATTTAGTGTATAACTTTTCTTTTGTGAAGATTGCGATCAAGAACCAAAAAAGGCGATGGGGGAGTTGTTCGCATAAAGGTAACTTAAATTTTAATTATAAGATTTTGTTTTTGCCAGATCGTTTGGCAGAATATATTGTTGCGCACGAACTCTGTCACTTAAAACAATTTAACCACTCGGCAGATTTTTGGAAATTAGTAGAGGAAACAATCCCAGATTATAAAGCATGCCGACAAACATTGCGAAAGAATTCTTGTGGATAAGTGGTGTATTGACACTTATGTGTGGAAGTAGTAATATAGACCTATACCTATGGTATAGGTCTATTAATTTATAACTAATTTATGCAAGAACCATATTTAGGCAAAATCAAAATCAACCTAAAAAAAGTTGAAGGTCAGATAAAGTTATTAAATAAAATGTTGGAAGATAAACGCTATTGTATTGATGTGGCCCAGCAAGTAAACGCAGCCATTGGAATTTTAAAACAAACCAATAATTTAATTTTAGAAAGCCATTTAAATACTTGTGCCACCAGCAAGCTTAGTTCCGATCGTAAAGGTGTGCGTGAAGATTTTGTTAAAGAGTTGGTTAAAACTTTTAATTTAACTGGTAAATAATTAATCAAAATATATGTCTATAAAAATACCGATTAGTGGTATGCACTGTCGATCATGCGAAATTTTGATCGAAGACAATTTAAAAAAAATTACGGGTGTAGACAAAGTAAATGTTAGCCACAAAATTGGCCAAGCCGAAATTTTTTATCATGGTGGGGCGCCAAGTCAAAATGATATTAAATCAGCAGTTGTGGCGGCTGGCTATACTGTTGGTATAAAAGGCAAGTTGCCTTGGGTTTCAAAAGAAGCTAGTGATTACCGTAACTTGTTGTTAGCCGCCACTATCTTATTTGTTTTGTATGGTTTGGCTAGCTGGTTTGGGTTATTTGAATTAAATATTAATACTACCAGTACTAGTTTGGGTGTGGTGTTATTGGTTGGATTAGTGGCTGGTGTATCTACCTGCATGGCTTTGGTGGGTGGTTTGGTGTTAAGTTTGTCGGCACGTCATGCCGAGTTGCATCCCGAAGCTACGCCACTTCAAAAATTTCGTCCTCATTTATATTTTAATTTAGGTCGGATAGTTGGTTATGCTATTTTGGGTGGTTTAATTGGTTTGGTGGGGTCGGCTTTCAAATTTTCGGCTGGCTTATTAGGCTTTATGACTATAATTGTTGGTTTGGTAATGTTATTTTTGGGATTAAAATTAATTGAAATTTTTCCGGCGTTAAAAGAAAAAACTATTGCTTTGCCAAAATTTATTTCACGTCTCTTTGGTATTACAAATGAACAAAAAGAGTATAGCCATAAAAGTGCAATGATTACCGGTGCGTTAACTTTTTTCTTGCCTTGCGGTTTTACTCAGGCTATGCAATTATTGGCAGTTAGTTCTGGTAGTTTTGGTACCGGTGCTATGATTATGGGTTTGTTTGCCCTTGGTACTGCCCCTGGATTATTGGGCGTGGGTGGTTTGGCTTCTGTTTTTAAAGGTAAGAAAGCCCGAGTATTTTTTGTAGTGGCTGGGTTATTAGTAATTTTATTAGGCGGGTATAACATAGTTAATGGTAGCCGATTATTATCAACAATTAGTTTAAATAACAATGGTAAAAATCAAACAGTAGTTAATAGTGGAGAATTTCAAGAAGTACGAATGACACAGGGTTCGAATGGTTATAGTCCAAACGTGTTTACTGTGGAAAAAGGTAAAACCGTTCGGTGGATTATTAATTCCGAATCAGTTTATTCTTGTGCCAGCTATATAATGATGCCCAAGTTTAAAATTAGTAAGGCTTTAACTAGAGGAGAAAATATTATTACATTTACTCCAACCGAAACCGGCGAAATTCCATTTTCGTGTTCTATGGGAATGTATCGTGGTAAATTTATTGTGGTGGATGGTCCGGTAACATCGGCCAATAATATTAATACTGAAAATAATTCTTTGGCTACAGGTGGGGTGTGTGGTCTAAATGGTTGTAGCGCTAATTAAATTTATTGTATGACTGTATCTAAAAAACAATTTGCGATTTCGGGAATGCATTGTGCCTCGTGTGCTTTGGTAATAGAAAATAATTTAAAAAAATTATCGGGCGTAAAAAAGGCCAATGTAAATTATGCTACCGAAAAAGCCACAGTCGAAACAGAAGAAAATATTAATGAAGAAATAATTATTAAAGCAGTTAAAGATAGTGGTTATGCAGCCGAAAAAATTAATACAGAAATGGCTGGTCACGATCACAATTCACGTATGAAAATGGAAGAAATAAAGAAAGAAAGAAATTATTTTATTATAAGTTTGATTTTGTCTTTACCAGTTTTTTGGTTGGCAATGATGATGGGGGAAATGTCGTTTATTAACAAAGTAGTGCAATCAATTTTGGCGGGTGTTGTACAATTTTATATTGGTTTTCGATTTTATCGTGGTGCTTATTATGGTTTAAAAAATAAAACCGCCAACATGGATACGCTGGTGGCAGTGGGAACAAGTGCTGCTTATTTTTATTCTCTTTTTACTACCTATTTTATTTCAGGTGAAGTATTTTTTGAAACAGCTTCACTACTGATTACTTTTGTAGTTTTAGGAAAATGGTTAGAAGCAAAAGTAAAAGGTAAAGCCGGAGAGGCGATTAAAAAATTGATGGGTTTGCAAGCCAAAACTGCTCGAGTATTACAAAATGGAGAAGAAGTTGATGTTTTAATTGAGGCAGTAAAAGTTGATGATATTATTGTAGTACGCCCAGGAGAGAAAATTCCGGTTGATGGTGTGGTGGTAGCGGGTTACTCTAGTGTTGATGAAGCAGTGGTAACTGGAGAAAGTTTGCCAGTAGAAAAAACTATAGGAGATAAAGTGATTGGCGCAACCATAAATAAATTAGGGAGTTTTAATTTTCGTGCTACTAAAGTAGGAAAAGAAACAATGTTAGCAAGAATTATAAAAGTAGTAGAAGAAGCTCAAGGTTCTAAAGCACCGATTCAACGTTTTGCTGATAGGGTGTCGGCATATTTTGTTCCAACTGTGATGGTATTGGCAGTAATTACTGGTTTAGTTTGGTATTTTGTGGTTGGGGCTACATTCGCGGTTTCGCTTTTATCTTTTACCGCCGTTTTGGTAATTGCTTGTCCGTGTGCTTTGGGTTTGGCCACACCAACTGCTATTATTGTTGGTACTGGTAAAGGAGCAGAAAAGGGAATTTTAATAAAAGGTGGCGAAGCCTTAGAAATGGCTGGGAAAATAAAAACAGTAGTATTTGATAAAACCGGCACTTTAACTGTTGGGGAACCAAAAGTAACAGAGGTGATACAATTTCAGGTTGCAGATTTAGGATTGCAGAATTTTGATAAAAATTTGTTGTTGCAAATCGCGGCTTCGGTAGAAAAAAAATCAGAACATCCGTTGGCCGAAGCGGTTGTTAAAAAAGCTAAAGAAAGTAAATTAGAATTATTGCTAGTAGAAAAATTTGGCGCAGAGGTTGGGTTGGGAGTAAAAGGGGAGTTACAGGTTGCAGATTTAGGATTGCAGATTTTAATTGGGAATAGAAAAATGCTGGGTAATTATAATGTTGTTTTAGATAAAGATAATGAAACAGAAATAGATAAATTAGAAAATGAGGGTAAGACAGTTTTGTTGGTTGTAATAAATAATAAATTAGCCGGTGCAATAGCTGTGGCTGATACTATTAAAACCACTACTAAAGAAGCAATTGCAGAATTAAAAAATTTAGGATTAGAAGTGGTAATGCTAACTGGAGATAATAAAACAGTGGCCCAAGCAATTGGTAGAGAAGTTGGTATAGATAATATTGTGTCAGAAGTTTTGCCTACTCAAAAAGCTGAAGAAATAAAAAAAATACAAATCAAAAATTCGGTTGCTATGGTGGGGGATGGTATTAATGATGCGCCAGCATTAGTGCAAGCAGACTTGGGTATTGCGATGAATACTGGGACCGATATTGCCATTGAAGCTGGTGGAATTGTATTAGTTAAAAACGATTTACGCGATGTGGTTAAAGCAATCAAATTAAGTCGCCAAACCATGAGTAAAATAAAACAAAACATGTTTTGGGCGTTGTTTTACAACAGCGTTGGTATTCCAATTGCCGCCTTTGGTTTGCTTAAGGCCGAATATGCTGGTTTGGCTATGGCTTTAAGTTCGGTAAGCGTAGTTTTAAATTCGATTTTATTGAAGTATAAGAAGTTGTAAAATTTAGTTAATTTTCAAAAAATCGCTAATTTTAGCGGTTTTTTTGTTAAGTCAGTCACTATATTAAATATTGTATTTTTTTGGTAGTTGTGCTACAATTATAAAGCTTAAATCTGCTATTTTTTTGTTTTATTTAAGCTTAATTAAGTAATTATTTTTATATGTCTTTTTTATCAAAAATTTTTGGTGATCCAAATGCGAAAGTGGTTGCCGAAATTCAGCCAATAATTGAAAAAATTAATGCTTTAGAGCCCGAAATGGAAAAATTAGATTTGCCTGGGTTACGAGCAAAAACTACTGAATTTAAAAATCGTTTAGCTAATGGTGAAACTTTGGATGATATTTTACCCGAAGCTTTTGCAGTAGTTCGAGAAACTTCAAAACGCGTTACTGGAATGCGTCATTTTGATACTCAATTAATTGGCGGTGTAGTTTTACATCGTGGCCAAATTTCCGAAATGCGCACTGGTGAAGGTAAAACATTAGTAGCTACTTTGCCGGTTTATCTTAATGCTTTGGCTGGTAAAGGGGTGCACCTAGTTACTGTTAATGATTATTTGGCCAAGCGTGATGCGGTGTGGATGGGCCAGATTTATGACGCGCTAGGGATGTCGATTGGTATTATTCAACAACAAATGATTTCATATAAATATAATGCCAACAAAAAAATTATTAATGAAGAAGTAAAAGATTTGGCCGAAGGTAGTGTTGAAGATAAAGAACGTGATGCCAAAGGCATGTTTAAAGTAGAATATGATTATTTGGATACTTGCACACGCCAAGAAGCCTATAATTGCGATATTACTTATGGTACCAACAACGAATTTGGTTTTGATTATTTGCGCGATAATATGGTGGCAAGTTTGGGTGAAATGTCGCAACGTCCTTTTTATTATGCTATTGTCGACGAAGTTGACTCGATTTTAATTGATGAAGCACGAACACCTTTGATTATTTCTGCCCCAGCCGAAGAAGCAGCCGATTTGTATTACAAATTTGCAGCGCTTGTTCGCAGGTTACATATTGATGTTGATTATAATGTTGATGAAAAAATGCGTTCGGCCACTTTAACCGAAGTGGGTATTCAAAAAATGGAAGAATGGTTGGGAATTGAAAATATTTATGCCGAAGGTGGTATGAATATGGTGCACCACATCGAGCAAGCTTTGCGTGCCTATGCTTTGTTTAAGCGTGACCGTGATTATGTTGTGGAAATGGGAGAAGTGGTGATTGTAGACGAATTTACTGGTCGCAAGATGCCTGGTCGTCGTTATAGCGAAGGTTTGCATCAAGCTATTGAAGCTCAAGAAAATGTTGCTATTCAACGTGAAAGTCGAACTTTGGCCACTGTTACTTTTCAAAACTATTTTAGATTATACAAAAAGCTAGCCGGTATGACCGGTACGGCTGTAACCGAAGCCGAAGAATTTGGTAAGATTTACAAATTAGAAGTAGTGGTTATTCCGACCAACAAGCCAATCAATCGCAACGATCATTCTGATCGAATTTACAAAACCGAACCAATGAAATTTCAGGCGGTGGCAGTTAAAGTAAAAGAATTACAAGCCAAAGGCCAACCAGTTTTGATTGGTACAGTGTCGGTAGAAAAAAATGAAGAATTAAGTTTGTATTTGGAACGTGAAGGAATTAAACACGAAATTTTGAATGCGAAAAATCACGAACGTGAAGGTGAAATTATTGCTCAAGCTGGTAGAGTAGGGGCAGTAACCATTGCCACCAACATGGCTGGTCGTGGTGTGGATATTATTTTAGGTGGTAATCCATCCGACCCAGTTGAAGCCGAAAAAGTGCGAGTGGCTGGTGGTTTGTTTGTGCTTGGTACCGAACGTCACGAATCGCGTCGTATTGATAATCAATTGCGCGGTCGCGCTGGTCGCCAAGGAGACCCTGGTGAAACCCAGTTCTTTTTATCTACCGAAGACGATTTGATGCGTATTTTTGCTGGTGACCGCATTAAAAGTGTAATGCAGACTTTGCGTGTACCCGACGATATGCCAATTGAACAAAAAACTATTACTCGTATTTTAGAATCAGCTCAAAAAAAGGTAGAGGGTTATCATTTTGATACTCGTAAACATTTGCTTGAATACGATGACGTTTTAAATCGTCACCGTGAAGTAATTTATAACAAACGTCGTTTAGTGCTAGAGACTTTTGAAATTGAAAAAAATGAGCAATTAGGAATTAATAAAGAAAAAAGTGAAACAGGTGATGATAAAAAACCAACCCCAACTTTGCGACAAACAATTTTAGAGATGATTGAAAATGAAATTGAACAGGTGGTTTCTTTTCATACTAATTCGGAAGAACAAACCGAATGGAATAACAAAGAGATTCAAGAAACCATTGCCACTATTTTTCCTATCAGTCAAACAGAAAGAGAAACTATTTTACATTTTGGAAAAACGGATGATGGCAAACTAAGTGATATTAACGAGCGTACTAATTTAATCGAATATTTGGTTGGTTTGGCAAAAGAAAAATATGATAAAATGCTGGTGCAAGCAGTGCCAGACCAAATGATGATGCTCGAAATTGAAAAACAAGTATTACTTCGGTCAATGGATAATTTATGGGTAGAACATTTGGTAGCTGTAGATTATTTGCGTACTGGTATTGGGTTACGTGGTTATGGTCAGCGAGATCCTTTGGTAGAATACAAAAAAGAAACCTACCGCATGTTTAACGAACTTTTAAGTTTGATTCAGAAAGAAGTGGTGTATATGGTTTACAAAGTAAGCGCTGGAATTCAATTAGCCCCAAGCGTAATGCAAAAAGGCAATAAAGTTTTACAAGGTGCTGGCGAAGAATCAGTTGGATTGATTGCTGGTGACAATAAACCTCGTAATGAAGAAGGTAACAAAGTGGGAAGAAATGATCTATGTCCGTGTGGTAGCGGAAAAAAGTACAAAAAGTGTCATGGGGCGTAATTTTCTTATCCACTGGACAAAATAATCAAAAAGAAGTAAAATGTGCCTACTTTTAAAAAATCGAAATTAATCTTATTTTATGGGTAAAAACTACAAAGTCGTCAATACTAATTTTTTACGGTCTACCATTAAATGGCGGATAGTTGGTGTATTTGCTTTATTAGCTGTGTGTTTGGTAGTTGTTGTGCCAAATTATGTTAATAATGGTATAAATTGGGTAAACGCCAAATCTAATTTGGGTTTACCTGCTTTACCAGCTGCTGGATTTAATTTAGGTTTAGACCTGCAAGGTGGGGCGCATTTAATTTATCAAGCTAAAACTGAAGGAATCGAAGCTAAAGATCGAGTCGATTCGGTTGAAGGTGTTCGTGATGTAATCGAACGTCGTGTTCGTGGTGGACTGGGTGTAGCCGAACCATTAGTACAAACTACCAAAGTTGGCGAAGATTATCGTATTATTGTAGAGTTACCAGGTGTTACTGATGTAAATACTGCTATCAAAATGATTGGTGAAACTCCAGTTTTGGAATTTAAAGAAGAAAATAACGAACCTCAACGCGAATTAACTGCCGACGAGAAAAAACAGATGAATGATTTTAATGCGGCTGCTGCCAAAAAAGCCAAAGATGCTTTGCGCGCAGTGCAAGGTGGTAAAGAATGGGCGGCGGTAGTTACCGAATATTCTGAAGATGCAGCTAGTAAGAATAATGCGGGTGATCTCGGTTTTATTACTAGTAAAACTTTTCCAGAAATATTTAATTGGGCCAGTACCCATAAAGATGGCGAAGTTAGTAAAGAAGCAGTTAAAACTTTTGATGGTTTGAATGTTGTTAAACGAATAGCAGTACGCGATGGCGAAAAACAAGTATCGGCTTCTCATCTTTTGATTTGTTATCAGGGTGCCGAACGGTGTGACGCCCCAAAATATACCAAAAAAGAAGCTTATGCAAAAATGTTGGAATTAAAAGCCGAAGCTACTCCGAAAAATTTTATAGATTTGGTAAAACAATATTCTACCGAACCTGGCGCGGCCGATCGTGGTGGAGATTTGGGTGAATTTGGTAAAGGAGCAATGGTGCCAGAATTTGAGAACGCAGTTTGGGATATACCAGTTGATACTGTTTCTAACATTGTAGAAACTCAATTTGGTTATCATTTGATTCTTAAAACTGGTGAAGAAACCACCAAAGAATATCAAGTGGCTAGAATTTTTGTGGCTACCAAACAGGCAGTAGATATTGTGCCGCCAAAAGAAGATTGGAAAAGTTCTGGTTTATCTGGTAAGCAATTAAAACGTGCAGAAGTAACCGAAGATTCTCGTACGGGTCAAATTCAAGTTAGTTTAAATTTTGATGAGGCTGGTACAAAATTATTTGCCGATATTACTGGTCGTAACGTAGGAAAGCCGGTAGCTATTTTCTTGGACGGTACTCCGATTAGCACCCCACGAGTAAACGAACCAATTTTGTCTGGTAGTGCAGTAATTTCTGGTGGTTTTACTTTACTTGAGGCTAAAACTTTGGCTCAACGTTTAAATTCTGGTGCTTTGCCAGTTCCGGTAGAATTGATTAGTCAACAAAAAGTTGATGCTACCTTGGGTATGGAATCTTTGCGAAGCAGTTTTTATGCTGGCTTAATTGGTTTGCTGGTAGTTTTAATCTTTATGATTATATATTATCGTTTGCCTGGTTTGTTGGCTAGTTTTTCATTGTTAGTTTATGCTTCTCTTAGCTTGGCAATTTTCAAGTTAATTGGTGTTACCCTAACTTTATCTGGTATCGCTGGTTTTATATTATCCATTGGTATGGCGGTAGATGCCAACGTATTGGTGTTCGAACGTATGAAAGAAGAACTGCAGTCTGGCAAAGGCTTAAAATCCGCCATGGAAGAAGCTTTTGTACGGGCCTGGTCTTCGATTCGCGATAGTAATATTACCACTTTAATTAGTTGTGTATTCTTGGTATGGATGGGTACAGGTTTTGTTCAAGGTTTTGCTGTAACTTTGGCAATTGGTGTATTGGTTTCAATGTTTACTGCAATTACTATTACCCGTACTATTTTACGCTGGGTATTTTACTGGTTTAAAGAAGAAGCCAATTGGTTATTTTTAGGCCATAAAAAGTCTAGTGATGCGCAATTAATTAAGTAGTATTAATTATTCTTGAAATTATGAACATTCAATTTATTAAATATTCAAAACTCTGGGTTACGATTACTACTGTAATAGTTGTAGTGTGCGTATTATTGGTGACAGTATGGGGTTTAAAACCGGGTATTGATTTTACTGGCGGTTCACTATTAGAAATTTCTTTTAGTCAGACACGCCCAGATACTACAGAAATACAAAAAGCATTCGAAGATTTGGAAATGAAAAATGCTGTTATTCAAAGAACGGGCGACAAAGGGGTGATTGTGCGTTTGAGTTTTCTTTCTGAAGAACAACACCAGTTTGTTTTACAAGAATTACGTCAACGTTTAGCAACAGATACTAATGTAATGCACGAAGAAAAGTTCGAAACTATTGGTGCGGCTATTAGTAATCAATTACGTCAGCGAGCGTTATGGGCTATTTTGTTAGTAAGTTTGGGTATTATTTCGTATGTAGCCTATTCTTTTCGTAAGGTATCTCGTCCGGTAGCTAGTTGGAAATATGGCCTTTTGGCAATTATAGCTATGATCCATGATTTGTTGTTGGTAATGGGTGTGTTTGCAGTATTAGGTCATTATTTTGGCATAGAAGTTGATGTAGCTTTTGTGGTGGCGCTATTAACAGTATTAGGTTATTCGGTTAATGATACTATTGTTGTGTATGATCGTATTCGAGAGAATTTGTTGCGTCATCGTGAAGATAATTTTGGTGAGGTAGTAAATAAGGGTTTAAACCAAACTCTAATGCGTTCAATTAACACCACCTTAACTACCTTGTTGCCTTTATTTGCTTTGTATTTCTTTGGTGGGGCTACTATTCATAATTTTGTCTTGGCTCTATTAATTGGTATTGCTTCAGGTGCTTATTCCTCAATCTTTATTGCCAGTCCACTTTTAGTTTTGGTAGAAAAATGGCAACGTCGTCAAGCATAGCTTGATGAATTTAATTTCTGGACAAATTAATACCTCATCCTGTATTTTGCGGGGTGGGGTATTTTGTTGTTGATTAAATTGTGGTATAATTAAAGAGTTGTTAATTATTGTTAATCGCTCTATGGGTGATAATATAATTCGTCATTTAGTGGCCTTGGCAGCTACCATTATTTGTTTGCTGTCATTTTACGCCGGTTACATTGCTGGCCCTCGTGGGTGGTGGTGGGCGGCGTTTAGCGCACTTATTATTTACGGCGGTATCTATAAATTAGTTAACAAGTAAAGTAACTATGGATCCGACGATTTTATCGACCCCACTTGTCAGTATTGACCTTACTTTTTGGAATGAACTTTTTAATCAGCCTACTTTATTGTTGGTTGAATCTTTGTTCTCTATTATTGGTTGGGCAATTTTGAGTTTGATTTTCTTTTTTATGGGGGCCGAGTTATGGGTATCTTATCGTCAGAGTAAATATACAAAAAAGTGGCAATGGTCGCTTTTGGCGGTAGATATTCCGCCATTATTGGTGCAAACCCCAAAAGCAGTCGAACAAATTTTTGCTCATTTAAGCGGTGCTCAAACCGGAGCGAATATCGGCGAGAAATACTGGAAAGGTAAAAAACAAAAATGGTTTAGTTTGGAAATTGTAAGTATGGAAGGGTATATCCAGTTTTTAATTCGTACCGAGGTAGAATTTAGAGATTTAGTAGAAGCATCAATTTATGCCCAGTATCCCGAAGCAGAAATTACCGAAGTAGAAGATTATGCCGATTTATTACCAGGGCATTATCCAAACGATAAATACGATGTTTTTGGATTAGATTTTGGTTTAGAGGCAGAAGATCCTTATCCGATTCGTACTTATCCGGATTTTCAATATAATTTAAGTAAGGATGCAGTTTTTAGCGATCCGATGGCGGCGATTTTAGAAAATTTTTCTCGTATTGGTCATGGCGAAAATTTTTGGATGCAGATTATTATCGAACCGACTGGCAACAAATGGAAAGAAAAGGGGATTGAATTAGTAAAAGAATTAATTGCTGGCGGGCATCATCACAAAGAATCAATCTTGGGGTCGGTGGCTAATGTTCCTAAATATTTAGCTCAAGAAGCAATTAATATTTGGGATTGGAAATTTGAACACGAAGAAGCACACGGTAAAGAAGAGCAACCTAAAAAAATATCCGATTTAACTCCTGGTGGAAAAACAACAATTGAAGCAATTGAAAACAAAATATCTAAAATTGGTTTTAAAACAAAAGTGCGGGTGATGTATGTGGCACACAAAGAAGTTTATAATCCTAGCCGATGTGTAGATGGTTTGATTGGTGCTTTGGGGCAGTTTAGTATTATGAGTAGTAATGCCTTGGTGCCTAAATTAGCTACTAAAGCCCACTATGCTTTTGCTGATTATCGTACTAACGAAAAGAAAACCTTGTTTGCTGGAGCTTATAAAAAACGAAAATTAAAAGCTGGTGCTAATCCATATATAATGAACATTGAAGAATTGGCAACCCTGTGGCATTTCCCATTGCCGTTTGTAAAGACACCGTTTATGCAGAAAACAGAGACTAAACGTGGCGAGCCACCAATGAATTTACCAGTTGAGGTAAGCGAAATTCCATTACGACAAAAGAAAAAAGCAGCTGTATCGGAAGAACCGCCCGAACCGCCAGCACCGCCACCGTTAGAATACGCATAAACAAAAACTACCCTGCAAAATACAGGGTAGTTTTATTTTGTGTTTTGCTAATTGTTAATTGTTCGTTGCTAATTGCTTATTGCTAATTGCTAATTTTACTAATTCATATCCTCCAACTAATATTGTTACATAAAACATGTCTCCCACCATCATATTACGCCAGAACGGTAGGGCGTAGTAGTAGCTTTCCAAAAGTCCGCTAATAGTAGGAGAGTACATTGTACTAAAAACCCAGACTGACCAGTTGGTGATAAGGAAGAATAAAAATCCTCCAAGCAATGTACTACCAAAAACTGTGGCAATAGATTTGTTATCTTTAATCAATAAGCCAATTAATACCATTAAAACAAAGCCAGTATAAACCGATAACATAATTGGCCAGGAGTAAAAGCCGATAAAAATATCGCTAATAAACATAATAGTAATAGGCAAAATTAGCGACCATTTTTTAGGCAAATAAAGACCGGCAAACAAAGCAACCGCACCCACAGTAGTAAAGTTGGCAAGGTGGGGGATAAAACGGCTGGTGATAGCTAGTACAACAAGTAAAGCGGGGATAATTATTTTTTCTTTTTTGTTCATATTTTTTTAGTTAAACGGTTGTTTATTATTTCAGTCATATGATTATACCACGCTACGTAATAATTTCCAACCAAGGTAAAATCCTATAGCAATAGTGCCGCTACCAGATAATGCTAACACTTTTTTGGCAGTACTTCGCGTACCAGTATCAAGGGGTAAATTGTTAATTATCTGGTTGTTTTTTTCCACGTTATTTATTTGGTCGGAGCTTGATAATACTACGTCGGTGGTTGGTTGTTTTGCTTTTTCATTATTGTATTTTGGTGACGGCTGGCTGGTTTTTGCTATTTTTTGCGGTAGAGAATTTGAGTTTTCTTCAGCAGTCACTTTTGGTTCATTGTCTATTATGTCTGTTTCTATTGTTGTGGTGTTAATTAGCAGTACAGTGGTGGTTACAATATCTAGGGTTGAAGTTGGTGATATAGTGGTTGTAGTTATGGTGGTGGTAGCGTTAATTACTGGTGTGGGTGAACCGCCACCAGAAATATAGGTAAAAGTAGCACCAGTAGAGAAATTTGTTACTTTAGTTGGTAGGATTACTGGCCAATTTTTTCCAAGTAGTGCGGGCACAGCATGTTTTAGCGCAAACCAGTCGGCTGTTCCTGGCACCCAAGCGGATTCGTAGTATCCATCATTTTTTAGCTGATTAACCAATGGATACCAAGGGTTGTTTCCAGAGGAAGTAAACCAATCGTTTTGGGTTTCGCCGAGTGCATTTATCCCCATCAAAACCCAACTGGTAGTCATAATGTCTGAAGTTCCCCAACCCCAACCACCGTCGGCTTGCTGGGTAGATTTTAAGTAGCTTTTGGCCTGGGTAAAGATGTTGTTATCAATGCCTGCGCCTTTAATTTGGGCGTATTTTAACGCATTTACAGCCGCTCCAGTTATATCGTCTCCGGCTACTTTACTATCTGGGTTAAACCAATCTGGCCAAGAGAAGGCACCAGTGTCCATTTGCCAAGATTTGGTTGTGCTAATTGTGGTTTGGATAATTGGCTGATTAATATCTTCGTCAATAGCTAACAAAGCGATTAAAGCAAAGACATCATCGTTGATCCCGTTTAAACCATATAAGTTATTTTGATAACATACTGTATTCATTTTTTCTTTTAATCCTAAAATGGCGGAATCATTTTTATCTACCCCAGCCGCTAAAAGAGCAAGAATGTGGCGAGGATAGGTAGCACAGGAATTCAAATCTGATGGATCGTCTAGGTTATATTTTTTTTCATAATCTAATAATGAAGTGGTAGCATTTTTTATCTCTTCGGCATATTGGCTATTCGCACCAAAAGAAATTATTGACCAATCAGTTATTGTGCCATCGATAATTTTGCCATCGGATGATTGTTGTGATTTTAAATAATCCAGAATTTTATTTACCGCGTTGGAAATTTGAGATTGGGTGATTAAAATATTTTGCTGCTCGGATGTTGAATTATTATTTGAACCAGTAGTTGTGGTTGATTCGGTGGTAGTAGCAAATTCGGTGGAAGTAGTGCTGGTGGGTATAGAAATATCTGTTGTAGAGGTGGGAATGTCGATAGTAGATGTTGGAATTTCTATTGTTGTAGTTGGCGTTTCGATTGTGGTGGTTTCGATCTCTATGGTGGTAGTGGTAATTTCTATTGTGGTAGTAGTAGTTTCTATTTGGGTGTTGTCTGGGGTAGAACTCGTTGTTTCTTCTGCTTGTGCTGGCAAAGATGTTAAAGCGCTAAAGCATAAAAACATTAAAACAGTGATGATATATTTTGAGATATTGTTATTAGAAATTTGCATTTTCATACTTCCAGTCAATTTTATCCCCCTTTTGAATAAAATATTGGGAAACTCCCACTTTGGCACTTTGGCCATTAATGTAATAGATCCAGTGTTGATTGTTTTTAGGATTGTTTTGAATACCATTAATTTCTTCAACGAACATTCCCATACCAGGGTATTCCTTGGCTTTGAAGATGAATGGTTTTTGTGAGCTTGATGTTAGGTTATTCATTAAATCATAGACGCTTGTTTTTTCTTGCCATTCGATTTTGTATTCTTCGTTATTTACTTTAAAAATAATTGGGCTTATAAATTCTGGTTCGGGGTGGGAAATGGTGGGCGAGTTGTTAGATGGCTGAATTGTTTGTTCTGTCGAAAGGCTTCCAGTTTTTGTTGCGGTGGTTAAATTGTTAGACGGTTGGACAGTGGTTGTAGTTAGCGGTAGGTCGGTTGTGTTTAAAATAGGTGTTTCGATTTGTTTATTGAAAGATTGTTGTGATGAGTTTGGTTTATTATTTTCGATAATCAAGTATGCTGCAGAAGAGGTAGTGATAAATAAAAACATGGCAAAAAGGGCAGCGAGGTGGGGGGAGATTTTACGTTGTTTCATATAAATTTTGGTCATTAATAAAAAAATTTCTGTTTGAGCAGAAATTGAATGTTTGTGTTGATAAAAAATCAACAAGATTTCCTGCTCGGGATTAAAAGCTTAGCTGAAGATCGGACTACCCCAAAAGGGGATTACCGTTGCGGCACAGTGCGGGAATTAAACCCGACTTCCACAGAAAAGCTTGTTAAATTGTAAGAATACTTTAACAGTTGGTTTGGCTGGTGTCAAATTGGAGTTATCCACAGAGCGAAGCGATGTCGCTGAATGTTACGAGTATCCGAAGTTTTTCTGTAGCGAAGCGGAAGAAAAATTTGGGTGGAGGCTTTTGGATAAAAGCCGTAACCGGATACTCGTTGTTAGCTAATGTATTCCTTTTCTTTTTTCCGATAGCAGTCGAAATTGTTTTTAAAAATTTTAAAATTTCTTTTTCCCAATTTGAGGGAGGGGGGAGAGGAGAATTAAAGGGGTGAATTCCCCCTCCCTCAAATATCTTATTATAGATTATTATATAAAATCTCCGCTAAAACATATTGAGCTTGTCCAATTAGTTGCACTTCGGTTAATCGCCACACGTCTTTTCTGTTTGTTTCAAATTTCCCAGTTTCGTCAACACCATTTATTAATGTATCTTCTAGTTTACAATTACCAAAAAAATCACACGGATGATATTTGTTTGGATAATTTAAAAAATTAATATTGTAGCTATTTTCTCCTTGTAAATAATTCATCATTGAATTCGATAATTCTTTAAAAGAATTATCACCTGTGTCTCTGGCATATAGCCTTTCAAAAGCAATGGTACCTGCTATGTCATAATTACCACCAATGTAATTAAAAATAGAACTATTCTCTTTCCATAATTTCGAAACATCGGTAAGATAGCTCTTAATTTCATTATATTTTTTTGATTTTAAAAAGGAAATATTTGAGAAAGAAAATCCCCAGTTCGGCTTTGTCTGAACAAGGTCGTTTTCATAAATTTTTTCAATAGAGATCATATTTTTTGGAGTAATTGTCAAAACTCCTTCTTCACAACAATTTTCTGAGATTGTTTTATCGGTTCTCCTTTCAGATTGTTGGAGCCATTCCTTAGCCTTCTCAGCATATCCCAGATTATTTAGAGATAAACCATATAGGAGATAAACATCTTTACCCTCATTTTGCTTAAATTGATAATTATTCCTTGAGTAAAAAATTGAGTTAAACAGTGGTGGTATATTTATTCCATGACTTTTTTGATCGCCAAATTGCTTATAGTTTTTACTAAGCATTATATCAATACAGTTCTTTTGCCTATCTAACACAAGTTTGATGTCAGATTTGACTGTTGGAGTTTTTGCATAGTTATAGGCAAGGGACAGATAATAAAATGACTGCACATTTCGGTGTAAAAAAACAACATAATCACCACTGTCATACCAACAGCCTGAGACAGGATCACTAAAAGTGCTCTCATTATATATAAAAATTTTTAGAGATTCGCCAATACTGGATTGAAATTGGACATTGTTAATCCTGTATGGTTTTGTGCTATAAAAAAATGCAATCGCCAATGTAATAAAGGCAATCAAAAAAAAGACTAATAAAATTTTAATCAATTTTACATGCGCCCAATTTTTTGACATAGTCAAATACTTCCTCTGAGTAATCTGATTTTTTTATAGCATAATCTATTTGGGAAAGAAGGTAAAAGAGGGGGTTTCCACAGTCCAAATAATCCGCATCTTTAATAATTTTTGCGATCAATCCTTCTTTTTTCTGGACGTAGTCTAACATGTCAGTTAGCCATAGTTCTCCTTTTTTATCAGGTTTTGTGTGTTTTAATGCTTCAAAAATCTTGGGTGTTAATACATATGCCCCGTGAGTTGCATAAACAGATGGTTCTTTACCTGGTTTTGGTTTTTCGACTATGTCTAATATCTCTTGAACAGTGTCATCAGTCTTTGATATTGATTTTAATTTTGCCATACCATACAACTGTCTTCTCTCGGCCTCTTTGATTTCAAAAGCAGAAACAACAGATTTACCATATGTTTCAAAAGCATCAATACATTGTCTTACCCTAGGTACTCCTTTATTAATAACAAATTCATCGCCCCAAACAAGTACAAATGGCTCATCTTTAATTAAATGCTCTACCGCCGCGATCGGAGCTCCATTTCCGTATGGTGGTTTTGAATATACAAAAGTAAATTCTGCCATGTTTGAAATATCAACAAGCATTTTTGTTTTGTCTTTCTTGCCTTGTAGCTTTAAATAATCTTCGAATTCTTCATTAGGAGAAAAAAAGTCTTCTATTGAATGTTTGTGATGAGCAACAACAAAAATAATATTAGTAATACCAGCCTTTACCACCTCCTCTACAACATGGTAGATTACTGGTTTTTCTCCAATAGGAAACATCTCTTTGGGTATGCTTTTTGAGGCAGGAAGGAACCTGGTTCCGTGACCTCCGGCTGGAATGACGGCGGTTAACACTTTAGACATAATGTTTGTTAATTATTTTTTTAATTTCCCTAACTATTTTTTCATGGCGTCTTTCGTCAGAGGCTATTTTTTGTAGTATGTTAACAGCTTCTTCATTATCTATATGCCTCATTAGCTCTATTGACTCATGTTCCATTTCTATTTCTATGGCCATTAATTGATCACAAAATTCCAAAAAATCTTTTTTATTTAACATATTATTTTTGGTTAATCAATTTTTTGACTAATTTAAAAGCTTTGGCATGTCCAATGCTATCCTCACGTAATATTTGTAAATGGTTCCTATAATAAAAGCATACCAGAAATGGTATGCTTTTTAGTGAGTGGCCATCGTCTTGGACGGTTAGGCTTTTAAGCCTCGTAAAAAACCTATGGC
>Ga0209212_1001241_pt1 | contig 43086 bp, 35 predicted proteins | sample RifGroC2_FD_183996 | JGI IMG/M metagenome (GOLD analysis project Ga0209212, IMG submission 183996) | Groundwater microbial communities from Rifle, Colorado, USA - Groundwater C2 (SPAdes) (version 2) | ecosystem: Environmental > Aquatic > Deep subsurface > Groundwater | place: Rifle, Colorado... | reverse complement strand
ATGTAGCCTTTTTTTATGTCTGCGCCGCACCCAAAATTAAGCTTTTTCATTTTATCAATTCTACAGGGTAAGTGTCAGGATTTTTTGGATTGTAGGGCGTGTCAACATAGTACAGCAGGTAAAGCATATCATTGCCTATGTTCTTGAACCCGTGCGCTATTCCTGCCTTTATCCTGACCAGCTTCAGTTCATCTTCACCAAATATGGCTTCCTGCATTTCGCCTGTTTTCATGTCCTTCAAAACCAGCTTCATCTTCCCCTTAATCACGCAATACCACTCATTTTTCTTCTTGTGGTAATGGTTTGCCTTGCACACGCCAGGATGCGCTGTTGTTATGTTAACCTGCCCAAACTTGATGCCAACAATTTCAGGCTTGAATATTTCAGCAAGCCATCCCCTGCCGTCCCTATGCACTGCAAGGTTTTTTGTCTCCAAGCTCATTTTATTCTGTATTTTTTCCATCTTTTTGTCGAAAGGCTCATGTCAATTGTCAATGGCGGGCCGTTGTACTCTTTTAGTGTCATCCTGCCAACATTCTTTGAGCCGGCAAGCAGCGCCAATTCGTACATGCTCATTCTCTTGCCGCCTGCAATATGGATGATGCCTCTTGGCTTTTTTTTGCAGACATCATTGATGCCTTTTGCCACCCCACCAGCAAACAGATAAGTCCCGAACCTGTCAGTGAACGCCTTTGGGTATTTCCACTGCTGCTTTGGCGCAAAATTTGTCCTTATGATGCACGTGCTTTTATACTGCCTTGTTGCAATCTCGCCGCACAATTTTGTAAGGGAGTAGTAATTTTTCGGGCTTGGGATGTCATCTTCTGTGTAGAATTTATTGTGTTCTCCTGCAAAAACGCATGCTGTTGACATATAAATAAGGTAGCAGTTGTTGTCCAGTTTTTTTAGTGCGTTGACTATATTTTGCGTCCCCTCTACATTTACAGCCCATGCTTTTTTTTTGTCTTCCTCACATTCCCTTATGCCGACTAACGCAGCTGCATGTATCAAAATGTTTGGCTTGTAGCTTAAAATTATCTTATTGACAGACTTTGGATTAGTTACATCCATGTCTTTATGCGTTGGGCAGAATGAATTCCTGAATACTTTTTTTAGCGACTGCCCAAGGGCTCCTGAAGCTCCTGTTACTAAGACTTTCATGGCACGAAGTACTTTGGTGCAATATTTAAAGCTTCTCTTAGAAACGTTTATAAATCAAGGACATGTCTTTTGCCGAATGAAAACCATAACAATAGTGGGCCTGGGCTATGTTGGCTTGCCTGTGGCGTGCCTGTGCGCAGAAAAGGGCAACAAGGTTTATGGGCTGGATGTGGACAAGAATAAAATAGAGTTAATCAACAAGAGCCAAAGCCCTATTGATGACAAGTACCTAATCAGCAAATTAAAAAACCTGAAAAACGGCATATCGGCAACAGCCGACCCGGCTGAATGCATCCCGAATTCTGATGCCATCATAATATGCGTGCCAACCCCGGTAGACAGGAACAATTCACCTGATCTGACGGCCCTGATGGAGTCTGTTTCAGCAGTCTCGAAGTTCATCAGGCAGGGCACGCTTTTGATTGTAGAATCAACAATTTACCCCGGCACGATTGAGGAAATTGCCGTTCCGATACTGAAAAAGCAGAAGTTTGACGCTTATAAAAACGACATTTTTGTGGCGCACTGCCCTGAAAGGATTGACCCGGGCAACAAGAAATGGACTGTTGAGAATCTGCCAAGGGTGGTTGGGGGAGTAACAAAGGAAGCTGCAAAGAAGGCTGCCGAGTTTTACAGGAGCATAATAGATGCAGAGGTTGTTGAGCTTAGCAGCGTCAAGGCTGCAGAAGCAACCAAGATAATGGAAAACACATTCAGGGATGTGAACATAGCATTTGTCAACGAGATGGCGCAGAGCTTTGACAGGGCAGGAATTGACGTGCTTGAAGTCATTAAAGGCGCTTCAACAAAGCCGTTTGCATTCATGCCCCATTATCCCGGAGCTGGGGTAGGGGGGCATTGTATAAGTATTGACCCATATTATTTAATTGAAAAAGCCAAACAATTAGGATTCCATCATAAATTCCTTTTATTAGCCAGAGAAATCAACAACAATATGCCCCACTATACAATTGAGCTGCTGGAAAATGAAATGAGAAAACTGAAAAAAACAATCAAGGGCGCAAAAGTCGGGGTGCTTGGCTTGGCGTACAAAGCGAATGTTGATGACACAAGGGAAAGCCCTGCATTTGAAATCATAAATATCCTGAAAACCAAGGGCGCGGATATTTTTGTCTTTGACCCGCATGTGGGCAAGGGAAGCAATGCCAAGGATTTGAATGAGCTGCTTAACAAAAGCGATTACATTATTCTGGCAACAGACCATATTGAGTTCAAAAACATGGACTTAAGCTTATTAAAGAAAAACAAGATATTGGCTGTTATAGACGGCAGGAATTGCCTGGATAAAGAGAAGATAAAGACAATGGGCATACTTTACCATGGAATCGGGAGGGGTTAATAGATGAAAAATTTAGCACCGGATTTAACTAGGCAGAGATTGTTAATAGAAGGATTCTATAGAGAACTTTGAAAAATTCATTATTTTCACCATTTTCATTCAAAGTTCTCTTAGAGAATTTTGACAAAATTGATATATTTCAAAATTCTCTATAAGATAAAAGTAGATAAAGAAGTGATAAAAAATTACTTTAAATATATAACAAAATCATTAAAGTTAAGGATGTATGGCGAACCAATAATTTTTTCTCCAGGAGGCATTGGAAAAGAAGAAAATCAAGGCTATGATGCTTTTGTACCGTTAATTGATTCTGGTATTGCGGTTTATATATGGTCAAATACAAAGTTTTCCTCAATAGTGATTTATACCTGCAAAAGTTTTAATTATAAAGAAGTTATAGCTGCCACAAAGAGATTTTTCAAATCGAGTAAGGCAGTTTTTAAGAATTTTTGATAATTAAAATCAATTATTCTTCATACTCTCCAGAATTTTCTTAACGCCTTCCCTTATCATTGTCTTTGGCTGCCATCCGAGGCTTTTCATCTTTGAGATGTCGGGAATTCTGTACTCTATCTCCCTTTCTTTCAGCCTTGTTTCCTTCCCGAACCCTACTTTGACAATTTCAGACCTGCTTTTTGCCAATTCCTTTATAATTTGCGCTAATTCAAGTATTGTTGTCGGCTGGCTGTTGCCTATGTTGTACGCTTCCCAATTTTTTCCTTTTTCAAAGACTTTTATGACTCCGTCTGCAATATCCTCAACATAAGTAAAGCATCTTGTTTGGGTGCCGTTCCCAAAAACCTTTATCGGCTCGTTTCTGAGCGCCTTGCTTATGAAAATAGGCACCACCCAGCTTGCTTCCTGCCCGGGCCCGTAGACATTGAAGAACCTCACAACCCTTATGCCAGTGCCGAACTCCTGATTGAAGGCTTTTGCATAAATCTCCGCCGCAAGCTTTGACACTCCGTAAGTCGAAACAGGACCTTTGACGCTGTCTTCTTTTATCGGAAGCTCTCTCGGCTCGCCGTACACTTCAGATGAGGACGAGTAAATCATGCTTTTGACCCCCGCATCAATTGCCGACTTGAATACATTGACAGAGCCCTCAAGGTTTATCTTCATAGTTTCCAAGGGCTTTTTGTCGGAGTTGTCAACTCCAAGCAGCGCGGCAAAATGAAATACTGCATCGCATCCCCTGATGTCATTGGCTATTTTATCAAGAATTGATTTCTTCACAAACTCAAGGTTTTTATGCTTTATCCCGGGCTCTTTCAGATCAAGAATTTTCACGCTATGCCCGTTCTCAAGAAGATGGCTTGTTATGTAAGTGCCTATAAATCCAGAGCCCCCGGTTACTAATATTTTCATTGACTCGGCAAACTTTGGATTATTTATAAACTTATCGAGGGCATTTTCTTGAATAGATTTATAAATTGATATTTTTTACAGAGTATAATGAGGTACCTGAAATATGCATTGCACGGGCTGAAGCCCTCGAATTTCTACATCATCAGCTCGATTTCCCTGAGAAATTTCCTGAATAAAAAATACAATACCTACTCAAACGACGTGCATATAAAAGCAGCTATGGAATGGCTTGCCAATGCGCAAAAGGCGACAGGAGATGGGGGGGCAAGCGCAATGCACTCCCTAATTGAGGGCTGGACTCCATCGTATGTCGAGACAACCGGCTATATAATACCTACATTCTTCAATTACGCTGAAATCTCAAAAAATCCTGCATACAGGAAAATGGCAGTAGAGATGGCTGAGTTTGAGCTGGAAAATCAGCTGCCAAGCGGGGCTTTTCCAGGGGCAGGCAGGAAAGACACCCCAATTGTGTTCAACACAGGGCAGGTTATTTTCGGGCTGTGCAGGGCTTACCAGGAGACAAAAGACGAGAAATACAAAAAGGCTGCTGAAAAAGCAGCTGACTGGCTTGTGTCAGTAATGGACAATGACGGCTGCTGGAGAAAAAATGACTATCTTAATCATATACACACTTACAACACCAGAACAGCGTGGGCGCTTCTTAATGCGCACAAGATAACAGCCAATGAAAAATACAAAGAGTCTGCAGCAAAAAACATCGATTGGGCATTGGCACAGCAGCTTGAAAACGGATGGTTTGAAAATAATGGGTTTTTTCCGGAGCAGGAGCCATTAGTGCATACAATAGCTTATTCCATAAGGGGAATTTTGGAGTCTGCAATATACCTGAGGAAAAAGAAATATCTTGAGTCTGCAATAAAGGCGGCAAAGCCGCTGGCAGAAGCGCAAAGAAATGACGGCTCGCTGGCCGGGAGCTTCAACAAAGAGTGGGAAAGCAGCGTAAAATGGAGCTGCCTGACAGGTAATTCACAGATGTCAATAATATGGCAGAAGATTTACATGATAACAAAGGATGAAAAATTTCTGGATGCCGCCAAAAAAAGCAATGCTTTCATGAAAAGCGTGCAGGACATAAATTCTCCAAATCCTGCAATAAGGGGCGCTATCCCGGGCGCTTTCCCGATTTACGGGTGGTATGCCCCATTATGCTTCCCTAACTGGGCTGCCAAGTTCTTTGCAGATGCCTTGATGCTGGAAAGCGACAGGAAAATAGCGGAAAAGCTTGCTTAGCCTTTTGTGCTGTAGATTGTGATATTTTTCTTTGCCAGCCTCTCCATGCAGTCTGCAACGTCCCTTGCCTTTATAACCCTCAGTTCTGTGCCGAAGAATGGGTATATTTTCATTAAATGCTCATCGAGAAAGTGCTTTTCAAGCATATTGTTGTCCCTTATCCTGTACAGATTCGGCAAATGCCATCTTGCATGAATTATTTTTTTGCTTCCGTTCTTGAAAGTGACAAGAACTTTGTTCGGCTTTGTCCAAACTTTGAATGGAAACTTTTTGTACTTGTCCTCGACAATGTGGATTGAGGAGTTTGCAAGCTGGTCAACTCCTATGAGGAAGATTTTTGCATCCAACTTGTAAAGCCTGTAGAACGGGCTTTTGCCTGCATAAGGGTTGCTGCATTTTTCATGCCCGCTTGCAAACCATTTTGCATTTTTGCCTTTGGCTATCAACGAGTGTGTCGGGGACACGCTCCTGAAAACATTTTTCATATGCCTGAATGTCTCGGGGACGCTGCCTGTGTAGCAAGGAGTTCTTTTAACGTCAAAAACATGCATCTTCTTTTTCTTGTCATAATGCAGGGCTGAGAACGCAGGCATGACCAATAATCCTTTGCTGCCTATTACATCAAGAAAAGCGTCAATAAGGGCTTTTGCGCCGCCGTCAATGTAGCCAATCCTGCTCAATGAAGAATGCACTATGACTGCATCGCCTTTTTTAAGCCCTGCCTTTTGCAGCTCTTTCTTTATGCCTTCTTTTGTTATTTTGCCCTGAAGCTGTATCCTGAGCAACCTTGCTTTTTTTACAATGTTGCCGTAAAGGAACTTCTGGACTGCAAAAGGGAGAAAATGCTTTATCCTTGCCTTTATCCTGCTTTCCCTTACCTTGCTTCCCATATAGCCTGCAAATTGCGCCTTGTTTTTAAAATTTCCGAATAGGGCAAATGAAAAATTTTATAAACCAACCTTATTACTTCAGGCTATGGCAAAAATATCAATTGTGGTGCCTGTTTTCAACGAGGAAGAGGCGATAAAGGGCGCTATAGATGATGTAAAGAATTCGCTGAAGGGCCTAAAGGATGATTTTGAGATAGTAGCAGTGAATGACGGCTCAACAGACGGCACAGGGAAAATACTGCATTCTATAAAAGGCATAAAAATCATCGAAAACAGCGAAAACAAAGGCTATGGGTTCTGCCTGAAGCGGGCCATAAGGGAATCGAATTCCGACTACATTATCATAATAGACGGGGACGGCACCTACCCGGCAGACAAGATACCGGAGCTTGCAGGAAAGTCAAGGCAGAATGACATGGTTGTCGGCGCAAGAACAGGCAAATATGTGAAAATGCCTTTTTTCAGGAAGCCTGCAAAATGGCTTCTGAAGCACTTTGCCCAGTACCTGACAAAGACAAAAATACCGGACTTAAACTCGGGGCTGAGAATATTCAGGAGGGAGATTGCAGCAAGGTACATAAACTTGTTTCCGGACGGGTTTTCGTTCACAACAACCCTTACAATGATTTGCCTCACAAACGGATTAAAGGTTGAGTACGTGCCGATAAACTATTACGAGAGAAAAGGCAAGTCAACAATCCATCCAATCAGGGATTTCATCGGCTTCAGCAACCTCATATTCAGGCTTACAATTTTCTTCAAGCCGTTGAATGTTTTTATCCCAATCAGCGCTGTCTTGTTTCTTGGCGGGGTTGCAAAGCTTACAAGGGACTTCATCCTGCTCAACCAGTTCGGGCTTGGGGGGGCATTGCTTATACTCACTGCAATCCAAATTGCTTTTTTGGGCATACTGGCTGAATTGGTGATTAAAAGGACATCTGTTTGAATTAAAATGTGCGGCATCTGCGGATTTAATTTCGAAGACAAAAGGCTTCTGAAAAGCATGGCTGGCGAAATAAGGCACCGGGGCCCAAATGCAGCAGGCTATTTTACCAGTAAAAACATATCGCTCGGCAGCAGAAGGCTGAGCATAATTGACCTGTCAAAGGCAGGCAACCAGCCAATCTACAATGAAGACAAGTCCATTGCCCTTGTCTACAACGGGGAGATTTTTAATTTCATTGAGATAAGGAAGGATTTGGAAAAAAAACACCGATTTATATCGAACACAGACTCGGAAGTCATAGTGCACGCGTATGAGGAGTATGGCATTGACTGCCTGAGCCATTTCAACGGATTCTGGGGATTTGCATTGCATGACAGCAAAAAAAAAGTTTTATTTCTTGCAAGGGACAGGCTTGGCATAAAGCCGCTGTATTATTACTATGACGGAAAGAAGCTTGTTTTTGCCTCTGAGATTAAGGCTATATTAAAGGCTCCCGGCATCAAAAGGAAAATCAATTACAAAGCGCTCAGCGACTTTATAACATACAGGTATATTCCTTCTGACCTGACTATATTTGACGGCATAAAAAAGCTGAAGCCGGGGCATTATGCACTGCTTGAGCTGAAAACCGGCAAGCTGAAGATTGAAAAATACTGGGATGTTCCATTAAAAACCAAAAGCAGGAGCAAAGCTATTGTTGAGAAGGGCATCATAAGCCTCTTAAGAGATTCTGTGGAAAAAAGGCTGATAAGCGATGTCCCTCTTGGAGTGTACCTAAGCGGAGGCATAGACTCTTCAAGCATAGTTGCCATGATGGGAGATTTCACTGATGAGATAAGCACCTTCTCGCTTGCATTCGAGCATGATAAGATAGGCAACGAACTGGGCTACGCCAGAAAAGTTGCCGGGCATTTCGGGACAAGGCACAGGGAAATTACGATAAGCACAGACATTGTGAAAGACCTGCCGAAGATTGTGTGGCACCTTGACGAGCCGATGGCAGACCCTGCTGCTGTTCCGGTCTACTACTTGTCAAAAGAGGCGAAAAAGAGCGTAACTGTGATACTGACTGGAGACGGGGCTGACGAGCTTTTTGCGGGCTATGACCAGTACAAGTTTTTAGCTTTAGGGCATAAAATGAGGTTTTTGCCGCATCCAGTAAAAAAAATAATACCAAGCTCTTTGAGAATGATTCCAAAATCCATGCTGGACAAAATCTACAGGTATTCGTCTGCAACAGGCGAGCAGATGTTCGGCAGGATGGGCAAGATGCTGCTAAGCATCAAAGCCAGCAAGGCAAAAGCCTATGCAGAGGTGGTTGGCGTTTTTGATGATGATGAAAAAAAAGAACTGCTTAATTTTAATTTTGATGCAAATTACGGTGCAATAAACAGGGAGTTTTTCTCCAAAGGGGATTTTTTAACGCAGCTGGCTTATTATGATGTGAAAAATTATCTTGCTGAGGACCTGCTTATGAAACCTGACAAGATGTGCATGGCGCACAGCATCGAGGCAAGAGTTCCGTATCTTGACTACAGGCTTGTTGAGTATTCTTTCAGCATACCCTCCAGTTTAAAGCTCAGGAACAGCGAGACAAAATACATACTGAAAAGGGCTTTGAAAAATTATCTTCCAAAAGATATTATTTACAGGAAAAAGCAGCCGTTCCAGATGCCCCTGGATGAATGGATGTCTAAAGAGCTGAAAAGTTACTTCCTTAACTTGCTTGAAGAGCCAATAAACTCAAAGTTGTTCAACAAAAGATATATCAAAAAAATATTTGACAATTATGGAAGCTCAAAGCTCTATTACGGAAGGCAGCTGTGGAGCCTTGGGATGTTTAACCTGTGGCATAAGATTTTTATTGAGCAGGATAAGAATTTTAATATTAAATAGTTATCGTCAAATTCCTTGAATCAGTTAAAGTTCCGTTTATTGCAGTTGCATTTACATTAAACGTTCCAGATGATGTAAAGTTGTAATCTATATAAATAAACATCTGCTCGCTTGGCTGTAAAACACTAGTTGCTGTGTTGTTGATAACGTTGCTGTGTTTAGTGTCAAAAGTCCAATTGACGCCTGTTAGATTGGTATTTAAAGAATTTTTGATTATAAACTCAAATATTCTTTTGCTGCCTGATTCATTTACAACACTTAGATTGTAAGCCTGTATATGCTTTATGTCTAAGGTTATGGTTTTTGAGTCTGAATAGGTTTGGTTTGTTACAGAGGCAATTGGGTTGAATGTTCCAGTCCTGCCATAGTCATAGTTTACAAATATGAATATTGTTTCATTCGGCTGTATTGAGCTGAATTGCTGGGTTGAGTTTATTATGTTTCCATCTGCTGTTGTCAATGACCAGTTCAGATTTGTGAGGTTTTGCAGCAAGTTATTTTGAGCCTGTATCTCAAATATTACATTGGCTATATCAATATTAGCGGCTTTAAAGCTTGTTATTGCCAAATCTCCAACTCCAACTGCGGAAATCAAAGAAGATGATATAGTGGTTGACTGGCTTAATCCAGTTGCATTTGCCTTTACACTATAAGAGCCTTCATCAGAGAAATTGTATTGAATGTATACAAATGCTCTTTCATTTACAGCCAAGCTTATATTTGAAGTGCTGTTTATCCTGTTGCTGTCGTTAGTATCAAACCACCATTGAACATCTGTAACTGCTGTATCTCCATCATTCAAAATAACAAATTCAAAGATTTTTAATGTGCCGTTGCTGTACATTGTGGTTAAAGATTCTATAGCCAAAGAAACGATAGTTGGAGGAGTGTTCTGCATAATATTGTTGCTTTCGTTACGTTCATCCACTAAATTGTCAAAATCAGCTATTGCTGTGAATAAAGTTGCGTTTGATACGTTAGTTACTATAAAATTATAAATTTGTGACTCGTTAATGTTTAAGATTACTGTATTATTCGTTGTTGAGAATGTTTCATTATTAAAAATGTCTAGAAAAACATTAAATGTTGGAGATTCTCCAATATTGCTTATATTTATTGTGACATTAGATTGATTTGTTGTCTGATTGAAAATTACAGTCATATTTAGTTTTAAGTCTGGCAAAGGTGGCCTTTCAAAGTCTGTATAAGTCAAATTTGATATTATATGAGGCTCAAACTGCTTATCTGTAATGTTTCCATTTTCTATTAGTTTCGTGACACTTAAAATATAAGGACCGCTTATCTTTGTAGCATAGATGTCAGAGCCATTGATCCTTATGCTTACAGTTTGATTTCCTACAGATAAGCTTTGTGATGCAGACAGATTTTTGACAAAATTGTTGAATTGGTCATATATTTCAGCTTGTATTTCATAAGTATTTGTGTTTTTAACTGCTACAGTAAAGTTTACTTCCAGGAATTCCGATAAGTTATTTGCATTAGTATCTATGCCAGCGCTACTGTAATTTCTAAAATACGATGTCTTTGCAAAATCTTCAAAATTGTAAATAGAAGTGCTATAACTAGGATGAATAAGTTTTCTGCCTATTAATAAAGAATCTAAAGTAAAGTTTCCATTATGGTGACTTGATTTTATGGTTTCGTTGTCAAAATCTATTGAAACTGTTTGTATTCCTGATGTTAAAGTTGCCTGTTTTGTAGCACTAATTGTTGTTTCGTTAAATTTCAAATATACAGTTATATTTGCATCTTGGTTTTGAGTAACATTAAGGGTTAAGTTGATTCTAACGTAGTTATTGTTTAGGTTCTCATCTGTTATCTTATTTATGCTTGTTCCATTCTCAAATCCGCTATAGGTATTTGTTTCTATGCTGTACTTACTAAAGACTAAAATATTCGTTGTATTGTAAATTCTTACAGAATAGTTATACTTATTTTTGGTTAATAAGCGAGTATCAAAACTAACGTTAACATTTGATATACCAGAAGATAGACTTTGGTTAATTTTATTGGATAAAGTTCCGCTTTCTTCCACTAAGTCAAAATAAACTTCAAAAAAAGCTGTATAAGTGGCATTTACAGTGATGTTTATTATTAAAGTATCATTTTGCCCATTTGAGTTGGAATCTATCATATAATCATTAAAGAGATTTATATTTAATGTTCCATCGTTATAGCCAAAATTGTAAGAATCAATTAATTCTTGAAGTGTCAATGCAAAAATTGATGGAACTGTAAGTATTAAAATTGAGTATACTAAAATTAATTTTAAGTTTTTAAAAACCATTTATATTTACCTCGGTATTCTCATCAGTGTGTAAATAATCAAATACAAATAGTCCATCCAAATCCTCTTCTGAGATATAATCCACTCTGTCTGTACCAGATTTGGAAAAATAGAACTCTTGGTTATCAACTAACTCTCTTAGAGCAGCAATATCTCCATCAATTTCGTTGCCAAATACATAGATATTTGTGCCATCTTTTACAACTAATCCATTGTACGGTAAACCTTCACTTTTAGCATTGAAATAAATAAGATTATTTTCTTTCTTCCATTTGTTTCCGTCTAAATTTTGTTCTCCAGATGGGATATACGCGTTTCTTCTTCCTACATAAATGTTAATATCTTGGCTTCCTTGTACTTGTCCAATATTATCTAACCAATTAAATGCTTCTGCTGTAGTTCGATTTTGAGATTGTATTGTGGTCATTTTTTCTTTTGCTTTCTAGTTTGAATTTTATAGATTATGAAATATAACAAAATAAAATACAAAATTGAACTCAAAATTATAGTAATTTGATTGTTGATTGGGGTATTTTTCCCCAATAATGTTAATTGGCTATTTATAATTGTGAATACTATGACTACTGGAAGATTCAGAAAAACAAAAATTGTACCATATACTGTTACAAAATTACCACCACCCCTGTATATTTTTTGCCTTTCTTCTTGAATTTTATTATGTTCTTTAATTAAGTAAGCTGATAGTGAAAAGAACAGGTAAACTATAGTTAAAGAAATCAATAACCGATAGATAATTTTTTTGTCCATTTTTAAATGCAACCTCCAACGAAATTATTTTTTGTTTGTTCATTAGTTAAAGATAGATTGTTTAGTAGTCTATAAGTTATATCTGCAGTTAAACTATCAGTTCCTAATTCCCCATGTCTTGCAGAAATTTTTATCAATTTCTTATTCTGCGAATTTATTTGATTACAAATATCAGTAGAATCTCGTATCGGTACAAGATCGTCATGTTGGTCATTGAATTCTATAAAACGGAATATGGTTTTATAACCATATATTAGCGAAAATTGATTCGGAGAATACCCATTTCCGGGTTGTGAGTCTGTATCGGATTTTGCTGCATCAACAAATTCACTCAATACTAATCTTGACAATTTTGATGTATTAGCTCCTGATTCAAGATAATACTTTACAGTGCATGCAAATCCTCTACGTAAATCTATATGAAGTAAACACTGAGGAAAAAGCGAAGCATAAAACTCCTTTGAGTTGGGATGATTAATTCCTTTAGAACCAAGTTTATTTATACCGCCTTCAACATCTTCCGCCAACACATCTCTGGTCAAATAACTATAATTGAAAGCTCCAGGAATACCAATCCCTACAAAATGGTTGATAGCATCAGAAGGCAAACTCATATTTATCCAATCTGTACCATTATTGTAATAACCTGTAAAATTTTTACCATTTTCATATTTGTTTATACTGTCTAGTCCAATTCTCCCGTTTAAACTATAACCAACAAAATCAGCATTCTGTTTATTCGCATACTTTAATACACCTCCCAAAAGGGCAGGAAAATAATAATCAACTGTGTCATTGTAAGTATAGGTTGGGCACGTTGAACACTCCGTATTAGGACCACCTGTAATTTCTATCAACCAAATATCTCTCGTAATTTTACTGGTGGCTAGTTGTTTTCCGAATGATTCAAATGAGAATAAGTCGCTCCATAATCCACCTGCCATAGCAACAGGTCTAGAATTTGAGAAATTTCTGAATTTAGGAGATAATTCTGCATTAACATGCTTAATTCTCAATGAAGTATTATCATTATAAGTTAATACTCGTTTTATCGCTATTGTAGAAACATCTGAATTAAGTACATTCTCCACAACCTTGGCAAAATTAGCATTATTCTTCCTATACTTTGCTTGGTTTTCATCTGTATGCAGGTAATCAAATACAAACAATCCTTCCAAGTCTTCTTCTGAAATGTAATCAACTCTGTCAGTACTAGATTTACTGAAATAGAACTCTTGATTGTCAACCAGCTTTCTTAATGCAGCAATATCACCATCAATTTCATTACCAAAAATGTATATGTTGCTCCCGCTTCTTACCACAATACCATTATATGGAAGTCCCTCAGATTTAGAATTGAAATTAACTATATTATTTATCAAACCCCACTTTTGTTTTGGTTTTTCATTGGTTTCTTGTAATACTTTTGGAATGTTACTATTCTTCCTACCAATGTAAATATTTACATCTTGACCGCTGGAAACAATATCAATATAGTCATCAAGATAATTCTGTATAATAGAAGTCAAAACTGAGTAATCAATTGCAATATCAACATAAGCTTTGGTTGCTGGTCTCGCCGCTTTCCTGATGTAATTATTGCTTTCGTCTACTTCCGCTACTACATTGGTGAAATCTACATAAACAGAGACAAAGTCTGTTTTGTTTAAGTCCCAAAGTACAGATACATTTTGGTTTTGGTATTGATTTACGTTTATTGTTTTTGTTTCCACCAATGTAAAGTCTTGCTTTATGTTTTCTCCTCTGAAATAAACTTGGATGTTGGAAGCAGTAACTTTCTCTACATTGATTAGGGCTGTAATGTTGTGTTTATTTTTTTCAATTAATTTGTTGTTTTTCATTTTACATTTGACCTCTTCAACTGATTATTACAAATATTATCCAAAATAACCAGATTGAAAAAACAGATACAATTATTATAAATGTTATTCTTAAGGTTATTACTAAGTAATCTTGTTTATATTTCTTTGAAAGAAATATAAAATAATCAAATAATAAACCAGTTATCACGTAAATAAGAAAAAATCCTAAGTAAATTGGAATTTCTAGGTGTACTATCTCGGAAATGCTTAAACCACCATAATCCTCTATATTGTTATTAATCCAATAATAACTAAGTATAGTCAACCATAAAATAAAATGCAAAATTGTATGAATTAAATTTTTAAGTTTTACCATATTAATCCTCCTCCAAAATATACCTAACCTTATCAAAAAAGAAAGAATATGTAACATTATTCAAAAATTTACTAAGGAGCGGATCATATGTCTCAGATTGATCTGGCAATTCCTTGTGACCCAATACACTGTAGATTCTCCCTTTATATTTCTTTGTTGCATTTGAATTTGAATATATGTAGGTCAAGTCATTTTCAGGTACAACAAAATCATCTTCTACAGTGCCAAAAGAAGCAGTCATTACTAATAATCGATTTATTGATGTTAATTTTGGATTGGAATTACTTTTATTTTGCACTTCTCTGACTATGTCTACCCAAAAATTATAGGATATGTTGCTCCCTTCAGGTAATCCTCTTATTGCTTGACAATCCCATTCTAAAGGATTGTAAGGATTGCATACTTTCAAAGTTTCTCTAACGATATCAGGTCTACCTAAATGAGTTTTGCCATTCAATGCTTGTATGGTTTCATTTCCATATCTGTCTACCAATGAAGTAAATCTAGACGTACCATTAAAAGCCGCCATAGGTGCAATTAATACCATCTGTTCAACGAAATTTGCTGGCAAACTGAAATTAACCCATTGGCCTGAGCTATTTAAATAATAGCCCATCGTGTTAGAAGTTCCTTGATAATATTTTTCATAAGATTTTAAACCTAATCCGGCACCAGAAGAATAACCAACATAGTCTACTTTATTTTGATTTGAATATTTTAGTACACCACCAACTAAAGCGGGCCAATAATAATCTATTAGGTCGCCATATCGATAATTTGGACAAGCAGCACATTCAGTATTTGGTCCTCCTGAATATTCAATAAGCCAAGTATCTCTTACATATTTTCCTTGGAATTTCTGATCAGTGGCTATTTTCAAACCAAGTTTTTCCATACCAAATAAATTTCCAAATAACCCATGCCCTAGAACTACTGGTCTTGGATTTGAAAAGTTCTTAAATTTAGGGCTTAGCTCAGCATTAATGTTTTTTAGTCGCAATGAAGTGTTATCATTTGCGGTAAGTACTCTTTTTATTGCCAATGAATAAATATTTGAGTTTAGAACATTCTCCACAACCTTTCCAAAATTGTCAGTGTTTTGCCTGTATTTACCTTGATTCTCATCAGTATGCAGATAATCAAACACAAACAAACCATCCAAATCTTCTTCACTTACATAATCAACCCTATCACTACTAGATTTACTGAAATAGAACTCTTGGTTATCAACCAGTTTTCTTAATGCTGCAATATCGCCATCTATTTCGTTGCCGAATACATAAATATTTGTTCCAGCACGAATTACTATACCATTATAAGGCAGTCCTTCACTCTTTGAGGTATAAGTTATAAGGTTGCTTTCATACTTCCACCTCTTTCTGTCAGTTTCCTGCTGTCCTTTTGGAATATTGCTGTTTTTCCTTCCAACGTAGATATTAACTTCTTGTCCGCTAGTTACTTCCTGAACATATTGTCCTAAGAAATTTTTGATTGTGTTTTCCAAAACTGAATAATCAGTAGTTACTTCTATGTAAGCCTTTATAGGCGGTCTGGTTGATTTTTTGATGTAGTTATTACTTTCATCTGTTTCAGCTACTATCTTAGTAAAGTCTACAGTTATTGATACAAAATCTGTAACGTTTGTATCCCAAAGTACAGAAACGTTTTGGTTTACATATTGAGCAACATTTATTCTTTTTGACTCATTTTGTGTTGTTTTTCCAGTCTGGCTGTTCAAGCCTCTAAAGTCCACAACCACATTATTCTCATTTACCTTTTCCACTGTAATTAAAGCAGTTATGTTGGATCTGCTTCCATTCGACCTGATGGTTACATCAGATGTTTTAATCAATAAATCAGTTTTATTAATGCAAATACTGCAATCAAAGCTTAAAGAATCGTAATCGTTATTATTGTCAATAGTTGAAGATTTTGTGCCGCAAAAAGTAGCATTATCGTTGCATTTAACATTTATATTTTTGGAACTACCAAAATTATCTAACCAATTAAATGCTTTTATACTAATTTGTTTATGGTATTGTGTTGTTATCATTTTTTCTTTCTTAATTTTTCTATTAATATACCTATTAAAAATCCTAAAAATCCTAAATATATGGGAGAAGCAAAAATCATTTCTTCTAAACCATAAAACATACAATCCCCCCTATCAAGTGAACAGGGAAAAAATTTGATATAGATTCTTATAGGAATATACATTAAATATATTAAAAAGTCTCTACCGTATAATGTAGAGCCCACTACATACATAAATAAAATAAGAAAAGTCCCTAGCAGAATACCATAGAGCCCAAATTTTAATCCAGTTTTTAAATATTTTTTATTCATCTTAAAGCACCTCGAATAAATTGTTCAGTTCTTAAATCTCTTACTAACTCTTCATGGTTGACACCATCAACCCTAACGATACTTTCATTTAAGGCATTAACAGATTCTAATATACCTTCAGCATCTTCTCTGGTGACAACGCCATCACTATTTCTTTGAACAAAATCTCTACGATGCTGACCCCATATAATTAACAAATTATTTAGTTGCACACTCTGGCCAGGTTGATTATCATTAGTAGTATTAATAAAAGTTAAATAGTCTGAACCTAAATTCCTAGAAATTGTGGAATTATCCTCGGTAATTAGATTAAGAGCGACTTGGCTGCATGTTCCATTTATGCGTCTATCTATTCTACCGCATTCCTGCAAAAGCCTTTGACCTAATTCCCTCATTGTGAAATGAACCATATTATGATTGGTAAAATCGTTTAGAATTGTTTGACCATACCTGCCAAAAATTTGACCAAATGCAGATTCTCCTTCAAATGCTCCAGGACACCCAACTCCTACAAACGTCCCTATAGGTCTTGCCGATAAATTTGTTAGTATCCAGTCACTCCCATTATTATAATATCCAGCATTAGTTTTACCATTCGTATTATAAAGCTCTAAACTACTCAAAGCGGTTCTACAACCATTACTAAATCCTATATACGTTAAATTTGTTTTATTGGAATATTTTTGAACACCAGAAATAAGAGCCGGCCAGTAGTATTGGGTTAAATCAGAAAACCTATAATTGGGGCAGGTAGCGCACTCTGTATTAGGTCCACCTGTAATCTCTATCAACCATACATCTCGGGGTTTACCAGTCCCTAACCCTTGTGCTAATTCTAATGCAAATTTCTCCCATGTAAACAGGTTACTCCATAAACCTCTAGCTAATACAACAGGTTGAGTATTAGCAAATTCCCTGAATTTAGGACCTAGTTCAGCATTTATATGCTTAATGCGTAAGCTAGTGTTATCATTTGTTGTAAGAACGCGTTTAATTGCTAACGTGGAAACATCAGAATTTAGTACATTCTCCACAACCTTAGCAAAATTAGCATTATTCTTTCTATATTTTGCTTGGTTTTCATCAGTATGTAAATAATCGAACACAAACAAACCACCTAAATCTTCTTCACTTACATAATCGACTCTGTCTGTACTAGATTTACTGAAATAGAACTCTTGGTTATCAACTAACTCTCTTAGAGCAGCAATATCTCCATCAATTTCGTTGCCGAATACATAAATATTTGTTCCAGCACGAATTACTATACCATTATAAGGCAGTCCTTCACTCTTTGAGGTATAAGTTATAAGGTTGCTTTCATACTTCCACCTCTTTCTGTCAGTTTCCTGCTGTCCTTTTGGAATATTGCTATTTTTCCTCCCGACGTAAATATTTACATCTTGACCGCTGGAGACAACATTCACGTATTGCCCCAAGAAATTTTTAATTGTATTTTCTAATACTGGATAGTCTGTTGTGACTTCAATGTAAGCATTAATTGGATCATTTGTTGATTTCCTAGCATAATTGTTTTTGTCATCAGTTTCAGCTACAATATTTGTAAAATCAACAGTAATTGATACAAAATCAGTTGAATTTGTATCCCACAATACTGATACATTCTGATTTTGGTATTGAGAAACTGAAATTATTTTTGATTCGTTTATTGTTACTTTTCCGCTTTGGGTGTTAGTCCCCCTGAAATCAATTACAATGTTACTTGCAGTAACTTTTTCTACTGTTATTAAGGCTGTAATATTTTTTTTATTTCCTTGTTTTTTTATTGTAACATCACTTGTTTTTATTGCCAAATCAGTTTTATTAATGCAAATACTGCAATCAAAACTTAAAGAGTCATAATCGTTATTATTGTCAATAGTTGAAGATTTTGTGCCGCAGAAAGTAGCATTGTCACTGCAATAAATATCAATTGATTGGCTATTTCCGCAGACTGCATCTCTATAGCTTATTTCCTTGAAGCCATCCGAATCAGTTGTGCCGTTCAAAATTCCATTGTTATAGACTTTAGTTCCATTTATCGGATTGCTCTTTAAATCTGTTACAATTACTGAAATTGTCCCGTTGCAAGTCTGTGTTGTTTGGTTTGCTCTACATGGTGATGCAGGTGTAGAATTTCCATTGGTGCCAAAGTCTGCATTTACCTCGTCTGCACTTGAGTCGCAGGAAGTGTCAGCCGAGCAGGTAGCAGTTCCTATATCTTTAGTGCCACCACTGTAGAAGCATCTATCTGCATATTGGGTTGAGCTTGTGCAAACATATTGGCGTTGACTGCAGATATAATACCTCCTTAAGCCCAATCCCCTTGTTTTATAGCCATTTTCATTATAACAATACAGGGCGTCTATTTCTTTTGTGGTAGAGGATGAAGTAGGAACCTGGTGATTGCCTAAAGAGCCTTGGGAAGTACATCCAGTGCTTGCAGCTGAACATGTATTGTCAAACGTTGTGTTAGTTCGGCAATTGTCTATGTTGGTTTGTGTACCGTAGCATTTTTCATAAGGATGTAAGTTTTCATCATCATAACATTCCGCTAGAATGGTTTCGCCTGTTTGAGGCAATATTTTTGCTCTTAAATCCCAATTCTTAAAAACTATCGAATCGTGCTTGCAATCAACACCACTAGGACATGTAAGTGTATAATCATCTGATAAATTTATTACATGCGCCAAAAGTATTAAAGTGCCAAATTCATCTACATTATAAATATTTGATTTCTTTCTGCCATCATTAAAAGTTATATTAACCGAATAATAACCAATGCTGAAATTAACATCATCAATAATCCCAGTTCCATTCAGCCAGAAATTAAAAGTAATGTTTGGTAAGCCGAAATTAGTTATATTAAATATTTCATAAAAATACGATAGGTTAGCTAATGTAAAATTACTAATATTTAGCATAACTTGCACCATCCCATATCCATACAAATCATCTTTTCCAATAGTACCCAAGTCCAAAGCATCATTCCTTAATTTCGCCCTAATCTGTTCATTTGTTAAGGATTTATTAAACGATTTTATCAAAGAGGCAACTCCTGCTACATGTGGAGCAGCCAAAGAAGTGCCCGATGAAATGAAATATTGATTATTTAATGATGTGGAATTAATATCAACTCCAGGGGCAACTAATTCCTGCTCAAAGCCATAAGAAGAAAATGAAGCCAGATTATCATTTGAATCAACTGCACCAACAGCAATTACAGTATCATATTTTGCTGGATATAAAATATTATCTTGTCCATTATTTCCAGAAGCGGCGATAAGTAAAATATCTTTATTATAGGCTTCCTGCAAAACTTCCTTGAATATTTGTGAATAAGAGTTAAACCCAAAACTCATTGAAACTATGCTTATATTATTGTCAATTGCCAATTCAATGCCTGCTATTGCGTTGCTTAAGTCTCCAGTAGAGCTTTGCATTATCTTAACAGAATACAAGGAAACATCCGGAGAAACTCCAGCCAACCCTTCATTATTCAGCAAAGCTGCTATTACACCGGCAACAGAAGTGCCATGACCATTGCTGTCAAAATAGTTATTGTCAACAAAGGAAACTCCTCCTGCGATAGCTAAATCATCATGCACGCCGATTCCAGTATCTAAAATAGCAACCTTAACACCAGAACCATTGCTTAAATTCCAAACAGAATCAGCCTTAACCTTTTTTATGTTAAAAGGTACAATATCCCCTAAAACTTTTATATCCTGTTCCAATTCTATAAACTCAATTTCGTTGTCTTCAATTAAGTCTTCTAAATCCTTAACCTCACCGCTTATTTTAGTTACTTTAAACTTTTCAATTTTCTTCTCTAAAGTAACATTAATCAATTCATTCTCATCAATAGAATTCCTAAATTTGATTATATATTTTCTTGACTCTTTTTTGTCTTTTATATTTTTTAGATATTTTTCAGTTTCGTTATTCAGCTTGTTTTTATTTAACTCGACTATTTTTGTTAAATTTTTTATTGGTATTTCTGGCAATGTTATATTTGTTGTTTCATTTAATGCCAAGTTGATGCTTTGGTTTATAGAAATATTTTCTGTTGGAATAGTTAAATTTGCTGTTTCATTTATTGTTGTTTGATTCAAATTAATTGATTTGTTTATCAATGAGATATTAACAAAACTTGAGTTGTCTGTAGAATTCAGCACCTGTGCGCTTGCAAAAACAATAGCGCCAAAGAGCAAGGCAAGTAATGCAACCAAACTCAACTCGCCTTTTTTGTCTTTTGACACTTTTGGCACCTCTTTTGAATCACCTCCTGCTATTTGGTGGCATTAATCATTAATTCTATAGTCTTAGTTATGTTTGTGCTTGTTATGTTTGACATCTCCAACACGTACAAGACAGGGGTTAAATTAAACATATTTACATGCTGCTCCCCTTTAGACACAAAATTAAACGCCCATGCCTTGCTGCCTTTCTTTGCCATTCTGTCAAAAGTTCCTTTTACTTGCCCATTTGACAGATTTCTGGTATAAATCTGCACTTCTGTGTAATTAGTGTAACCACTTAGCAAAGCATTTTGGATGCCTGCGCCTATTGTTGCATCTCCGCTTGTCTCTAAACCTGTTATTGTTAAACTTAAAGGACCGCTTGTGCTTGTTGTATTCATGTTTCCAGAACTATCTTTGCAACTTAGATAAACTATAGAGTCCTCGTAAACTAATTCGTCTCCATCTATTAAAGTGCAAGCGTGCTCTATAGTATTTTCTCCAGAAGTGCAGTTTCTTAGACTTCCAATTGCTGTGTAGTTGAAGTTATTTAATCCAATGGCACAATATGCAGCCTCGCTTGTATTGAAGTAAAGAGTTGGCGTTGTGTCGCTGGTGCTGCAAGGATTTGAGGGATTTGTATTCCAGTTCGAGCAAGAAGAGCCTTGGTCGCTGTAGTTTATTATAGTGGGTAGTGTTGTGTCTGGAGCTATTGTTACATTTAAGCAATTACTTCCATTGTACATGCACATCACGTCAGTATCTACTGCACAGCTTCTGCTTAATATAACAACATCAGAAAAGTTTAGGTTTTTGCCGCCTCCAACATGCGAGCCTGATTGGTATTGGACATTAATATGGAATAAACAAGGTGGCAAGTCAGCAACTGTGATAGTAGTAGAAGCTAATAACACCCCATCTCGCAAGTAGCTTAGATTTGTTCCTCTTAAATTTAAGGTGTGATGATGCCGTCCACCACTAAAGGTGTTATTTCCATTAAAAATTTTATCGGCGCCACTATATTGTAGATTAATATAACCATTTGGCGATTCGCTATGAATTCCCCAGTGAGGTCTTCCTGCTGAATTATCTTTGTCGATGCAATTGAAAAGCCACTGCTCGCTTGGCGCTTCTGTTGCAAAGTCAACGTCATGCTGAACCCATCCCATAACGCAAAAATCGCCTGAAAAGCCGTAATCATTGACATTATCTAAAGTTGAAAGATACTGATTAGTGTGGTCTAAGAAAGCAAACGAGCCATTAGGTGTTGTATAAGGGTCTGGAACTGCATATTTGATGTTTGTTCCAGTAACACTCAAACCTTTGTTTAATCGAAATGGAGCATAATCAGTTTGGTTGCCGCTTGTAGCATTCATTCTAAAATGAGATGTTAGGTTTGATTGGTTAATATTTGGAATAGCTGAATTATTGTTCAATCCAAAAGCGTTGACATCAAAAATAAAAAGTATAAAGAACAATGCAAATATCAAGGTTGCTTTTTTCATTTTGTCACCTCCGTAAGAATTAGTTTACCCAGATAGAAGCTTGGGTCGTTTTCAACAAAATTATCCCTTGAGTTCTTATAAAATGTTTTTATGCTATTATCGCAAATCTCAAAGCGCTGGCAGCTTTTCCCGCCTTTGCAGTCAGTAAACTGCCCTTTAAATGCACCATCCTCATTGGAGACGCAGGTTACAATAAGGCAGTTGTTTTCAGTATTTTGTATGCAGGCTCCCCATTGAGAAAAATCAATTTCTTTTTTCTCTGTTGTAGCGCCTTTATCGATTGAAACAATGTACTTATTTGGCGGTGTGCATTCGGTTGAATTCTTTGTAACAGTTACTTGCACTAATTTGCCTGTAAGATTCAATATGTCTTGTTGTGTAGAGCAGTCTGTATTTGGACCAGAGGTGTTCAGGCAGAGGGAATAATTATGATAATAGTTGTAATTACCATAAACATCCTGCACTTCATTATAGAAATTAGTGGTGCATGTCTTTACTTCTTCAACGCTTATAGTGCTTGTCACTTGAGAAATCTGGCTTGCCACCGTTAATGCCAAAACGCTGACTAATAACAAAACTAAAGCTATTTTAGTTATTTTCATGGAAAACCACCCCTGAGTTTGATCATTTTTTTGATGATAAAAAATAAATTGAAAGAAGCATGTATAAAGAAATACCCTTAGAGCTACCTAAAAAATATTCAACTGAAATTTTTACACCCCTTTTGTTTTGGTGCAAAGCAAATAACTCCACCCCAGACTAGTACTATAAAAATAGCTAATATTTAAACATTTGTAACCCCCCCTTAAAGTACATATATTTTACTGCTTTAAAGAGAAAAAATTGCAGATAATAAAGTTATTTTTTAAACCTATTTTCCAGATACCACTCACATAACAGCTTAAGCCCTTCCTCAATTTTTGTTTTTGGGCTGTAGCCGAGAAGCTTTTTTGCCTTTGAAATGTCCGCATAAGTCTGCTTGACATCGCCTGGCTGCATTTTTTCTTTTACAATCTTTGCTTTTTTGCCGAGGTTTTTTTCTATTATGCCTATGAAATCCTTCAGCTCCACAGGATTTCCGCAGCCCAGGTTTATAATTTCATATTTGGCATCCAAATCCATGCTTTTCATGATTCCGGAAACAACATCTGCTATGAAAGTGTAGTCCCTTCTTGTCGAGCCGTCGCCGTACATTTCTATGTGCCTGCCATTGGCAATGCTGTCAACAAACTTGTAAGGCGCCATGTCAGGCCTGCCGCAAGGGCCGTAAACCGTGAACAGCCTCAGGCACACGCTTGGAATTTTATAAAGGGAATTGTATGTGTAGCACAGCAGCTCCCCTGCTTTTTTTGTAGCGGCATAAGGGGATATCGGGGAATTTGTAATGTCATCTTCAGAAAACGGCACTTTGTCCCTATTGCCGTATACGCTTGAGCTTGATGCAAAAACAAATTTTTTAACTCCGTTATGCCTGGCAAGCTCCAGCAGGTTCAAGGTGCCCCTCACATTGACTTCCTCGTAAATGAAAGGGTTCTGTATGCTTGGTCTTACGCCAACCATGGCAGCAAGATGGATTATTTTGTCGATTTGGTTTTCGGAAAATATCTTCTGCAGACCCGCAAAATTCCTTATGTCTTCCCTGTAAAGCTTGACTTTAATGTCCTTTATGTTCTGCTCCTTGAATTTAGGATTGTAATAATCGTTGAAGTTGTCCACTCCGACAACGCTGTGCCCCTGCCTGACAAGCTCTTTTGAAGCCCGGCTGCCTACGAATCCCGCTGCCCCTGTAATCATTATTGCGCTCATTTTCTTTTGTAGATTACGACATTAGTTTCGTTGTTTTCATAAACCTTTTGGAAATAAGGCATGTAATAGGCAAGCGAGTCCTTTTTTATCGGGCTGTGGACTTTGTTGCTGATGTCCAGAATATAGCCTATTTTTCCCATAGGGGGCTCAAGGCTCGGCACAAGGTTGTAGCCTGTGCCTCTTGCAGGAAATGACTGCCTTCCAATCCTGTAGCCAAGGCACTGCCCGGGAACAATAAACAATGCGCTCTTGCCAGTGTTTTCCTCAACCCACTCAAAATCCTTGTCAAGATTTTTCCATTGATGAGTTATTATTGCGGATTTAGCCGCTTCTGATGCCGAGAAAACAACTGCAAACAATATAAGGAATGCTATGACAAGCGCCTTGTTAATCTTAGCAAGCCTCTTGATTCCGAATGCCCACAAAATGCCGAGAAACGGCACAGCTGTGAGCATGTACCTTGTTGATGTGTTGCCGTAATTGAACTGGTAAAAGTAGAGGAAGAACAGGTAGGGCAGCGCAACCCAGAGCGCAAGCCGGAAATTTTTATTTCTGAAGCACTTCTTTTTGAAAATAAATAAAAGCGGCACCAAGGATATGATTGTGAAAACAACCCACAGGACTATCCCAGTCCTGAACAAATTATTTTTGAACAAAAACAAATTCTCGTATTTTCCGTCCGGCACTCCAAACAATGCAAGATGAACCTCAATATAAGCGTCCTGCACATTAAGCATGTACGCAAGCTTGTCGGGCTTGAAGTCGTGGGCTGACTTGTAATAGCCGCCAAAAAGGGAGTTGAGAAACGGCCAGACCGGGTTGTGCAGCAGCGTGTAATTTCTTGCATACCATGGCGAGGCAACCAAAAATCCTATCATGAAAAAAACGAGAAATTTGCCAAAAAAATTTTTCCTGTATTTTTTGAATATGAGGCAAGCAAGGGCAGGCGCCATGAACAAAGAGTTTATCCTGCCAAGCAATGAAAGCCCGAATGCAATGGACGAGAAATAAAACCTGCCAATAATCAAAAGGTAAAAGCTCAGCAGCGCGAAAAACGCGCCTGCCATGTCGATATGCGCTGTTGTCGAGTGATAGATGCTCAAAGGCAGGAATGAAGTGAATATTACTGCAAACAATGCTGTGTATTTGTCAAAAAGCCTTCTTGATATCAGGAATGCAAGCACAACCATGCCGCTTCCAAACAAGGGGCTTGCCATGCTTATCCCAAGGCTGCCTTTGCCGAAAATGCCGAACAGATTGTAAAGAAATGCTCCGGCTATGTGAAACAAGGGCTCATGCGCAAATATCTCCCTTCCGATGTAGTCAAAAAGCGGAAACCTCAGATTCTTAGCGAGGAAGCTTGCCGCAGAGGCGTGATAGCAGGGATCGCCGCCCTCAATTGTGTAGGAAGCGATAACAAACCTCAGAATAATGGCAAAAATTATGATGGCTATTGTCAATTTTGAAACAAAGCCCTGCTCTCTGAAATTTTTGATTGTATTCATCTATCCTCGGCATTGGCGCATGTTTTATAATGTTTTCGGAAACATTTAAATAGTAAACTCTATACTTTTCGGCTGATGAAGAGGATAAAAGTTGTTGTGTGGGACGGCGACAACACGCTCTGGAACGGGACTGTTTTCTACAAGGACAAGGAGAATGTAAGCCTGAAGCCCGGCACAAAAGAGGCTTTGAAGGAGCTTGACAAAAGAGGCATAAAAAGCACGATATGCAGCAAAAATTATTATGAGGATGTTGAGTCGATTCTTAAAAAATTTGAGATTGCAAAATATTTCCAGCACCCGCAGGTTGGCTGGGGGCTGAAATCAGACGCGATAAAAAATATTGCAGGCGCCTTCAATGCGCAGTTTGACGAGATGATCTTTGTCGACGATGACCCGTTCCAGCGCGCAGAGGTTGCATCACAAATATCAGGCATAAACATAGTGCCGCTTGACGACCCGATAGACATCCTAGGATTGGAGGGAGTCGTGCCATTGAATGCTACAGAAGAGGACAGGAAAAGGGTGCAGCTTCTGAAAGAGCAGAGGAATAGGGAGGAAGCTGAAAAAAATTTCAAAGGGAATTATAAGGATTTCCTGAAGCAGTGCAGCATGGTCATGACTGTGAGGCCGATAGAAGAGGAAGATTGGACAAGGGTAACCCAGCTGCTGAACAGGACAAACGAACTTAATGCAACCGCAAACAGGTACACCTTGGAGCAGTTCAACAACCATTATGAAAAAAATAATGATGTCATAATGGTTGTTGAATTAAAGGATGTGTTTGGGGACTACGGAATCATTGCAGAGACGATCCTGGAAAACAAGGATTACGGATGGTTTGTAAGGGACTTGGCTGTTTCGTGCAGGACAATGGGCAGGGGGATAGGAAGCGCATTGGTTGTTGCTGTGCTGAATTACGCAAAGGAAAACGGAATCAAAAAAGTTGTCGGGAGGCTTGTCGAAACAGAGTCAAACTGGCGCATCAGGCCGCTTTACGAAAAGCGCAATTTCAGGAAAATCTCATCTGATGACAAAGCGGCATCGTACGAGTTTGACTTGGACAAAGACGAAATGCCCGAGTACCCTCCATGGATGAAGGTTAATTTCCTTATGGAAGAGATTGCAAAGGAGCGGACAGGATAATCCTGTTTTTCTTAAGAAATTATTTAGATTAAATATCATTATATATTTTACTTATTTTCTATATTGTAAATTACTCTAAAATCTGATTTATTTTCCATATTGTTTTCAATATTGAAGTTAATTCAACTTGCTCGTAAGAACCTTAAAAATCCTTTCTGCTGCTTTGCCGTCCCAAAAATGCGGTATTTTGGCTTTAACAGCATGCCCTTTGACAAGGCTGCTGCAGACTTTGACTATCTTTGCCTTGTCTGTGCTGACTATCATATTAGTGCCTTGACTCACGGTTACAGGCCTTTCTGTGTTGTTCCTTAAAGTCACGCAGGGCACTCCAAGAACAGTGGTTTCTTCCTGAATGCCCCCTGAGTCAGTAAGCACAAACCTGCTTTTTGACATGAGGCATAAAAAGTCAAGATATCCCAATGGCTTTGTTATTATGAGGCTGCCTATGCTTCTAATTCTTTTGTCCAGCCCAAATGACTCCAAGTTTTTTTTTGTCCTTGGGTGCAGCGGAAATACTGTTTTTATTTTTGCGCCTATGTCTTCCAGAATATCCAGTATGTTTTCAAAGGATTTTTTGTTGTCAACATTGCTGGGCCTGTGCAGCGTTAAAACACAATACCCTTTTTTATGCAGCTTTAACCGCTCCAGTATTCTGGATTTTTCCGCTTTTTTCCTGTGGCTCAGCAAAGTGTCTATCATCACATTGCCGACAAAAAAAATCTTATCTTTGCTTATGCCCTCATTTAAAAGGTTTTTATTCGCGCTTTTTTCAGTTGTAAACAAAAAATCGCTTATTTTGTCCGTGCGTATGCGGTTGATTTCTTCAGGCATGGTGTTGTCAAAGCTCCTCAGCCCTGCTTCGACATGCGCAACCTTTATGCCCAGTTCATGGGCTGCTTCTGCGCCAGCAACTGTGGAATTTACATCCCCCACCACAATAACCAAGTCGGGCTTTTGCCTTTCAAGCGCAACTTTGATTATTTTTTTAAGAAAGCTTCTTTGCTCATCCACGCCAACGCCAGTTTGGCAGACTAAGTGTTCATCCGGTTTTGGCAACCCAAGCTCGTCAAAAAAAAGCCTGCTCATGGAAAAATCGTAATGCTGCCCTGTATGGACCAAAATGTGCTTTATTTTATGTTTTTTGAACTCGTTTACCAATGGGGCAATTTTCATAAAATTTGGCCTTGTCCCCACAATGCTTAAAATTTTCATTCATCTCCCGTAACCCAAATATATTTAAATAGTTTCCTATTGCAGAATACCATGAAAAAAACCAGGATAGCGAGCGTAATCCCGCCTCATGTAACAACACAGTCATTCGTAAATCTTTCAAAAGTCTATTCCTACATCTCAAAAAAATACAATGCCGAGATAACCGTGTTTGTTGATGATAAACTGGATTACAAGCCAAAAAGCCTGAAAATAAGGAAGGTTTTCGGGATTGACAGCCATTTCGGGCTGTACAAGATTTTATTTTTTCTTGGATTACCGAGGTTTTATTACCCAACGCTTGTAAAGGAACTTAGGGGGTTTGACGTGATTGAGTCAAGCACCCCGGAGTTTTACATCTATGCCCTGCAGGCGTATCACGCTGCAAAAAAATACAACTCAAGGCTTGTGCTGAGAACCAGCCAGGCAACATATGACTTTTTCATGTTCCCTTACACAAAGCGCATTGCACTGTTTTTTGCAGGAAAAGCCTGCAGATTCGCGTCGTGCCTTTGCTTCACTCACCCTGAATCAAGGGACGCGTATAAAAAAATGGGACTGATTGAGGGAGGGGCAGGCAAAAAAATCAGGGTTATAGGGCATGGAGTTGACACAAAAATATTCAGGCCGCTGAACATTAAAAAAGACGGCAAAAAAACAATCCTGCTTTCAGTGGCTGCTTTGATAAAAGTCAAGGGGCATCAGAATATAATAAAAGCCGCCAAGATTCTTGTTGACAAAAACTACAAAAATATTGAACTATGGGTTGTCGGAGAAGGTAGCTACAAAAAAGAGCTTGAGGAGCTTGCAGAAAATCTTGGAATAGCAAGTCATGTGAAGTTCCTTGGGGCTTTGCCGCATGGCGAGCTTGTAAAGGTGTACAATAAAGCAAGCATGTTTGTTTTCAGCAACCTTAGCGATGTGACTCCTGCTGTAAGCGAAGCCATGCTGTGCAACCTGCCTGTTGTGGCAGCCAGGTGCAATGGCTTGGATTTTGTGATGCCATCTGAAAAATATGGGATTGTGGCAAAGCACGGCAATGCTGAGGATCTGGCAGGAGGCATAGAAAGGCTCATGCTGGACAAAAAGCTCCAGAGAAGTATTGCTGCAAACGCAAGAAAGCACATACTTGAAAATTTTTCCATAGAGAAGGTTGGCGACAAGCTTTACAGCGCCTATTATACGAGAATAAAGGCGAAAGAAAGCTTTAAATAGTACTATTTCACCCATAAAACAAAATGAGAAGCAGAAATTTCAGATTTTTGTTTGCAATTGCCAGCTTTGCAGGCCTGGCTGCAAGCGCCTCTGCATACATAGACCCAAGCACAGGAGGCGTTTTGCTTAACACCATATGGCCTTTCATTGTCGCGGTTTTCTCTGCAACACTGGCTTTTCTTCTGAAGTGGTTCTGGAAGCCAATCAAGAAAACTTTTGGGAAACTGAAAGGCGAGGCAAAGGGCAAATAATCAATCAGGGTTGTAGAATTTCTTTATGCTTTTGTTATTCACCCATTGAAGCGCTTTTTCATAATCCTCATTTGTGTCAAATTCCATCCAGCCGTGCTTTATCGGCACAGGATAAACTTTATGTCCTGACTTTATAATCAAATTAAGCATATTGGTCATATCAAGTTTTTTGAATGATTTTTTTGTATCTTTGAATGCTTCATTTTTGTTCCAGTGAATTTTTTTGTATTTATTATACAATTCTCTAAAAAGGGTAATACCTTTTTTTGAAAATTTAACCAAGCCTATATACCTTATTCTTGCCTTTTCCAATGGACAATTTGGGACGCCGATTTCAGCAATACTGCCGTCTTTCCCTATCACAAAGCTTTCAATGTCTTCCTGCCATTTGCCAAGCCTTGCCTTCCAGTATCTCAGATAGTCAATGTCAACTGCAACCCCTATGTCAACAGGCGCTTCAATCACCTGCTTTGCGATTCTTTTTTCATACAATATGTCACCATAGCAGACAAGAATGTCATCATTTAATTCTTTCTCGGCGCACATAAGGCTGGCAACCATATTTGTGCTTGCGTAATTCGCATTGTGGCAATAGTTTACATTCTTTATTTTTATTTTATCTTTCATGTAACCTGTTACAATGACGATTTCATTAATGCCGCAGGCTCTCAAAGTTTCAACCTGCCTTTCAATCAGCGTTTTTCCGTTGAAATTGAGCATGCACTTAGGCAGGTCTTTAGTGTACTTGTCCAATCTTGTGCCCATGCCAGCTGCGAGGATTATGGCTTTCATTTGAAAACTATTTTCTCCAAAACAATTTTCCTTCAATAAACGCCTTGACCAACTTCTTATTTGCTTCCTTATCGCAACCTTCCCTTTCAGGATGCCAGAGAATGCCTGCAATCATGTGCTTTGGATAATAAAATCCTTCGATGATACCGTCATCAGAAACTGCAAAAGGCTTTAATTGCCTTGACAAGGTGCTTTTGTCAACGCCCTGCTTGTGGTAGGAATTGACAACAAATTTTTTCCTGCCCAGATATTTTTCAGCTTTTTTGTCCACAATTTCAACACCATGTCCCACGCGCACATGGCTAGTGCCTGTTTTCTGCTCAATGTCTTGAACAAGCTTTCCCCCGAAAAAAACATTGATGAATTGCCCGCCCCTGCATGTGCCAAGCAAAGGCAGCTTTCTTTTTAACGCTATTTCAACAAGCTTTTTCTCTGTATTGTCCCTTTCAGCGGAAAAATCCTCATCCATGCCTTTTGCGCCGTAAAGCGCAGGGTTTATGGAATTGCCGCCGCTCAGGATTATTCCATTTATGGGCATATCTTTAAAATATTTGTCCAGATTCCTGCTTACATTCGGCACAGGAACTAATGTAATGCCGAATTTCTCGTAATACTCGATGTAGTCATTTTCAAGGGCATCGCGATTGGCGCCTTTGTCCATCTTCATGCTTCTTTGGGAAATTGCTATGAGCATCAGGCACCCCTTATGGGCTCTATTTTATGTGACTTGCAGTCTAGGTGTATGTAATCCGCACTAACAAGATTGTCGAACACCACTCCGCAGCCGATTGCTGCAGGAATCCCGAATTCAGCGCACCTTATTGACATGTGCGAAGCCACTCCCCCGTATTTTGTTATCAGGCCTGCTATGCCCCTTGTGAATATCCAGTCATAGCCAGGGTCGCCGCTCTCTATCAGTACTATCTTGTTATCAATTTCGCCTACGTTTCTCCCATCGAATTTGCTGAGGTTTACTGCCTGCGCCTTAACATTTTTTGCAGTTATGTAATTGGGCCTTGGGGCGTAGTAAGCTATGACATCCAGATCTTTTTCCGAGAAGATTATTGGAGGCATCTCAATTTTGTTGTTTAGCTCTCTTTCCTTTTTTCTTAAAGTGATTATGCCTTTCCATTTCCTGGTAAGCTTTTCCCTGCCGAGATTTGTTTCGCTGAGCAAGGCATCAACATCAAGCATAGCCAGCTCCTGCCTTGTAAATCCCATTTCTTCCCCGGCCAGCGCTATAAGCTCAAGCGCGTCGCTCAGGTTTTTCGTGAACTGGAATTTTGAGAGCTCTCTTGCCTCCAAAGCTGATTTTATGAATTCGAGCAGCTGCATTGCATCAAATTTCAGGCCTTCCTGCTTCAGGACTTTTGTAATCCTCCCATAAGCATCATTATCCATTATGAAAGAACCCGAATGCCCGTCATGCAAATCAAAGCTTAAGGTTTTTAATAGCCCTGGGTTTGACTCGTACCTTGGGCTTGTAATGTCATAAGAGCCCGGCCTTAAGTGGTAGTATTTCTTTATGAAGTCATCATGCTTCATCGCGCCTGAGCCAAGCAGCATAAAATCTTTGCTCATTTCCTTGGCAACAGTGCTTACTGAATTCATGAAATTGTCATAGAAATTTTCGTCAATCACATTCCGGCGCACGAGGCTTTTCAGTATTATTTTTCCCACAAATGCCAGCCTTGCCAGCCTTGAAAACTCGACTGTGCCCTTTTTCCTGCAGTCGTCAAGCAGGAATTTTGCATTGCGAAGCATGTCTTCAACCGAATTGTAATGGGCTGAATTCTTCCTTGTCCTTTCCCTGTTTGCTTCCATGTCCTTGAGGAATTTCAAGTCCTCCTTAATTGATTCCTTGGAGTGCACTACAAGGCTGTTGGTGAGCTTTATCAGGGCTTGTTTAAGCTCTTCAATATCTTCTCTTGCAAAGCCTGGTTTTGAAAGCTCCTCTGCCCTTTCGCCAAACGCCATGTCATAGCATGTAAACAAAACCTCAAACTCCACCTTGTCCTGCATATCCGGATTTTTCTCGAGCTTGTCGAGGTAGAAATCAACGAGCTTCTCGCGCAGCTTCTGCGACAATGCAGCAGGCACGAATGAGTTGAAAGTGTTCCTAACGTCGATATAAGGCTTGTTGCCGAGCAAAACAACGAGCTTTGCCGGGTTCACATTATAATATCCCTGCGATGTCCTTGCTTCGTGCCATGCGCTGTCTGTTATGAGATAGTCATAAAGAGAGTAGTCAAGATAATTCGGGTTGTCGCCTATTATCTCAGCAGGGTTCCAGTCCGGCATATCAGCGAGTATTGTTCTTTTCCCAGCAAGATGGGGCTTTCTGGCTGAAAGCTCGGCAAACCTGCCCTTTAACAAATCAATCCTGCTTTTGACTTCAGAATCGTCAGTCTCGTATTTGTGGCTTGTTGTCAACGGCCTTACCTGGAAGATTATTACCTCGCTTTTGCCGTTCACTGCAAACTCTATGTCAAGCCCGATATTTGGGATTATGCTTTCTATCTCTTTTACAGCTGCCAAAAGGTTCTGCATGTTGCCGGGCAATGAGCTTGCATCCGCAAATCTTGATATTTTCAATGTCCTGCTCTCGACACCTTTCGTGACTGTATCGGACTTCCCGGTTGAGTTGTCATAATTGACTACATAGTAGGGGGAGTTCTTTTCCAATGACCTTGTAAGCGCCACCCCGCTCATGGCAATGTTCTCTGTCTGCTGCTGGACTAGAACCTGGTTGAATGAGTTTTCGGATGACTTGTGCTTGTAAGAGCCGATTACTTTTCTTACAGCAGCCTCAGTCTCCTTTGAATCTGCTGAGCCAACATTAAGCTCTGTTGCGAAATAGCCTGCCATTGAGCTGTCAAGAGTGTCTTCGTTGACAGCAGAGCTCCTGACTGCGATTTTGAAAGGCCGGAATTCCTCTTTTATTTTTTTGAGCAATTCATCTTTCTTGTTTTTCCAGTCTGAAACAGAAAACACAAACATGTTTTCAATCCTTGACTTGGTGAGCAAAGGCTTGAGCGCAGCCAAAGTATCCGCTTTTGTCGAGATTATAACCTTGTTGCCCTTTTGGTACTCTTTGTCTATTTTGACTTCCCCTTTTATCAGCGACTCAAAATGAATGACATCCTTGAGCTTGTCCTTGTTTTCTATAAGCTCTGTTATGATTTTGTACGTGGAAAGCCTTCCATAATAAGGGTGCTGCACGACTTTTCCGCCAATTTGGCTTATGTATTCAGAGCCGTGGACATAGCTTAAGTCAGAGCCGTGGACAAGAATTATCTCTGCGTTTGGAAATTCCTCATGTATCTTCTTGAGGTTCTCGGTTGGGTCTCTTGAGTCCTGCACCATAACCCTGTCAACGCAATTCAGGCTTGAAATGATGGATTTTCTTTCCTGGAGATTGGCAATCGGCTTTGCCCTGTATTCCTCCACAGCCTTGTCAGTCAGCACACCGACTATGTTGTAGTCAGAAATAGACTTGGCAAACTGGATTGAGTTAAGATGCCCGTAATGGAACAAATCTGCGGCAACTCCGCTATATGCTATTTTCTTTATAGAGGCTCTTTTTACCTCTACTATATCGCCTTCTCTGATGCTTGAGCCTGTAGGGATTGTAATGCACAGCTGGTTATTGGATTTGTTCTTCCATACTATCTTTTTCATATTCCACTAGTGAGACTAGTAAAACTATTTAAAGATTACTATTTACGATGTTATTTAACATATATGTTAAAATATAGATGTTTAAGAATAGAATGGTTAGGTTAGATTAATCCCTTATCTTTTAAGCTATTATAAACAATCCCAGCCACAACTTTGCTGCCGTGGTTTGAGTAGTGCCCGCCGTACTTGTTGTCGTCAGAGTAGATGTCATCCAGATCCTTGCGGTTAATCAAATATGGCGTCAGGTCAATCACATTCAATTTTTTGCCTGCACTTTCAATGAAATCACCATAATACGGCTTTTTTCTTTTCCTGTTGAAAATCAGGTCATCCTTCTGCGGCATCAGAAGGAAAACAGGCACGAATTTGTTTTTCCTGCCCCAGCCTGCAAATTCGTCAAGCAGTTTTTCAAACAGCTTTACAGCGTATTTGTTTTTCCTGTAGAGGTTGTGCCTGAGTTTCAGATTAATGTGCATTATAACTTTCATGGGAGCCGGATAAACCTCAGTTTTTTTTTCTTTCTTAAACCATTTATGCCATGAAACTAGGAATACAAGGGGAATGTTCCTCAAAGGGCTGCCCAAAATCGATACAAAATACGGGAATCTTATCATCTCTTTCCTGAACTTGTTTTCATAGAAGTAATCGTGCTTCCTTATCTGGGGCAGATATTTTTTGTACACGAGAAATTTGTCCTCGTTGTCTATGAAATTTTTAACCAATTTCAGCTTTCCGTTTTTCAGGATAAACCTTGGCTTGAATCCGAATGTGTTGCCAAACTCATTGTAGTGCTTCCACATGTCCATTATCCTGACGATTGTCGACGGGACAACGGCCATTATCACTATTTTTGTCCTGTTTTTTGGATATTCCCTTTTCAGCCTCAAAAATGACTGGTCCAAGCCGTAATTGCCGACTCCAAAATTCAAAACATTTGTTTTTGTAAGCTCGGAAAGGTGCCACTGGCATGTCTCATTGTCATTAACCTGCCTGCCGAATATGAACGAATCGCCGTAAAAAGATATTTTTTTCGGGAGACTTTCATGCCCGGGGTTGCTTCTTGAGCCGTTTTTGCCAATATGGTAAGTTGTTATCCCGAACTTGCCTATTTCGTCCTTTTCAGTATCGGGCTTTCTTGCCCAGCCGAGCTCAGGATCGTAGCCATGGCTGATGAATTTCTTGAGCCCCTCCCTGCTGAATTCAGGATGCTCGTCTTCAGGGGTTATAAGCCACTGGAAGCTCTTTTTCAGGCTCTTAATCAGGAAATACGACAGGATTTCCAGAATCAAAAGCGCTGCAATGTAGACGGCAAAAATCCTGTAGGATTTTATGAAAAGAAATATGCCTGCAAAAACAAGGACAGTTAAAACAGCAATCTTTTTTGGTGACATTTTTTGCAGTTATTGAATTTTATTTAGTTTTACTTAAAAAATCAATTATGAACTTGGCGCCTGCAGAAGAGGACCTGCCAAGGTTGAATATCAGCTTTTTTCTTGCCATTATTATTCTCTTTTTGTACTTTTCTTTTTCCCTTACCATCCTTGCTGCAACGGCATCAACCCTATCAACGTCATTCGGCTGCAGAACAAACCCGATTTGATTCCTTATTTTAATGTCAATGGGCTCTATCCCGAATTTCTTGTACTCCGGATTGTTTATTTTGATGGGCGTGTTTATGAACAGCACAGGCCTTTCTGTCCCGAAAGCATACTCATACACAACCCCGGACCAGTCGCTAATCATTATATCAGAGCTGTAAAACGACTCGAGCGACGACACATTTTCCTCCGGCTTAAAATTGCTGCGGTTTTTGAATTCCGCATAGAGCGCGTCCAAAAACTCAGGATACCTTTTTCTTGTCATTGGATGCGGCCTTAGAATAACCTCGAAATCTGAGTCAAGCAGTTTGCGGATTAATTTGCTGCCGCAGATGTCCAGCATGCTTGTCCTTTCTTCCCACGGGCCCCAACCAGGCGCAACAAGTATCCTTGCCTTGAACTTTGTTTTTATTTTTTTGCCTGCGCTTTTCCATTTTTTGTAGTCTCTATGCATTTTGTCCAGCCTGTAATAGCCAAACTTAACTATGGTTCTCTGAGGCAGCTTATACAGCTGCTCTTCTCTCCGCAGTTCCCTGATCTGGTGGGGGCCGACTGCAAACATCGTGTCATAGTGGAAAAGCCCGCCGCGCCTGATGACATGGAAATAGCTACCGATGTTGTGGAACAGGTAAATATGGTTGGCTCCCCTGACAGACTTTTTTATATGGAACTTGTTTAAGTCAGGCATTGTCATCAGGATAAGCCTGGAGTCCAGAAGCAGGATGAAAAAGCCAAGCAGGTGCCTTATGTAAAATGCATTGATGTTTTTTCTTTTGGTGCGCAGCATAGAATCATTGTGCTCTGATGTGACATAGCACAGCTTCATGTTGTGCCTGCCTGCAAGCTCGTCTATAATCCCCTCAAAAAAGGTGTAGTATGAGCTGTCTTCGGAATAAACTACAACATTCCGCTGGGCTTTGTCTAATTTGAAGAATCTGCGAAATTCACTGAATTCCTTTATAAAGAGAGTCCATTCTTTCATAATAATTGATTAATTAATTTTGTTCGATTTTCTCGAGCTCTTTCTCCAAAAATCTTCTTTTTGTTATATTTACATTATAAAGATTTAGTTTTTCCTGCGGGTCAGCATTGATATTAAACAGAGAGGAGTGCATCCTGTTTTTCGGGTCTTCTGGCTTTATCAGGAGAAGCTCCCACCCATCGTCAAAAATTGCCTGCTGCACGCTCTCATTCAGTTTTGGCCTTCCATAAAGCTCAGAAATCGCGTACCTGCCGACAGGACTTTTGCTAGTTTTAATCAGGGGGAGCAGGCTGGCGCTATCTACATTCTCAGGCGATTCAGTATTTGCCACGTCAAGCACTGTTGAAAAGATATCAATTGTGCTGACAGTTTCCTTTATTCTTTTTGGAGGCAGTTTGGCAGTGTAATAAATCAGCAAAGGAACATGCACGTTCTCGTAGTATAAAGTATGGTGCATAAAGCCGCCGTGGTCATAGAATTCCTCCCCGTGGTCCGCCGTGATTATGATTATGGTTTTGTCCTTTAAGCCCAGCTGGTCAAGCTTGCCAACCAGCTTTCCTATGCTGCTGTCAACAGAGTAGATTTCAGCGTCATAAAGCGCTTTTGCCGTCTCTATAGTTGAGTTCGGAATTGGCAGGTACCTTTCAATTGCATATGCCGGCTTTTGCCTGTAAACAGTTGCAAGCTGTATGTCCTTGTTTGTTTTCCAAACGTCATAAAGTGTTATCTTTTCCTTGGAAAACTGGCTCCTGTATTGAGAGCCGCGGTTGTACGGGTGATGTGGCTCGATGTAATGAACCCACAAAAAGAATTTGTTGTTTGAATTCTTTTCCAGGAATTTGAAAGCATCCCTGTTTATTTCCTCTGCTGACCTTTCGCCGTCAGTCCTGAAAATGAAAGTGCGCATTCCGGGCACATAGTCAAGCAGCCTCTTCATGCTGAGCTTGTTGTAAGTCTGCGTATATTCAAAAAAATCCAGCCTGTCCTTGTATTCCATAAAGCCCTGGCCAGCCCCGTACTTTGACTTGATGTAAACAGCGCTTACCATGCCTGTTGTTACATAGCCCTTGTCCTTCAGCATTTCGCTGATAAAAAGCTCTTTTTCATTAATCACCGGATTCCTTAAGGTAGTATTATGGCGGTATTGGTATCTGCCGGTTAAAACAGACGCCATTGAAGTTTGGGTGTCCGGGCCAGGAGCTATGGCATTGTCAAATACAACAGAATGTTCCGCCAATTTGTTGAGATTTGGCGTGGTATTCAGGTAATAGCCATAAAGCGAGAGATGGTCTGCCCTTGCCGTATCTATTGTTATAAGGATTATATTAGGGTAGTCCTTAAGTCTGCTGTCTGATTTGTAACTCGGGCTGTAATGCAACATGTACACGTCAATAAAAAGCGACACTGCAGCAAATACAAACACAGCAAAGATATAGTTTCCCAAAAACTTTTTTACTTTTGGCTTTTTCAGTTGCAGGGAAGCCAATGACAAAAACTCTTTTCCTTTGAAGAAAATTGCAAAGCCGAATATTGCTGAAAGAAGGGTAACAATCAGGCTAAGGCTGAATGAAGCCGGCTCGATAAAGCTTAAAGGGCTTAGTATGAAGTTGTTTACAAGCACAAGGCCATAAAACATCAGGATAAACGACATTTCTCCCGCAAGATATGCCTCGTTGGACTGGTTGTTATCCAGCCCGAATTTCATGATTTTTTGGGCCAGCCATAAGGAAAAACCAAATACCAAGAAAAACGATACAGACGCTGCTACTGATATAATAAATGCCTGGTAAAGCTCAAACCACTCAAAGCTCCATGAGAATATTCTGGCTAATACATCAACTGTGCCAATTAGAGAGCCAGCCCGCAATCCTGCGGCGGCTGCGATCTTTAAATGCCTTGTCAATTTCATTAAACATTACCTTTTTGCAGGCTTAATATGAGTCGATAAAGCTCATAGCAAAAGACAGGCATTTTAAAAGGTTTTGCTTTGATTTGCAGAACATAATTTGTATTTATCTTTCCAGAAGTATGTTGGCATACCTGCTTCCTGAGCATAATTTAATCAGAGAGGGGCTGCCAATCGGCTCTATCCGCTTCTTTTTCTCGTTTATCAGCTTGATTTTGAATCCATGGCTTTCCAGCCTGCTTAAGAACTCGCCTGGAGAATCGCCGCATTTTATCAAGCCCTTCGGATAAAACTCGCACACCATCTTTACACCTTTCCCTGAATCCAGCAATTTGCCCATCCCCTTCACTGCCAGAAACTCGGCGCCTTCAACGTCAATCTTGATAAAGCCAGGCTTTGCCTTATTTCTCACGAAATTATCTATTGTTATCGAGTCCACCTCTATGAGCTTGCTTCCTGCGCCAAGATCTGACATGCTGTGGTCTCCTTTATAGGCTTCTGACACAAAAAATTTAACTTTTCCTGACTTGTCAATTGCTTGCCCTTATGTTTTTCAGGAGCAGCCTGTAGTTTTCCGGCTCGGGCTCGAAGGCATAAACCCTGCCTTTTCTTCCAACCAAATGAGCGAATATCAGGGTGTAATAGCCTACGTTTGCGCCTATATCATAAACAACCATTCCCTTTTTGACAATCTTGCCCAGCAGCTTTGTCTCAAAAGCCTCAAGCGCAGAAAACTTCCATAGCAGCAGCGCGAAAATCCTGTCAAGCGTGCTTGCATACATTTTGTGCATGCCGACTTTTACCATAATGTCTTTTTCTGGGCTAAAATGCTTGTTGATAAAACTAACTATTTTTTTAGCCATGCCGCTGGAAGCAAGGCTCACAATAAATCCTGAAGCGTCATTTAGAACATTGAAGCTCATTTTGGTTTTCAGAATCCAGCATTGTATATAAAATTATTGAAACAATGGTAAAAGGCATTTGCATTGCCCTAAATCCTGCGTCTTTTACTACAAATGCAAAAGGGCAAAGTTTTAAAATAGGCGTTTTTTATATGGTGTTTTTGACAGATGAAAACAAAGCCGTTGGTTTGGGGGCATAAAGGCAGCACTTGGCTTTTGATTATTTTAGCTTTTGCTCTTGCCCTGAGGCTCGTGTTCTTTACAGGCACTGATGCTTCTGACCCGCTGGCTTATACAAAATATGCAAATATGCTTGCGAAGGGCGAGCCAATAAATGTTGAGAGGGGCGATGCATTCAGGATAGGGCTGCTGCTGCCTGTTTCTGTGCTGTACAGGATGTTTGGATTTAATGAGTTTTCATCAAATGTGCTTGTTATTCTGGCTTCATTGGCTTCAATAGTCTTGATATATAAGTTTGGGGTAATGCTGTTTAACGAGAAGGCCGGTCTGCTCAGCGCATTTTTGCTGAGCTTTTTCCCATTTGACGTGCTGTATTCTACAAGGCTCATGACTGAGCTGCCTTCGGCATTTTTTGTTGCGCTGTCAGTGTACCTGTTCCTGAAGTCTGAAAAAACCGCGAATAAAAGAAAATCGTATGCTTACTGCCTTTTCTCGGGCTTGGCTGTTGGAATGGCGTATCTGATAAAGGAGCTGTCTGTATTAATAATCCTGTTTTTTATCGCCTATGCCATCTACAATAAAAAAATAAGAGCCAGATACTGGCTGATTCCGCTGGGATTTGCAGTAATATTTTTTGCCGAGTCGCTTTATTTTTTAAAGACGACAGGCAACATGCTATTCAGGTTTGATACTATAACAACGGCAACATACTCCATAGTGCTGGAAAATTATGGCAGGGGCAGCCTTCCATTTTCCCTTTTCCACTTCTTTTACATTGCGTTCACAGACAGCAGCTTGGGGTTGTTTTACCCGTTTATATTCATGGCAATATTTTTCTGCATAGCCAGAAAAAAGAAAGATACCTACAGCCTATTGTTATGGCTTATACCTTTGTTCTTATATATCAGCTTCGGCTCAATCAGCCTTACAAAATACATACTTTTCCCAGTTACAACACGACTGTTTTCTATAATAACCTTTCCGGGAATTTTGCTGCTTGCATATTTCCTTTCGCAGGAAGATAAGCTAATCAAAAGAACGCTGATGCCAATCATCTTAATACTTCTTTTCGTGACATCAATAGGCTATATACATGTCTCGCGCCAGAAATCCTTAATCGACAGTGAAAAGGCAACATACAAATTCATAAAAGGGCTTGGCAACAACATATACACTGATGAAAGGACTTTTAATGTTTTTGATTATTTATCGGGCTACGATTTGCCCGACAGCATCAGGAAGTTCAACCACTACGAGCCGCTGAACCCGCAGAATACATACGCTGTGGAGCTTGGCAAAATAACAGATTCTTATATTGTAGTTAACCGCAAGCTTGTAAATTTTTATTTGTCTTACAAGAAGGGCGCCAAGTTTCCGGCTGAAATTTTCAACGTGCCAAAAGAATGGGCTTTAAAAAAAAGTGTTGGAAAAGGGGAAAACGGCATTGAGGTATATTACATCCCTTAATTATTCCATGATTGGCTGGATTTTATTCTATTCTTGCGGCTTCTTTTCCTTGTAATACACCACAATAAGATTATCAATCGGCTTGTTGTGCCATACAACTTCCAGGCCGCATTGCTCGCCCAGCACTATCAGGTCCCTGAGGCGGAAATAGTAAAGATGCTCTGTCGGCATTATGTGCTTCCATGCCTTTCCCTCTTTCCTGTGGTTACTGCATTCAAAGTCATGGGTGCCTATGGCTATCACTCCGTCTGCAGCCAGCCTTTTCCGCATCTCAATCAAAAGCCTGTCAGGCCTTACGACATGCTCTATTGTGTTATAGCAGGTTATGGCATCAAATTTTTCAGGGGGGTAGCTTTCAAGCGTGCTTCTTATCAGCTTTACATTATACCTTTTCCTTCCCTCTTCGAGGGTTTTCTCGCTTAAGTCAATGCCATACGCGTCAAAGCCGGCATCCTTGGCGGCCTTCACAAGAAAGCCCATTGAGCACCCGACATCAAGGAACTTTCCTTTTGACTTGAATTTTGACAGAAAACCTATTCTTTCCCTTGAAATCTCCATAAACTCGTTAAGCCTTTCGTGTATGTCCTTTTCGCCTACTGACACCTGATAGCTTTCCCAGTAATCCCCCGCATACACATCCTGGAAATGCCCGTCCTCGGGCATGGGAAAAACAAATGCAAAGCCGCAGCTGCTGCACTTCACAATATCCTGCCTTTCAAAATCATACACAATCTCATGCTCTTTCGAGCCGCACAGAAGGCAGCTGCCTTTGCCATATTTTAGCTTTTCCATTAATGATTCCCCGCGTACCATTCCACTGTTTTCTTTATGCCTTCCCTTAGCTTTGTTGAAGGCTCCCAGCCCAGCTTTTCCTTCATTTTATTAACTATAAGTATTTTCTTCATGGCTCCGTCAGGCTTTTCCGGCTGCAGGACAAACTCACCTTCCCATCCGACAGTTTCTTTTATTATATTGGCCAATTCAATCACTGAGATGCCTTTTGTAACGCCGATGTTCATTATCTCATTGCGCTCAAACCTGCCAAAATTCTCAATAGACTTCAGCACCCCTTCGGCGGCATCCATTACATAAATCCATTCCCTTATCGGCTTGCCTGTGCCCCATATCTCGACAGTTTTTTTGCCATGTTTTTTTGCATCAGAAATTTTTGCTATGAAGGCTCCCAAGGCATGGGACTTTACAATTTCAAAATGATCCTTTGGGCCGTACATGTTCGGAAACACCAGATGTATGGGCCTGAATTTCGGGTTTTTCTGGCAGTAGGCAAAGCAGTCTCCCCACATCATCTTTCTTGGAAGCCCGTAGGTGAGAACGCTGTCATGGATTGCGCCGTCCCAGAACTTTGATTCTTCGTACTCCTCCAGATGCCCTGGGTAAGTGCAGTTTGGCATTATATTGATCAACTTATTAATTCCGGATTCGTTGCATGCCCTGACAACATTCAATCCAATGTTTACATTATCCTCGAATACTTCCACAGGATGCAAAGCGTTGTATGCTATTCCGCCTACATGCGCAGCGCAATGCACCACTAATTCGGGCTTGATTTTATCAACAAATTCCTTGAATTGGCTGTAGTTGCGGATGTCAATGCCTTCTCTCCTGCTGCATGAATGCACATCAAATCCCTTGTTTCTGAGCAATTCCACTACATTGCTGCCCAAAAACCCTGTTCCTCCTGTTACAAGTATTTTTTTCATCTCTTCTCTGCAAAATGGGATTTTTATTTAAATCTTTTTATCGCCTTTTTGTATATTAAATAACAAATGGGAACAATAACAAAAGAAACAACAGCGATAACTAACAAGCTAGAATACCTCCATTTTCCAACTGCCTCTTCTTTAACTTTTTTAGATTCATTAGCCACTTCTGTCTGCTCTGTAAAATTCACAGTACTTGCCATTGAAACATTTTCTATGGATATTTCTGAAGTTATATTTTCCTTGACGGAAATCGAAAAATATGAGAAAGACGGCGTTAATGCCTTATAATAAGCATATTTTGGCTCAGAGCTAATCTTAGATGTCTCTAATTCATTCCAGACTGTTGTATAGCGGTTTAGGACAATATAATTTTCATCAGCATTATTTTCAGTTAGCCAGCCTTTTTCAACCTTAAAATTAATTACAGCGTTATTTATGTTCTCATCCTTAATATTTGATTTCTTTACTTCTACATATTGATAA
>Ga0209212_1001239_pt1 | contig 43117 bp, 36 predicted proteins | sample RifGroC2_FD_183996 | JGI IMG/M metagenome (GOLD analysis project Ga0209212, IMG submission 183996) | Groundwater microbial communities from Rifle, Colorado, USA - Groundwater C2 (SPAdes) (version 2) | ecosystem: Environmental > Aquatic > Deep subsurface > Groundwater | place: Rifle, Colorado... | reverse complement strand
ATCCATACGCGGCTCATTTATCGTTCCCACGCTCCGCGTGGGAACGCAGCCCGTGCCGCTCCGGCGGCACGGGACGCGGAGCGTCCCCCGGAAGCATTCCCACACAGGAGCGTGGGAACGATGAAATAACGAGACGAAACCATCGCGCTTACTTGCTCTTAATGAGCGTGCCGACGCCCTCGTCGGTCAGAATTTCCAGCAGCAGCGCGTGCTCCACCCTGCCGTCGATGATATGCACCGACTTCACGCCGCTGCGCGCCGCATCCAGCGCGGAGCCGATCTTGGGCAGCATGCCGCCAGACAAGGTGCCGTCTGCCACCAGATTGTCTATATCCTTGGGCGTCAGGCCGGAAAGCAGGTTGCCGTCCTTGTCCAGCACGCCCGGCGTGTTGGTCAGCAGCACCAGCTTTTCCGCATGCAGCACTTCCGCCAGCTTGCCGGCCACCAGATCGGCGTTGATGTTCAGCGTCTCGCCATCGGGCGCGACGCCGATCGGCGCGATCACCGGGATGAAGTCGCCGGAATCGAGGAAGGTGATAATGGAAGGGTCGATCTTGGTGATTTCGCCGACCAGCCCGATGTCCAGCATCCTGCCCGGCTCGTCATTGCTCTCCAGCATCAGTTTCTTGGCGCGGATAAACGCGCCGTCCTGACCGGTCAGCCCCACCGCCTTGCCGCCGTGTTTGTTGATCAGGTTGACGATGTCCTTGTTGACCTTGCCCAGCACCATCTCGACCACATCCATCGTCTCCTCGTCGGTGACGCGCATGCCCTGGATGAATTCGCCCTGCTTGCCGACGCGCTTGAGCAAGTCGTTGATTTGCGGGCCGCCACCATGCACCACCACCGGATTCATGCCGACCAGCTTGAGCAACACCACATCGCGCGCGAAGCTCTCCTGCAACGCGGGATCGGTCATGGCGTTGCCGCCGTATTTGACCACGATGGTCTTGTCGAAAAAACGCTGGATATAGGGCATCGCCTCGGAAAGCGTGCGTGCTTTCTTGTCGGCGGCGGAAGGCGTAAGGGACATATTTTTTCCTTGAAAAAGGGATAGGCGCAAGCCTGCAAATTCGCCGCGAATTCTACACCAGTAGAAAATTTGAATGGATGAAAATAAATCGGGCTGTTCATGCCGCCCATTATTGAAACGAAGCTCGCGGGCGCGGCGCGCCGTGCGGGTGCCCGAACAAAAGTTTCTTGTGCCCCTACAGGGTTGAAACTTCGACCATCACCGCATCGTCCGACAGTCCTTGCCCGCCGCAGTGCGCATCCAGCTCCTGCCAGATAATATCCAGCGGCGGCTGTTCGCGATGGATGCGCGACACCAGCGCCTCCAGCCGCGTTTGCCCGTACAGTTCCCGTGCGGGAGACATGGCTTCGGTAACGCCATCCGAATACAGATAGATGCGCGCACCCGGCTCTATCCCGATTTGCGCGTGCGGCTCGAAGGTGTCTGCCGCTTCGCTGATGCCCAGCGGCAACCCGCTGGAATTCACCTGGCTCATCTCGTGCGCAGCATTCAGGCCAAGCACCGGCGGCAGGCCGCAATTCCATACCATCGCCTGCTTGCGGCCGGGCGACAACTCCAGCGCGCCGGCAGCCATGTAAAGCTGGGTGGGAAGCTGGCGGCACAGGATGCGGTTCACTTCTTCGAGGATCTGGCGCATGTCGCAGCCTTTGGCAGTCAGCCGGTAAAAAATATACGACACCAGCGGGCCGCCAAATGCGGCCGGCAAACCGTGACCGGAAAAATCACCGACCAGTATGTGCTGCGCGCCGTCCGGGCGATAAGCGGACAGGATAATATCGCCGCCGGTTTTTTCCAGCGAGGACTGGATATGCCGTATCCGGCGCCCGTCGAACGGGCTGGCCGAACGCATTCTCGAAACAATATCTTCCAGCAATTCTTTTTCGTCGTTGAGGATCAGGTTTTTTTCTTCCAGCTCGCGGCGCGCCTGGCGCAGGGCGAGCTGGGTCTGCACCCGCGCCTTGACGATGGCGGGGACGACCGGCTTGGTCAGATAATCTGCCGCACCGAGCGCCAGCCCCTGCACCTCATCCTCGGTTTCCGCCCTAGCGGTAATGAAAATCACCGGAATGGCGTTGGTGAGCGGGTCGGCCTTGAGTTGCCGGCAAACTTCATGGCCGTCCATGCCGGGCATCATGACATCGAGCAAGATCAAATCGGGGGATTGTGTCGCCGCTATTTTCAGCGCCAGCTGGCCGTTGTTGGCAATCTTGATCGTGTAGTCCGCGCCCAGTATGCCGCCCAGCACGTCGATGTTTTCCGGCGTGTCGTCCACCACCAGAATGGCTGGTTTTACGCCGGCAAACTGTTTCATGGATGCACCACGCTGTTTTCTGGCGGCGCATCGGCGGCATCGCTGTATTCAACCGCAATGTGCCGCACTTCCGTTTCCATGCTCAAAAACATTTTGGCCAGTTCGGGATCAAAATGCTGCCCGGCCTCTTTTTCGATCAACGCCAACGCATCTTCTACCGGCCAGGCGCGTTTATAGGGGCGCACACAGGTCAGCGCATCGAACACATCGACGATGGCCACGATGCGCGCAACAACCGGAATATCGGCTCCGCTCAAGCCGTGCGGATAACCCTGGCCGTTCCATTTTTCGTGGTGCCACAGCGCGATTTGTTTTGCCATTTTCAATACTTCCGCATCATGCTCGCCGATAATTTCCGCACCGATTTCCGGGTGTTTCTTAATGACTTCGAATTCCTCCGCAGTCAGCTTGCCCGGCTTGAGCAGGATATGGTCGGGAACGCCGATCTTGCCGATGTCGTGCATCATGGAGGCGTACATCAGCAGTTCCGCCTGCGACTCCAGAAAACCGGATGCCAGCCCCAGCAGTTTGCTGAAATTGCCCACCCGCACGATATGCATGCCGGTTTCGTTGTCACGATAATCGGCCGCACGCCCCAGTTGCTGGAGCATGACCAGATGCGTCTTCTCCAGTTGCCGGTTGCTGCGCTCCAGCTCCCCGGTGCGCTCCGCCACCATTTGCTCCAGGCCGTGGCGCTGGTCGGACAAGGCCAGATGCGCCCGGACGCGGGCGCGCACGATGGGCGGACTGGCCGGTTTGACGATGTAGTCCGCCGCCCCCAGCTCGAAACCCAGCATTTCATCCTCGGCCTCGCCCAGCGCGGTGACAAAAATGACCGGGATATGCCGGGTCGCCTCGTTAGCCTTGATCTGGCGGCAGACTTCATAGCCATCCATGCCGGGCATCATGACATCGAGCAGGATCAGGTCGGGCGGCTGCGCCGCCACTATTTTCATCGCCAGCTGGCCGCTGTTGGCAATTTTTACCGTGTAGTCCGCACCCAATATGCCGCGCAGCACATCGATGTTCTCGGGCGTATCGTCCACGATCAGCAGGGTGCTTTTTTCAATATTGCTCATGTTTTTTCCTTGGCAAGACGTTGAGCTTCCGCCAGTGCGTTTTCATAATCGTAATCGTTCATATACCGGCTCAGCTTGGCAAACTGCCGCGCGGCCGCCGTCCCTTTGACCTGCCGGTTGATCTGGTGCAGGGTATTCGCCGCATCGGAATCGAAGGCCTGCAGTTTCGCGGTCAATTGTTGCAGCAGCGTATCGAGCGGCACTATATCGCGAGATGCCCGGTCCAACCCCTCTGCGGCGGTTGCCGGCGTATATGCATGCAAATAGGCCTGGGCTGAAGCGAGCACTTGAGCCAGCTCGGTTGCTGTCGCCGCAATTAACTGCGCATAACTTTCCGCCTTTTTTTCACGGATGGCATCCTCCAACTGGCGCGCGAATTTCGCCAGGGTTTTCGCACCGATGGTAGCGGCGATGCCCTTCAACGTATGCGCGAGGCGTTCCGCCGTCGCCCGGTCATGGGCGGCGAGCGCGTCCTGTATGGACTGCACGGCATGGCTTTGGTTGGGAATGAATTTCTCCAGCACGGTCAGGTAAGTATCTTCGCCACCCATACGGGCTATCGCTTTGTCCGGCTCGAGGGAAGGAAACACCCCGGATACGCGCCGCGTCCGGGTGGCATCCGCCTCGGCAAGCGGCGCATTGCGCTGCGTCCAGCGACCGAGCGTGGCGTACATTACCCCGACCTGTATCGGCTTGGTAATGTAATCGTTCATGCCTGCGGCGAGACAGCGTTCGCGGTCGCCAACCATGGCGTTGGCCGTCATGGCGATGATCGGCAATCCGGCGAGGGCGGGGATTTTCCTGATCTGGCGCGCCGCCTCCAACCCGTCCATGTTCGGCATCTGGATATCCATCAGCACCGCATCGAACGTCTGCTGCCCCACGGCCTGCACCGCCTCGGCCCCGTCACAGGCAAAGCTGACCTCGACCCCGGCGCGGGCCAGCAGCGCATGTGCCAGATCCCGGTTGAATTCGTTATCTTCCACCAGCAGCACATGCAGGCCGGCCAGGTCGTCACCGGTGCCGGATTGTGCGGCGAGCAGGGCCAGTCCGCCCTTGCCCGAGCTGATGGCGACCATCGTTTCAAACAGCATCGAACCCGTCACCGGTTTATTGAGCACGGCATCCAGCAGCTTTGTGCTTTGCGCCACTTTGAGCGTTTCATCCTGCTGGTAGCCGGAAAGATAAATGACCCGGGGACGTTGGCGCAGCGGCAATTCCCGCTTGAGCTGCCGCGCCATTTCCAGACCATTCATACCCAATCCGGTCATGCCCGCTCCATCCGCGTCAAGCGTATCCCGGTTGACGATCACGTCGCTGAATGGAACCCCCGCCGCATCGGCCCGTTCGACCGTCGCCAGCCCTTCGCGGCTGCCGGACACCGCCAGCGCCTCGATGCCGAACGACTCCAGATAGGACACCAGCAAGCGGCGCGCGCTGTCATTGTCGTCCACCACCAGCGCCTTGAGCCCGCTCATATCCGGCACGGTGCGGTTCGTGTCGTGCAGGCAGGCAAAGGGCAGGTTGAAGGCGAAAACGCTGCCTAGCCCCGGCGTGCTTTCCACCCACATCGTCCCGCCCATCTGCTCCACGAGCCCCTTGGATATGGCCAGCCCCAGCCCCGTCCCGCCGTATTTGCGCGTGGTGGACGCATCCGCCTGGCTGAACGACTGGAACAGCTTGCCGATTTGTTCCGGCGTCAGGCCGATGCCGGTATCGCGCACCGTGAAACCCAGCACCAGATGGCCAGTATCCTGGCTCTCTATCCTGACCTGAACCTCGACCTCGCCCGCCTCGGTGAACTTGATCGCGTTGCCGAGCAGATTGGTCAGCACCTGCCCCAGGCGCAGCGGATCGCCGACCAGCGATCGCGGCACGTCCAGCCCGCTGTTGAACAGCAGTTCCAGGCCTTTTTCCTCCGCGCGCAGCGCAATGACGGAAGCCACATCGCTCAATACCTTGTCGAGCTGGAAAGGGGTTTTTTCCACTTCGAGCTTGCCCGACTCGACCTTGGAGAAATCCAGGATGTCGTTGATGATGCCCAGCAGCGAGTTCGCCGAACGGTAAACTTTCTCCAGATAATCGTGCTGCACCGGCGGCAATTCGGCTTGCAGGCACAGATGCGAAAAACCGATGATCGCATTCATCGGGGTGCGGATCTCGTGGCTCATGTTGGCGAGGAACTCGCTCTTGGCCTGGTTGGCGGCTTCGGCTGCCGCCATGGATTTTTTCAGCTCCTGCTCGGTGCGCTTGCGCTCGGTGATGTCTTCCTTGACCGCCACATAATGGGTGGTGTTTCCCTTGTCGTCGCGGATCGGCGAAATGGTGGCGGCCTCGAAATAACTCTCGCCGTTTTTTTTCTTGTTGTGAAATTCTCCCTGCCACACCTTGCCGGCAGTCAGGGTCTGCCACAGTTTTTCGTAAAATCTCGGTGCAACCGCGCCGGACTTGAGGATGCGCGGATTCTGGCCGATGGCCTCTTCCGCCGTGTATCCGGTCGCGTCGGTGAATTTCGGGTTGACGTATTCGATCGTGCCGTCCAGGTCGGTGATGACCACGCTGGCGGGGCTGTTTTCCACGGCCTTGGAAAGTTTGAGCAGTTTTTCCTGGGCCTGTACGCGCTGGCTGATGTCCACAAAAGTAACGACCGCACCCACCACCGCGCCGTGATGGAATTGCGGATGCGACCAGTATTCGACCGGAAAACTGGATCCGTCGGCGCGCCAGAACACCTCATCCTCGACATGCTCTTTCGTGCCTGACAGAGAGGCCCGGTTAATCCGGCATTGGTCGACCGGGAAAGGCGTTCCCTCGGCGCGCTGGTAATGAATCAGCCCGTGCATGTTCTTGCCGATCAGCTCGTCGGCCTGCCGGTAGCCCAGCATTTGCAGGCACGACGGGTTGCAGAACGTGCAATTACCCTGCATGTCGATCCCGTAGATCGCCTCGGCGACGGAATCCAGCAGCAGCCGCAGCCGCGCCTCGCTGATGCGCACTCTCTCCGCCGACTCCTTGCGTTCGGTGATGTCGGTGTGCGTGCCGATCATGCGTTGCGGCCTGCCGTCCTCGGCGCGGCTCACCACCATGCCGCGCGCGGACACCCATTTCCAGCCGCCGTCCTCGCACAGCATGCGGTAATCCACGGTATAAGAGGGCGATACACCGTCCAGGTACTTTTCCAGATCCATCATCGCGTGGCGCAAATCCTCCGGGTTGACGCGCTCGGTCCAATCGCTCAGGCCGTTCCAGTCGGCATCCGCCGGGAAACCCAGCATTTCCTTGTAGCGTCTGGAATACACCACTTTGCCGGTCTGCATGTCCCAATCCCACACCCCCTCGCCGGCGCCCTCCAGCGCGAAGCTCCAGCGTTCTTCGCTTTCGCGCAACGCCTGTTCTGTCTGCTGGCGTTCCCGTAACTCCTGATTCAGCATCTGGCTGGACTGCAAAGCATTTGTCCTGGCAGAGGTCAGAAACCAGGTAAACAGCGCAAGCAACAGACTGATGGCAACACCGCTGGCGGCAATGACCCCGGGCTGGTCCTGGTCGAGTTGCGCCTCGAAGACGGGCTGGGAACGCACCTGCACCGTCCAGTTGTGGCCGGCAATTTCAATGTGTTCGTTGTGCTGGAAGCGCGCGCCTGCGCCACTGGCCAAACCTTCCCTCTTCGTGCCATACATCAACGTTTCTTCCGACACCTCCTCGCCATCGTAGATATTGACGTCGAAACCCGCATTACGCGTATCGATGATGCCGGACATCAGATCGCCCATGCGGTACACCGAAACGATCCAGCCGATAAGGTTCGCGCGGCGCTTGCCAACGGTATCAATCGGGGCGTTGCGTTTATAGACCGGCAAAAACATTACCGTGCCACTTTGCATATCCTCTTGAGTTTCGAACAGCAGCCTGATTTTGCCCGAAAGGGCGAAATCACCGGTATCGCGCGCCAGCTCCAGGGCGGCGCGGCGCAGCCCCGGAGCGGAGTCTCCGGGGCGGGGATGATCCAGGTCGGAAAGCAAGTCGTAGCCGAAAACCTGCTGGTTGCGCACATCGAACGGTTCGATATAGGCAACAGGTGCGTAAACCTCGCGCCGGCCTTCCGGCCAGATGCCGTAGGCGGACATGCCTTCCTTGCGCATCGCGGCAACATGCCGGTCTTTTTCAGCGTCCGGCACGACCGGCACGAAGCGGATACCCTGGATGCCGGGGTAGTCTTCCTTCAGCCACAACTTGGCGATGTAGTCACGAAATTCGTCGCTGCTGACGGGAATATCGCTGTGGGAAAACAACCCGCCCACCCCGCGCATGATCTGCCCGTAGGTCTTCATGCGCTTATTGATGTTGTCGACGATATCGTGCACTTGCGCATCGAATTCGATTTGCTGTACCCGTGCGGCAGTCTGCTGCGCGTTATTCCACAACTGGTAGGTGAGCAACAGGGAAGTGGCGAGTACCAGCCAGGGCAATAGCTGCGTGTAGAGCCATCCCGGCGTGCGGGCGGCGCGCGACGGGGCGGGGGCGACAGGATCGGAAGGGTTAACCATGATTATTGCAGGACGGTCGAAGTTTCATCCCCGCATTGCGCTACGCTTCATGCGGGCTACGGGGCTGCGTTATTTTTTGGCTGGCCGGACTTCTGCCTGCACCTCGATTTTAACGGTACGCTTGCCGGCGGTTTCGATATTCAGGGTCAGCGGCACGGCTTCCCCGTCCTTGAGCGGCGCATTCAATCCGGTCAATGTCAGGTGATAGCCGTGGATGCTGGTCATATCCACGCGCTTGCCGGCCGGCAACAGAATCGTTTCGAGGGTAAGCGTTTTCATCATGCCGCCTTGATGCGACATGGTGCGCAATTCCACTGCCTTGGAAGCCGGGCTGGACGCGCCGGTCAGGGTCACATCCTGTTTGCTGGTGACGAACATGAACACGCTTGCAGAATCGCGTCCGGGAGCCGTGGCGCGCGTCCATGCGCCTTCAACCTGAATGTCGTCCGCATAAACGCTGGCGCTCAACAACAAGGCTGCCGCCAGCCAGCCAAATTTGTGCAACCCGGATTGGTACAGCTTGGTCATGATGATGCTCCCGTCGATAAAATGAACCGGCGGATTATACGCGTTCCGCCTCCGGCATCATAAAAAGCTAAAAGTTTCAAGCCCGGATGCAGCGAAGCGGAATCCGGGGGCATTGCTTGCGCTCCCAGGAGAAGCGGCAGCCTTGCTCCCCGCGACAATATGCCGCATCCCCCTGCCCCGCCTCTGCGCTTACAATAGCCGCATGAACAACACGATACTTTCCTCCCTGCCGGGCCACAGCCAGTTGCGCCGCCTGGTCGCATTGCGCAGCATGGCTGTCACGGCGCAACTCCTGACGCTTGCTGCGGTCTGGAAAATCCTCGAACTGGAACTGGATTGGCAGCCGATGTTGCTGACCATCGCCGCGCTTGCCGCGATCAATTTGTATTCCTGGCTGCGCCTGCGCAGCGGCAAGCCGGTTCCCAACATGGAGCTATTCGGCCAATTGTGCGTGGATGTGCTGGCGCTCAGCATCTTGCTTTATTACAGCGGTGGCTCGACCAATCCCTTCGTCTCGCTTTACCTGCTGCCGCTGGTGATTGCCGCCGCGACGCTGCCGGGTCGCTACACCTGGGGCATGGCGGCGCTCACTTCCGCCTGTTACAGCGTGCTGATGTTTTATTACCTCCCGCTGCCGCACAACCACCAACATGACGGCGACAGCGCGTTCAATGCGCATGTGGTGGGCATGTGGCTCGGTTTTGTCTTCAGCACGGTGGTGGTGGCCTATTTCGTGGTGCAGATGGCGCAGGCGGTGCGCAACCGCGATGAGACGCTGGCGCGCGTTCGCGAGGAGATCCTGCGCAACGAGCGTATCGTGGCACTCGGCACACAGGCCGCCGGCGCGGCACATGAACTGGGCACACCGCTGTCGACCATGGCGGTGGTGATCGGCGAGTTGCAGCATGAAGCCGCAGCGCAACCCGGCTGGCGCGATGCGTTGGCCATCCTCAATGAACAGGTGCGCGGCTGCAAGCGCATCCTCGACAAGATACTGGCCAACGCGCAAATCAGCGGGGCAACCTCGCTGCAACCGGTCGATCGCCTGATGGCGGAAGTGCTGGACGAGTGGCAGTTGTTGCGCCCGATTTCATACCAATATCACAGCGACGGCGCGCAGCCCGCGCCGCTCGTCAGCGTGGATGGCACGTTGCGCGCCGCGCTGATGAACCTGCTCAACAATGCGGCGGACGCGGCACCCGCCAGCGATGCGCCGCAAGCGATCGAAATCCGCTCGCACTGGGATGCCGGCAACTTCACGCTGAAAATCCACGATCACGGCAAGGGGCTGAGCGAAGAAGCGGAACTCAAGGCCGGCTCGGCATTCTTTTCCACCAAGACGGAAGGGCACGGGCTCGGCCTGTTTCTGGCCAATGCCACGCTCGAACGCATGGGCGGCTCGGTGCGCCTGTTCAATCGCGAGCAGGGCGGCGCGACCACGGAAATCATCTTACCCATCGCCAAGGCTGCCCCATGACCGCATCACATGAAGAATCCGCCACGCTGTTGCTGGTGGATGACGACCTCACCTTCTGCAAGGTGCTGAAGCACGCACTGGAAAAACGCGGCTTCAACATTGCCGTGGCGCATAGCGTCGAGGAAGCGATTCCGATGGCGGAAGACAACCCGCCGGAATTTGCGGTGGTGGACCTGAAAATGGGCGGCGCGCCGGGGCTGGTGCTGGTCAAGGTGTTGCACCGGCTCGACCCGAACACGCGCATCGTGATGCTGACCGGTTATGCCAGCATCGCCACCGCCGTCGAGGCGATCAAGCTGGGCGCTACTCAATATCTCGCCAAGCCCGCCAACGCGGATGAAATCGTGGCTGCGTTCGGGCACACCGCCAACAGCGACGCGCCGATCAAAGCGCTGCCGACACAAATCGAAGATCTGGAATGGGAACACATCCAGCGCGTGCTGCACGAGCATGACGACAATATTTCGGCCACCGCGCGCGCGCTCAACATGCACCGCCGCACCTTGCAACGCAAACTCGCCAAACCGCCTTCGCGTTCGGAATAATCCCAAGCCGGACAAGCCGGAACAAAATAAGTAGCCTGGATGAAGCGTAGCGGAATCCGGGGGAAGCATCCCGTGCCGCAGGAGCGGCACAACTGCCGTTCCCACGCCGGAGCGTGGGAACGATAACCCCAATCCAGGATAAAATCTCTCTCGCAGATTTCCCCAATCTCTCGTATAGTTTGCACCCTACAGATGAATCTACCGCCACCCAACCAATGACCCGCAAACGCATCCATGATTGACGAAAGCACCCGCATCAGGCTCAAACTGGCACTGGCCGATCTCGATTCCCTGCCCGCCATGCCGGCCACCGCGCAGAAATTGCTGGCACTGCGGCTGGATACCGAGGAGGGCGAGACACAAATGCTCAAGCTGATTGGGCGGGATCCACAAATTTCCGCAAAAATAATCAGCCTGGCCAACTCCCCGGTCATGGGCATTTCACGCCAGCTGAACAAAGTCTCCGATGCCGCGATGTTGCTCGGCCTGACGCGGGTCAAATCGGTTGCCATCGGCATCGCCTCGATGTCCCATCTCGCCCAGTCTCCCGCAGGAAATCATTTCAAACCGCAAGACCTGTGGCTGCATAGCATGACCATCGCCATCGTGATGCGCACCATTGCGCAAGCCATGCCGAAAAATGTCCGCCCCGACGAGGATCAGGTTTTCCTGGCGGGGCTGCTGCACGACATCGGTTTCATGGCTTTGCACCATATCGACGCGGTGGCGAGCGATGAACTGCATCACCAGCTGCTTCTGCAACCCAAACGCCCCATAATGGAAGTCGAGCTGGAAACCCTGGGGATCACGCACTGTTATATCGGCGCACAACTGGCGCGGCACTGGCATCTGCCGGAGGAAATCATTACCGTGCTGGGCTACCACCACCCCCCCTACGTCGAAGAAGTCGCGGACGTGAATTCCTTGGTGCGCCTGGTTAGCCTGGCCGAAAAAATTGCGCCCAACTTCGGCATCGCCGAACACACCTGCGATGAAATTCAGGAATATGAGTGGCTGGAACTGGGCATCAATCCGGCGGATGTTGAAGATATTTGCGCTCAGGCCAATGAACTTGCGGTACAAACCGCGCAGCTCAGCGGTACGCTCTAACCCGGCTGGACATGAGATTCGTAGCCCGGATGCAGCGATAGCGGAATCCGGGGAGCATCTGCTCCATCCCCGGATAGCTTTGCATAGCCATCTGACCAAGCCGTCAAAAAACAACGGCCAAGTCATTGGTTAACACTGCGTTTCATCCGGACTACTCGTTTGTTTCCGGCTCATCCGGTTTGAAATGAACGCTTACTCTTCCTGAAGATGTTTGTTGATTTCGGTCAGTGCCTGGATGATTTGGCGCAACGACTGGTTGTATTCGTTCCCGAATATTTCTGCCGCACCCTTGCGGTCGCCGGCCTTCAGCCTTTCGATGATGAGCGCGCCAAGCTGGTGAAACTGCCGGTGCGCCTCGCTTAATTGCCGGTGTACCTCCGGCTCGCAAAACGGCTCCAATACCGAACCCCTGATCCAGCTCCCCAACTGGCAAATACCATCCTGCCCGAGCGGGGACGAGTCCAGGGATTCGCGAATATTTCCCTCCACGTGATGCCCCAGGCGCGTCTTCCACAAGATATGCGCCTCGGCCGCCGCGACGAGATTGAGCCTGCCACGCAACTCGTGCCGCCGGGAATGAGTCACGCCCAAAAAATCTTTCACACCGGTAAGTATTGTCATCGCCACTCTCCCGCAATCATCATGAAGCACACTTTATATCGGCCCGGAGATGAAAGAACAATATGCCGAAATGCCTATATATTTCGGCCTAGTTCTATTGTGCGGCTATCGCCTAACCATGGCGCTAGGGCTATAATTGCCCCCCGAAAACGCCATCCAGCCATGAATATCATTCTCTTGCTCGCCGGCTTGCTGTTGTCTGCCACGGTTTTCGCCCTGCCGCCGCAACTACCCGCCGCACCTGCCCTGTCAGCCAAGTCCTACCTGTTGTACGACTACACCAGCAATCAAATCCTGGTGAACCAGAACGCCGATGCGCGCATGGAGCCCGCTTCGCTGACCAAGCTGATGACCGCTTACCTGGTTTTTGACGCGCTCAAACACGGTACGCTGCTGCCGGAACAAAACCTGACCGTTCCCGCCGTCGCGGTGCGCAATACCGGCAGCGGCGAGTCGCGCATGCTGCTCAAGGCCGGGCAAAACGTGACCGTGGGCGAACTGCTGCGCGGGCTAATCGTGCAATCCGGCAACGATGCGGCCATCACGCTGGCGCTCAATATCGCCGGCAGCGAAGCGGGCTTCGTTGACCTGATGAACAAGGAAGCAAAACGGCTGGGCATGAACAATACCCATTTCACCAACCCGGTCGGGATGCCGGACGCGCAACACTACAGCAGCGCGTCCGATCTGGCGCTGCTGGCCGCGGCTCTCGTGCGCGACTACCCGCAGCACTATGCGCTGTTCGGGCTGCGCGATTACGCTTTCAACAGCATCGCCCAGTCCAACCGCAACCGCCTGTTATGGATCGACCCCTACGCGGACGGCCTGAAGACCGGGCACACCGAAACTGCCGGATATTGCCTGGTCGGTTCGGTCAAACGCGACAACCGCCGCCTGATCTCGGTGCTGCTCGGCGCGGCGTCCGACAATCTGCGCGCCACCGAAAGCCAAAAGCTGCTGAATTTCGGTTTCCAGCATTTTGATGCGGTGCGCCTGTACCAGAAGGACCAGCCCGTCACCAGGGTGCGCGTCTGGAAAGGCACAAATAGCCACGTCGAGGTCGGCTTCCGCCAGGATTTATTCCTGACCATCCCCAAAGGAAAACTCGCCCAACTCAAGGCGGTGATGGAAACGCACCAGCCCATCCTCGCGCCGGTCAGCGGCGGACAGCCACTGGGCGTGCTCAAGCTGACGCTGGACGGGAAGCCATACACGGAATTTCCGCTGCTTGCGCTGGACAGTGTGCCGCTGGCCAATGTATTTTCGCGCGGCTGGGATAGCATTCGCCTGCTGTTTGAATAAAAGAGGGAAATATGACCATATTTTTAAACGGCCATATCCGTAGCCCGGATGCAGCGAGAGCGGAATCCGGGAGACGCCTTCTCCATCCCCGGATAGCTTTGCATAGCCATCTGACTAGGCCGTCAAAAAACAACGGCCAAGTCATTGGTTAACACTGCGTTTCATCCGGGCTACTTGTTTTATTCCGGCTCGTCCGGCTTAGGATACAAGGATTACGGCATGACGATTTATCTGAACGGGCAATACCTGCCCATCGAAGAAGCGAAGGTTTCCGTGCTGGATCGCGGCTTCATTTTCGGCGACGGCGTGTACGAAGTGATTCCGGTGTATTCGCGCCGCGCGTTCCGCCTGGAAGAACACCTGCGCCGCCTGCAACACAGCCTGGACGGCATCAAGCTCGCCAACCCGCACAGCAACGCGGAATGGGCGCACATCATCGGCGAACTCGTCGCGCGCAATCCAAGCGAGGATCAATACCTGTACCTGCACATCACGCGCGGCGTGGCCAGGCGCGATCACGCCTTCCCCAACCCACCGGTCGCGCCAACGGTCTTTGCGATGACCAACCCGCTGCCCGCCCCGCCCGCCGAGTTGCTGCACAGCGGCATCGCCTGCATCACCGCGCCGGACAACCGCTGGCTGCGCTGCGACATCAAGTCCATCGCGCTGCTGCCCAACGTGTTGCTGCGCCAGATGGCGGTCGATGCGGGCTGCGCCGAGACCATCCTGATCCGCCCCGACCCCGTGACAGGCGATGGGTTCATGACCGAAGGTGCGGCCAGCAATATTTTTGTGGTAAAAAACGGCACACTGCTCGCGCCGCCCAAAGACAACCTGATGCTGCCCGGCATCACCTACGACGTAGTGCTGGAGCTCGCCGCCGCCGACGGCATTCCGCATGAAGTGCGCAGGATCGCCGCTGCGGAAGTGTTCGCCGCCGACGAATTGCTGCTCACATCGAGCACCAAGGAGGTGCTGGCGATCACCCGGCTCGACGGCAAGCCGGTCGGCACCGGCAAACCCGGCGCGATGTTCGCCCGGCTGCACGCGCTGTATCAGGATTTCAAACGCGACGTGATGCGCGGGTAGGGGCGATTCACAGATCGCACATTACAACATGAATAGCGTAGGGGCGATTCACGAATCGCCCGGTGCAAGATGAATATATGACCATGAGCGACTTACCAAAAAAAGAATTAACCGACAGCCTGATCGAATATCCCTGCGAATTTCCGCTGAAGATATTCGGCCGGCAGCAGGCGGGTTTTGCGCAGGCCGTGCTGGAAGTGGTCGGCAAACACGACCCGGGATTCTCCGCCGCCAGCATGGAAATGCGCGCCAGCAAAAACGCCCGCTACGTCAGCCTGACCTGCACCATCCACGCCACCTCGCGCGAGCAACTCGACGCGGTTTACCAGGAGCTGTGCGACCATCCGATGGTGGTGATGGTGCTATGACGGAAAGTGGGGAGTGGGGAGTGGGGAGTGGAAAACATGTTGCGCCACCGGTTATCCACGCACTCGGCCTGGTTGAATATCAACCGACATGGGATGCGATGAAGCAATTCACCGCCGAACGAGTACCCGAAACACGCGACGAAATCTGGCTGGTGCAACATCCACCCACCTACACGCAAGGGCTGGCCGGCAAACCGGAACACCTGCTGCATTCCACGCACATCCCCGTCGTCAAAGTCGATCGCGGCGGGCAGATCACCTATCACGGCCCCGGCCAGATCATCGCCTACCTGCTGCTCGACCTGCGCCGCTGGAAAATCACCGTGCGCGAGCTGGTGCGCCTGATGGAACAGGCGGCAATCGATTTGCTCGGCGAATTCGGCGTGGCCGCGCAGGGGTGCGAGGATGCGCCCGGCGTATATGTGGGTGATGTGAAGATCGCCTCGCTGGGGTTGAAAATCAAACACGGCTGCTGCTATCACGGCCTCGCGCTGAACGTGGACATGGACCTGACCCCGTTTGCCAACATCAACCCCTGCGGTCACGCCGGGCTGCGCGTCACGCAATGCTGCGAACTCGGCATCACCGCCGGCATCGGCGAACTACAAGCACAACTGGCGCAGAATTTGGTTCATGGACTACAACGGCATTTTTTGCAAAAATCGCAGCCGCTTCTTTAGAAGCAGTTAGAGGGCCGCGACGCAGAGCGTCGCCGGCTGCGTTCCCACGCGGAGCGTGGGAACGATGAATAAAATGGGGGAGAGTAGAAACAATCGTTCCCACGCTCCGCGTGGGAACGCAGCTTGGGACGCTCCGCGTCCCCTTGCTCGACCGCAGCAGTTACACAAGTTTCAATAAGGAGCAACCATGCCCGCCCCGCAAACCGTCCTGACCCTGATCGAAAACTTCGAGCGCAATCTCGACGCGTACCGCAGCGGGAAATACAACGAAACGCAGGTACGGCGCGATTTCATCGACCCGCTGTTCAAGGCGCTCGGCTGGGACATGGACAACAGCGCGGGCTATGCCAAAGCCTATCTGTTCAAAAATTACCCATGTGCCAATAACAGAATCAACCTGTTCGCAGCCTTCATTGAAAGAACATTGGGTGTTTGCAAACAGAACAGATTTGCCCACTCTATGATTGTCCCTACTACACTCTTAACTCAGGATTCTTACCGCGCCCTACGAAAGATGGTCGTTGACCACTACCAAATTTCTAATGTAGTTCGCTTACCCAATGAGTCGTTTGGGGCTGCGCTGTACGGCCTGGCCGACGAAGAGACCGCGCTGGTGGAAAAATCGTGATGTCGGGTGCATCCTGGTTATCGTTCCCACGCTCTGCATGGGAACGCAGCCAGTGCCGCTCCTGCGGCACGGGACGCGGAGCGTCCGTCAATGCATTCCCACGCGGAGCGTGGGAACGATATCACACCCCGTCATCGCCCTCACACTTCGCCACCGTCATCGTTCCCACGCTCCGCGTGGGAATGCAGCCGGTGACGCTCCGCGTCACTTCACCAGGAGGTAACCATCATGGGCCGTAGCCGCTACGTCATCACCGAGCCAGCCGCACCGCACTTTCTGACCTGCACGGTCATGGAGTGGCTGCCGGTATTCACGCGCCCGGATACCGTGCAAATCGTGCTGGATAGCTGGGCGTATCTGCGCGAGCATGAGGGAATGAAGCTTTATGGTTATGTGATTCTGGAAAACCATTTGCACTTTGTCGCACAGGCAGAGCACCTGGATTTATGTGTGAGCCAGTTCAAATCCTTTACCGCGCGCCGGATCATCGACCACCTTGAAGCACACTCGGTCGAGCCTCTGTTGGCGCGTTTGCGTTTCGCCAAACGGGCGCATAAGCCGGATCGGGAGTTTCAGTTCTGGCAGGAAGGTTCTCATGCCGAACTGGTTTTCAGCGAGGGGATGATGCGTGAAAAGCTGGATTACATCCACGCCAACCCGGTGAAGCGGGGCTATGTGGACAGGGCGGAACATTGGCGCTATTCCAGTGCGCGAAATTATGCTGGGGAAGCGGGTTTGATTGAGGTTGACCGATGGGTTTGATTTTTGGGGCGGAGCGGGGCGTTTGTGACGCGGAGCACCGGCCGCAGGAGCGGCACTAGCGGCACATTCCCACGCGGAGCGTGGGAACGATGGCGGTGTGGGGAGTGGGAACGATAAGTGGAAGATAAACGATGAGTAATGCCGACAACAAACAAACCGGAAAAGAAAAGACCGCGCGCAACCCGGTCAAGATCGTGCCGTTGCTGCAACGGCTGCGCAAGCCGGAATGGATACGCGTAAAACCCGGCAGCGGCGCGGGGTACAACGACGTGAAGCGTATCCTGCGCGAGCACCAGCTGCACACGGTGTGCGAGGAGGCGTCCTGCCCGAATATCGGCGAATGTTTCAGCAAGGGCACGGCAACTTTTATGATTCTCGGCGATGTGTGTACGCGCCGTTGCCCGTTCTGCGACGTGGCGCACGGCAAGCCGCAGCCGCCCGACGCGGGCGAACCGGAGAATCTGGCGCGCTCCATCGGCCTGCTCAAGCTCAAGTACGCGGTCATCACCAGCGTGGATCGGGACGATCTGCGCGATGGCGGCGCGGGGCATTTTGCCGATTGCCTGACGGCGATCCACGCCAGCGCACCCGCCACGCGCCTGGAAATTCTGGTGCCGGATTTCCGTGGCCGCCTGGAAATCGCGCTGGACGCGCTTTCCCGCAGCCTGCCCGATGTGTTCAATCACAATCTGGAAACCGTGCCGCGCCTTTATCCGCTGGCGCGCCCCGGCGCGGAGTACGCCCACTCGCTGAAGCTGCTCAGGGAGTTCAAGGCGCACTTCCCGCAGGTGCTCACCAAATCCGGCCTGATGCTGGGTCTGGGCGAAACCGATGAGGAGGTGCTGCAGGTGATGCGCGACCTGCGCGCGCATGACGTGAACATGCTCACCATCGGCCAGTACCTGCAACCTTCCGACGGGCATTTGCCGGTGCTGCGCTACGCGCCGCCGGAAACTTTCGCGATGCTGGAACGTGCCGCGAAGGAGATGGGGTTCAGCCATGCCGCCTGCGGGCCGATGGTCAGGTCGAGCTATTTTGCCGACGAGCAGGCGCAGCGGGCGGGTGTGGTTTAACGCCCTGACAAAGGAACCAACAAGCGCAGAACCGGTCTATATTTGCGCGTATATTTAACCCGCCCGATTTAACAGGATTAAAATATCAGCAAAGATATTTCTCGCCCGCCAATTGCTTAACCGAATGAAACCATTATGAAAATTCGTTATCTCGCGTTGACTGCCGCCTTGTCCTTTTCCGCTACCGCTTTCGCCGCAGGTGATGGCGCAGCCCTGTTCAAGTTGAAGAATTGCAGCGTATGTCATGCCGCCACCGGCAAGTCGTTGGGGCCGGCGCTGGCGGACATTGCCGCCAAATATAAGGGCGACAAGGGCGCACAGGCCAGGCTGGAAGCCAAGGTGCGCAACGGCGGTGCAGGGTCTTTCGGCGCCATGCCCATGCCGGCCACCCCCAGATCGGTCAGCGATGGCGATATCAGGATCATGGTGGCATGGAGTCTGGGCCAGAAGTAAGGTTGCGCCGCGCTCCCGGTATTACTGCCCCGGTGCTACTGCAAAGGGTCGGCTGGCGAAGTCCTCTGATCTCAGGATAGTTCCACATCGGTTTGAATCGCACCCTTTGTTGCCTGCGGCGCCGGGTGTCACCGCCGCGTACTGCTATAATCTGCGGCAAATTTTCACTTACCCCCTCATGAATATCCTTTACGAAGAAGACGGCAGTTTCAAGGTCGGCAGCATCATGGCCGACAATACCACCTCGCTCCAGGTCGAAAACATTTCCGGCAAGCGCAGCAAGGTCAAGGCGGCCAATGTGATGCTGCGTTTCACCCAGCCCGCCCTGGCCGATTTTCTCGCCCAGGCCGAAGCGGCTGCGGCAGGTATCGAGGTGGATTTCCTGTGGGAATGCTGCCCGCCGGACGAGTTCGGTTTCGAGCAGATCGCCGCCGAATATTTCGGCCATGCGCCAAACTCGTTGGAGGCCGCCGCCGCGCTGATCCGCCTGCACAGCGCGCCGATTTATTTCCACAAGAAGGGCAAGGGCCGCTACCGCGCCGCGCCGCCGGATGTGCTCAAGGCCGCGCTGGCCGGAGCCGAAAAAAAGCGTCAGGCTTTAGCGTTGCAGGCGCGCTACACCGAACAGCTTTGCCGCTTCGAGTTGCCGGACGAGTTTGCCAAGCCTCTCACCCAGTTGCTCTACAAGCCGGATCGCAACACCCTCGAAGTCAAGGCGCTGGAAGCGGCCTGCGCGGCGACGCATTTATCCGCCGCACACCTGCTGCAACGCTGCGGCGCGTTGCCCTCCACGCACGATTTCCATTTGCAAAAATTTCTGTTCGAAAACTTCCCCGAAGGCACGGACTTTTCACCTATCGAATTGGAAGCATGGGGTGAATTGCCGCTGGCCGGCGTCAACGCCTTCAGCATCGATGACGCGACCACGACGGAAATCGACGATGCGCTCTCGGTGGAAAAACTGGCCAACGGCAACTGGCGCATCGGCGTGCATATCGCCGCACCCGCGCTGGGCATGCCGCGCGACTCGGCGGGCGACAAAATCGCCGCACAGCGGCTTTCCACCGTCTATATGCCGGGACAGAAAATCACCATGCTGCCGGACAGCGTGGTGCAGGCCTTCACGTTGTGTGCCGACCGCGTCAGCCCGGCGCTGTCGATGTATAACGAGGTAGATGGTGAAACACTGGCGATATTGAGCCACGAAAGCCGCGTCGAACGCATCCATATCGCCGCGAACCTGCGCCATGACACGCTGGAACCGCTGTTCAACGAGGAGACGCTGGCGGCGGGAAAACTCGATTATCCATACTCAACTGAGCTGACGCTGCTGTGGAATCTGGCGCAAAAACTGGAAGCGGCGCGCGGCAAGCCGTCCGACAACAGCACGCAACAGGTCGATTACAACTTCCATATCGAAAATGATCACGTCACTATCAGCCAGCGGCGGCGCGGCTCGCCGATCGACAAGGTGGTTTCCGAACTGATGATTCTGGTGAACAGCGAATGGGGCCGGCATCTTGCCGAGCACGGTTTCGTCGGCATCTACCGCACCCAGCAAAACGGCAAAGTCAGGATGAGCACCGTAGCCGCGCCGCATCAGGGCCTGGGCGTGGCGCAGTACATGTGGTCGAGTTCGCCGCTGCGCCGCTACGTGGATATGGTGAACCAGCGCCAGATCATCGCGATGCTGCGCGATGAAGAGCCGCCCTATCCGAAGAACGACCCCGCGCTGTACGCCGCGATACGCGATTTCGATACCATGTACGCCATCTACAACGACTTTCAGCGGCAGATGGAACGCTATTGGTGTTTGCGCTGGCTGTTGCAGGAGCAGGGCGTAGGGGCGATTCACGAATCGCCCGCTCGTGTCCGGGCGATTGATGAAACAACTAGCCATTCGGCTAAGCTGGCAAACAACGCCAGCCAAGCCGCTGGTTATCGTGAATCGCCCCTACCAGAGTTGATCGTTGAGGCCATCGTGCTGCGCGAAAACCTGGTGAAGGTCTCCGGTATCCCGCTGACTTTCCGCGCGCCATCGTTGCCTGAATTGCCCGCCAATACCCGCGTGCAACTGGCCATTGGAGAGATTGATTTGCTTGATTTGAATGTGCAGACGCGCTTTGTCGCGGCGATAACAGAGGAGGAGCCAGCCGAGTGCTGATAGGGCTGAAAACACCCTTGACCGGCGCGATGATCTTTTCTATCGCGTTTCACGCCTTTGCGCTGTTCGGCATCGCGCTGGTGCTGCCCGACCCGCGCAACGCGGCAAGTTTCACGCAGCCGCTGCAAGTGGTGCTGGTCAACGCCAAGTCGAAATCCAAACCGGCAAAAGCCGATGCGCTGGCGCAGGCCAACCTGGATGGCGGCGGCAATACCCCCGATGACCGCCGCGCAAAAAGCCCGCTGCCCGCGATACGCGACGACCAGCAATTCACCCCGGAGCAGATCGCCAGGCGCGTGTCACAGCTCGAGGAAGAATCGAAACGGATGCTGACCCGGCTGAAAAGCGAGCACAAGGTGGCGCAGCCGGAACTTAAAAAACAGCAAAGCGACGATGCCCGCAGCGGCGAAGACCTGATGCAAAGAAGCCTGGAGATCGCGCGACTGGAAGCGCAGATCGACAAGAATTGGGATGCGTACCAGAAGCAGCCACGGCGCAAATTCATCGGCGCACGCACACAGGAATACCGTTTCGCGCAATACATCGAAGACTGGCGCATCAAGGTGGAGCGCATCGGCAACCTGAATTACCCGGAGCAGGCACGCCGGCAAAAAATTTTCGGCAGCCTGAAACTCAGCGTGGCGATAAAAGCGGATGGCAGCGTGGAAAGCATCGAAGTGAGCAAACCGTCGGGCAACCGCATTCTGGATGCGGCGGCGATGCGCATCGTCAAACTCGCCGCCCCCTACGCGCCGCTGCCGCCGGACATCCGCAAAGACACCGACATCCTGGTCATCACGCGCACCTGGACATTCACCTCGTCGGAACGGCTGGAAAGCGAATAATGGAAAAATCATCATGACCGACAAATACGCCGTCATCGGCAACCCCATCGCCCACAGCAAGTCGCCGCTGATCCACAAAATGTTCGCCGAGCAGACCGGGCAGGACATCGGCTACGAAGCCATCGAAGCGCCGCTGGACGGCTTCGCCGCGACTATCGGGCGGTTGCGCAAGGAAGGTTATAAGGGCTGCAACGTGACCGTGCCGTTCAAGTTCGAGGCTTTTAACCTTACTCCATTTGGCAAGCAGCAAGCTCAGGATGCAAATGCCGCAAACACCCTTACGTTTGAAGGCAATAAAATAATAGCCGACAACACCGATGGAATAGGTTTGGTGCGAGACATTGAACAAAATCTCGGTGTTTCTTTGCAAGGTAAACGTGTGCTGCTAATGGGAACAGGTGGTGCGGCACGTGGAGTTCAGATGCCTTTGGTGCTAGCAAAAATACGGCGCTTGGTTATTGCTACCCGCTCTATTGAAAAGGCAGAAGAGATGCTTATGTACGGGCACCAGCACTATGGAAAGCTATTTGGTATGGAAATAGTTGCAAAAAACTACTCTGACCTTGGCGATGAGCAATTTGATCTTGTCATCAATGCCACTTCCGCCGGGCTGACAGATAGCGAAATTTCATTACCAGAAACCATCTTCGCCCCCGGTGCGCTGGCCTACGACATGATGTACGGGCGCGAGACGCCGTTCATGAAATTCGCGCGCGAACAGGGCGCGGCCATCGTGTCAGACGGGCTCGGCATGCTGGTCGAACAAGCCGCCGAAGCCTTCTTCATCTGGCGCGGCGTGCGCCCGGACACCGCGCCGGTGCTGGCGAGGCTACGTGAAGCGGCATAAACCATTTCGTCATTCCGGTGCAGGCCGGAATCCGGGAAGTAGCCCGGATGGAATGCAATGTAATCCGGGGAAACATTGCGCGCGCCCGCCAATCCCCGGATTACGCTGCGCTGCATCCGGGCTACGGCTTTCTGCCGCATGAAAAAACTCTGGGGCTGGACATGGCGTGCGCTGGCGGTCTGTTTCGCCCTGTTGCTGCTTTATCAACTGTGGATTTTCGCGCACATCTGCTGGTGGATAAAATTCAACCCGTCCACCAGCGCGTTCATGGAAAGCCGCCTGGAAATCATGCAGGACAAGAACCCGAACGCCGAGCTGCGCCACCAGTGGGTGCCCTACGCAAAAATTTCCAACAACCTCAAGCGCGCGCTGATCGCGTCCGAAGACGCGAAGTTCGTCGATCACGAAGGCTTCGACTGGGAGGGCATCCAGAAGGCCTACGAAAAAAACCTGAAGAAGGGCAAGATCGTCGCGGGCGGCTCCACCATCAGCCAGCAACTCGCCAAGAATTTATTTCTCTCCACCAAACGCACGCCGTGGCGCAAGGGCGAAGAGGTGCTCATCACCGTGATGCTGGAAGCGGTGATGGACAAGCGGCGCATTTTCGAGATTTATCTCAACGTGATCGAATGGGGCAACGGCGTGTTCGGCGCGGAAGCCGCCGCACGCCATTACTACCGCACCAGCGCCGCCAGTCTTAACGCGGAGCAGGCCGCCAGACTCGCCGCGATGGTGCCCAATCCGCGCTATTACGACACCCACCGCGAAGCGCGCGGCCTGCTGCGCAAAACCGGCATTATTCTCGGCCGCATGAACGATGCGGAAATTCCCTGAAAATCCGGCAGGATGATCCATAAATCGCCCTAATTTTGCCAATGGCTACGTGATAAGATTTGCCCCTTACATCAACCTGAAATCGTAATGGAACAAGACAAGAAATCCAGTCAGCCGTTGCCATCGACCGATGACAGTGCCAAGGCCATGCGCCATAGCCACATGACCGGACACAGCCAGGAAGTCGATGCCGGGGTCGCGCTCGCGGCAACCCGATTCCCGCTGCTGCGCCGCATCTCGATCACCAGCTTGCTGGCCACCCTGATTACCGCCACCCTGCTGATATTCCTGTACCAACAGGATCAGCTTGACGAACATCAGGAAATCGCCGCGCAGGAGAATGAAAAGACCGCGATTCATCTCAGTCACCTGATGGACGGGCAGATCAATACTTACATTGCCGCCACCGCCGGGCTCGACACCCAGGCCCTGCGGGCATATCCGGGCATCGCCCCATTCAACGCCACCCTGGACACGGTTCGCGAACACGCTATCCTCAAGCTGAAGCTGTACAACCCGTCCGGGATAACCCTCTTCTCGTCAGTCCCGGACGATATCGGGGGGATCAGCCGGAATCCGGACATGCCACAGAAAGCCCTGGCAAGCGGAACGCAGCACCGGCTGGAATTCCGCGATACGTTCCGCACCCCGGTCGGCGAAATTCGCGATCGCCAAATTCTCGCAACCTATGTGCCGCTGACCCACGCGGAAAAGCGCATCGGGGTGCTGGAAATTTATGCGGACATCACGCCGGCCTTCGATCGCGTTTACGCCAAAACCGCCAATATCGCCCTGATTATTTTCGGTGCCTTCACCGCACTGTATGCAACCCTGTTTTTATCCGCATTCAGAGCCGATCGCGCCATTGCCGAATGGCAGAAAACGGTCGCCGACAACAACCGGAAATTAACCGAGAGTGAAGCGCGCCTGCGGACGACGATCAACTCGGCGCTGGACGCGGTCATCAGCATCGATGCGGAAAGCCGGCTGATCGGCTTCAATCCGGCGGCAGAGGCCATGTTCGGCTGGCAAAGAGAGGAGGTTATCGGGCGGCCGATGCCCGAACTGCTGATCCCGGAACGCCACCGCAGCCATCACCAAAACGGGATTGCCCGCTATCTGCAGACCGGCGAAACCAACACCCTGAACCGCCGCTTTGAAATCACCGCGCTGCGGCGCGACGGTACGGAATTCCCGATCGAGCTGACCATCGCGCCGATCCGCGAGGGCGACCATGTTATCTTCACGGCCTACCTTCGCGACATCACCGAACGCAAGCAGGCCGAAGAGGGATTGCGCGAGAGCCGCGCCTTCCACCAGTCGGTCACCGAGGCCATGGGAGAGATCGGCATCGGGCTGTTCATCGTCGATGCCGACTACCGCGTCCGCTTTATGAACACCGTGATGAAAGAGTGGTTCGGCGACCAGACCGGCCGGATCTGTTATTCATCCATCGGCGAAACAACCGAAGCCTGTGCGCACTGCCAGATCGAGCAGGTGCTCCTCGAAAAGGCAACGACACGCTACACGCCGGTCATGCCCGATGGCCGCGCCTTCGACATCATCGCGACGCCGATCCAGAACCGGGATGGGACGATTTCCAAGCTGGAAGTGATCCGCGATGTGACGGAACACCGGCTCGCCGAACAGGAATTGCGTATCGCCGCAAAGGCGTTCGAATCGCAGGAAGGCATGTTCATCACCGGCGCCGACGGCACAATCCAGCGCGTCAACAAAGCCTTCATCGAAATAACCGGCTACAACGCCGAGGAAGCGGTAGGAAAAACCTCCGCAATCCTCAACTCCGGGAGGCATGACGCGGCGTTCTACCAGTCCATCCGTGGCGTGCTCGAACGCGACGGCTACTGGCAGGGCGAAATCTGGAACCGGCGCAAGAATGGCGAAATCTACCCGGAGTGGCAAACCATCTCGGCGGTAATAGGAACGAACGGGCAAGCCACCCATTACGTTTCCGCCTTCGCGGACATCAGCCTGCGCAAGCAATCGGAAGATCAGATTCACTCCCTGGCTTTCTACGACCCGCTCACCCGGTTGCCCAACCGGCGGCTCCTGCTCGACCGGTTGCAGCAGGCGCTTGCGCTGAGCGTCCGCACCGGCCATCAGGGCGCGCTGCTGTTTATCGACCTCGACAACTTCAAGAGTATCAATGACACCCAGGGCCACACTGTCGGCGACCTGCTGCTGGTCGAAGTGGCAAACCGGCTGCAAACCTGCATCCGCGAAGGTGACACCACCGCGCGGCTGGGTGGGGACGAATTCGTCGCCCTGCTCGAAGACCTGGACACCGATGAGCAGGCCGCCGCCAGCCAGGCCGAAGCCGTGGGAGAGAAGATACTCGCGACCCTCGGGCAGCCCTACCTCATCAACGGCCACATACACCACAGCACCGCCAGCATCGGCGTCACACTGTTCCGCGGGCCGGTAAGAACGATGGAAGAAATGCTCAAACGGGCGGATGTCGCGCTGTACCAGGCCAAGGCAAACGGACGTAACACCGTGTGCTTCTTCGACCCCGAATTACAGACTGCGGTCAGTGCCCGCGTCGCTCTGGAATCCGACCTGCGCCACGCCGTCGCCGAGCAGGAGCAATTCCTGCTTTACTACCAGGCGCAAGTCGATTCGTCGGGCCACATGATCGGAGCCGAGGCGCTGGTGCGCTGGCTGCACCCCGAGCGCGGCCTGGTGTCCCCGGCCGATTTCATCCCGCTCGCCGAGGAATCCGGGCTGATCCTGCCGTTGGGCCACTGGGTGATGGCCACCGCCTGCGAGCAACTGTCGGTCTGGGCGGCGCGACCGGAAATGGATCACCTCACCGTGGCGGTAAATGTCAGCGCCAAGCAGTTCCGCCTGCCGACTTTCGTCGAAGAAGTGCTGGCATTGGTCGATTACTTCGGCGTCAACCCCGCAAGGCTCAAGCTGGAAATCACCGAAAGCATGATGGTGGTCAATGTGGATGAACTCATCGAAAAAATGACCGCGCTGCAAACCCGTGGTATCAACTTCTCCCTGGACGACTTCGGCACCGGCTATTCCTCGCTCTCCTACCTGAAGCGCCTGCCTTTGTACCAGTTGAAGATCGACCAGTCTTTCGTGCGCGATGTGCTCACCGACCCCAACGATGCGGCCATCGCCAAAATCATTGTCGCCCTGGCACAGAGCATGGATCTGGCGGTCATCGCCGAAGGCGTGGAAACCGAAGCGCAACGCGCGTTCCTCGAACTGAATGGCTGCCATGCCTTCCAGGGTTATCTGTTCAGCAAACCGGTCCCGGTCAAGGAATTCGAACAGCTGGTTACGAAATACGCCTGACCTGCGCGCCTGCCAGGCCGTCATTGAATCCGATCAGACTCGTCCGGCCAAATTTTCCGGCCAAATTTGCCGCGCGGTCATGCGTCAAACTCTTTACAATAGCGCGCGATTTATAGAGCGCCGCCATGATTAATATCAGCCAGGAAAATCACTACACCGAAAATGTGCAGCATCACCTCAAGGAGGTGGAATCGCTGCTGCACAAACACGCGTTGCTGGAAGAGGTGGTGCACAAACAGGACCTGCCGCGTCAGGATCGCCATGCGCTGCTCGATACCCTGCTGCACAAGCAACACCTTGCGGAGTTGCACCGCAAGCTGGATAGTCTTCATTCTGCGGATATCGCCTATATCCTGGAAGCCTTGCCCATCGAAGAGCGTTTGCTGGTGTGGGATCTGGTCAAGTCGGAGCGCGACGGCGAAATCCTGATCGAGGTTTCCGATGCGGTGCGCGAATCGCTGATCGCGACCATGAACCGCGAAGAATTGCGCGCTGCGGCCGAGCGGCTCGATACCGACGAAATCGCCGACCTCGCGCCCGACCTGCCGCAGAACGTGATGCGCGATTTGTTCAGGTCGCTGCCCATCGAAGAACGCGAGCAGTTGCGCGCGGCGATGTCCTATCCGGAAGATTCGGTCGGCGCGCTGATGGATTTCAACATCATCCATGTCCGCGAAGACGTCACGCTGGAAGTGGTATCACGCTACCTGCGCCGTTTTGACGAACTCCCGGATCATACCGACCAGGTGTTCGTGGTGGACCGCGATGACCGCTTCAAGGGCGTCCTGCCGATCAATCTCATTGTGGTCAACGAGCCGGATACGATAGTCGGCGACCTGATGCTGGCCGACACCATACAACTGCATCCCGATGACAAGGCGGAACATGCCGCCCATGCGTTTGAACGTTATGACCTGGTTTCCGCGCCGGTGGTGGAAGAAGAAGGCAAACTGATCGGGCGGGTGACGGTGAATGTGGTGCTGGACTTTATCCGCACCGAGTCGGAAAGCGATTTGCTCAATCAGGCCGGTTTGCGCGAGGACGAAGATATTTTCGCGTCGGTATGGAAAAGCGTGCAAAACCGCTGGACCTGGCTGGCGCTCAATCTGGTGACTGCTTTCATCGCATCGCGCGTGATCGGCCTATTCGAAGGTTCCATCGAAAAGCTGGTGGCGCTGGCGGCGCTGATGCCCATCATCGCCGGAATTGGCGGAAATTCGGGCAATCAGACTATTACCATGATCGTGCGCGCCCTTGCCCTGGGGCAAATCAATGCCGGCAATGCACGCAAATTATTCGCCAAGGAAATCGGCGTGAGCGCGCTGAACGGGCTGATATGGGGAAGCGCGGTCGGGGTGTTTGCCTTCCTCATTTACCACAGCATCCCACTCGGCCTGGTGATGACGCTGGCGATGGTGTTAAATCTGCTGGTGGCGGGATTGCTGGGAGTGCTGATCCCGTTAACGCTTTACAAGCTCGGACGTGACCCGGCGGCAGGCTCCAGCGTGATGATTACCGCCATTACCGACAGCGGCGGATTCTTCATCTTCCTGGGATTGGCGACCATCTTCCTGACTTGAGCAGGAACATCCCGCGCGGGAATGTGGGGTGCGATAAAGGCATGATGAAAAAAGGGCGGAGAGAAAACAGTCCGCCCCTTGCGAGGCAAACCTACGCGCCCAGAATACCCTTGCCGGCCATTTTTTTGGCGGCTGGTTTTTTTGCAACGACTTTCTTTGCGGCTGGTTTGGCGGCGACTTTTTTAGCTGCAGGTTTCTTGACTACCGCTTTTTTGGCTACCGATTTTTTCGCTACCGCTTTTTTCACTGCCGGTTTCTTGGCGGCGACTTTCTTTGCTGCGGGCTTGGCGGCGACTTTTTTGGCTACCGTTTTTTTCGCTGCCGGTTTTTTAGCCGCGACTTTTTTCACTACTGCTTTTTTCACTACCGGTTTTTTGGCCGCTACTTTTTTCACTGCGGGTTTCTTGGCGACTGCTTTTTTCGCCACCGGTTTTTTAGCCACTACCTTTTTCACTGCGGGCTTCTTGGCTACCGCTTTCTTTGCAACTGGCTTGGCGGCGGCTTTCTTGGCTGCCGGTTTGGCTGCCGGCACTTTTTTCACTGCGGGTTTTTTCGCTGCTGGCTTCTTTGCTACGGGCGCTTTCGCTTTTGTATCGGATGTTGCCATTTTCATTCTCCATAAGAATTTAGAACATTCACTACGACTCACTGCACACCCAAACGCCCTGTGTTTCAGCGAAAGACGCTTGCGGCATCGGCACTCTATCCACGTTTAAAAAAACCTGCAACAAATTTCGTAAAAAATTTTCGCGTAATTTGCAACACTCACAAAATTATTTTTTCACCGGCATACAACTGCGCCACCGTTTCGCGCTCACGCACCAGATGCACTGCCCCGTCATCCACCATCACCTCGGCAACGCGCGGGCGGGTGTTGTAATTGGAGCTCATGCTCATCCCATAAGCACCGGTGGAAAGCACGGCCAGCAAGGATTGCGGCGCGATTGCCAGGTTGCGCGCATGGCCGATAAAGTCGCCTGTTTCGCAGACCGGTCCGACTATTTCGTAGCTTTGCGCCGCAACATTTTCCCGCATTACCGGCAATATTTCATGGTACGCATCGTACAAAGCCGGGCGCATCAAATCGTTCATCGCGGCATCGACGATGGCAAAATTCTTCTCCTCGCCAGGCTTGAGATATTCCACACGCGTCAGCAACATGCCGGCATTGCCGACCAGCACGCGCCCCGGTTCAAGGATCAGTTTTTCGCCGCGCCCGCGCAGCGCACCCAGCAATGCAGCCACATAATCGGCAATCGCCGGAGGTGTTTCATCTTTATAGCGGATGCCCAGGCCGCCGCCCAGGTCGATGTGTTCCAGGCGAATGCCCTCGCCGGCCAGCGCATCCACCAGCGCCAATATTTTTTCCGTCGCGGCGATAAACGGGCCGGTCTCGGTGAGCTGCGAGCCGATGTGGCAATCCACGCCAACAATGCGCAGATGCGGCAGATCGCGCGCCCGGCAATACAGCGCGACAGCTTCGGTATAGGCCACACCGAATTTGCTTTGCTTCAGCCCGGTCGAAATATACGGGTGCGTCTTCGCATCGACATCGGGGTTCACGCGCAGGCTGACCGGCGCGACTTTGCCCATGTTCCCGGCCACTTCGTTGAGACGCTCCAGTTCGGCAGCCGACTCGACGTTGAAGCACAGGATGCCCGCATCCAGCGCCAGGCGCATTTCCGCCACGCTCTTGCCCACGCCGGAGAACACCACCTTGCGCGCCTCGCCGCCCGCCGCCAGCACACGCTGCAATTCGCCGCCGGACACGATGTCGAAGCCCGCGCCGAGGCGCGCAAACACGTTCAGGATCGCCAGACTGGAATTGGCTTTTACCGCATAACAGATCAGGTGTTCGCGCCCCTGCAATGCGTTGCTGAATTGACGATAACCGTCGGTCAGCGCGGCGCGCGAATAAACGTAACAGGGTGTACCGAACTGCATGGCGATGTCCGCCAGCGGCACCTGCTCGGCATGAAGCCGATGGTCTTGATAATGAAAATAATCGCTCATGGTTATTTACTTTGCTGTGAGGATGAAGCTCCGGGTGCGGGAAGTGTAAGCGGGCCTTTATGTCCGCAGCCTTGCAGCAGCGCGGCCAAAGCCATGATAATGCCTAAAGTAATGCCATGTCGCATGATTACATTCCCCAAAAATTAACCAACCAGATTATAAAGGCTGACCATGAACGAAAGCGAATTCAACCGACTGGCCGATGCCGCACTGGCACGCATCGAAACGGCGATAGATAACTGCGGCGGCGATGTCGAATGCAACCGCAGCGGCAACGTGCTGGAAATCGAGTTCGACAACGGCCAGAAAATCATCATCAACCGCCACGACGTCAACCGGGAAATCTGGGTTGCCGCCAAGTCCGGCGGTTTTCATTACGCCTGGCTGGACGGGGCGTGGCACAGCCGGCGCGACGGCAGCGAACTGTTCGGCAAACTCACAGCATTGTTTGCTGAACAAGGCGAGAAGCTCGATTTATCGTAGGGGCGCGATTTATCGCGCCCTTCTTCTGGCGCATGGATAGATCAGGGCGCGATGAATCGCGCCCCTACAATGCAATAGCCTTGAGTTCCCGGCGCAGCCTAGCGTAATCCGGGCAAACGCTTCCAACCACTTCCCAGAACGCCGCCGAATGGTTCATCTCGCGCAGATGCGCGAGTTCATGCACCACCACGTAATCCACCAGGCGCAGCGGCAATTTGACGAGCTGTTTATTCAGGCGCACCGTGCCGCGCGCCGTACAGCAACCCCACTGCGTTTTCGCCGAGGAAAGCCTGATCACACGCGGCGCAACCTCCAGCAGCGCCGCGTAGTGCGCCACACGCTCCGCGAACAGCCGTTCTGCCTCGAGCCGATACCAGTGCGCCACGGCGCGCTCGATTTGCGCTTCCCCACCGTCCTTGGCAATGAACACCGACAGCTCGCCGCAATGCCGTGCCGGAGTCGCGACAAACAAGCCCGGCACGACGCGCAGGATCAACGCATCGCCCAGATAATGGATCGTCTCACCATCCGCCCAGCGCGTCTCAACCGGCTTGCGCACCTGCCAGCCGTCCAGCTTTGCCACCACCCAATGCGCCTTGTCCTGCAATACGCTGCACAGCCACTTTTCCGAGGCGCGCAACGGCACGCTCACGGTCAGACCGCGATCATCGATGCGCAGGCCGATGCTCCTGCGCCGGCTGCTGCGCTTCAGGGTGTAGGCAATATTTTTTCCGGCGAGCAGTGCGGCGCGTTGTTCAACCGCGGGAGGGTGGGACACCCCGGACGTGCCCCTTGCGGGTACGGCGGGAGGGGAAACCAGATTGCGCAGACGTTTCAGCATTAATAATTTATCAATGCGGCAACTGCTGAATCTCATTCTCGATCCACGCCTCGACGCGCGCATTGATCTCTTCCGCCTTGAGGCCTTTGGTCTCGATCGGCGCACCGATGCTCATGGTAATCAGCCCGGGGTGTTTGCTGAACGCATTGCGCCCCCACAGCCGTCCGGCGTTGTGCGCCACCGGCACGACCGGGACGCCGCTGCTCGCCGCCAGCATCGCGCCGCCGATCTTGTATTTGCCGCGCTGGCCGAACGGGATGCGCGTGCCTTCCGGAAAAATCACTACGCAGAAGCCTTGCGCCAGCCGCTCCTTGCCCTGCTTGAGCAGTTGCTTTATCGCGCCCTTGCCGTCGCTGCGCTTGATCGCGATCGGGCTGGTCAGCGCCAGCGCCCAGCCGAAAAACGGAATCCGCAACAATTCGCGTTTCAGCACCCATACCTGCGGCGGAAAGATTTTTTGCAGCGCCAGCGTCTCCCATGCCGATTGGTGTTTGCACAACACGATGCAGGGTTCCTTGGGAATATTCTCGACACCGCGCACCTCATGGCGGATGCCGCACACCAGATGCAACAACGGCAGCATCAGCTTCGCCCATTGCGAAATGATGCGGTAACGCGTGAGCGGGCTGAGCGGAAAGGACAATAGAGCCAGCAGCGCAAAAACCGGCGTGATAAGAATTTGCAGCAGCAGGAAAATCAACGAGCGTATTAGCAGCATATCAATCTGGATTGTAGGGGCGATTCACGATAACCAGCGGCTTATGTCACCGTATTTTGGTGACTTAGCCGAATGGCTATGCAAAGCTGTTTGACAGCCTAGTCGAATGGCTAGTTGTTTCATCAATCGCCCCTACACCAGTGTCGCCACTGCCGCCGCCAGATCGGAAAAAACCAGTGTGCCTTCTGGCAGGCCACCCGCCTCTTGGGTTTTCATCCCCTTGCCGGTCAGCACCAGATAAGGCTGCGCGCCCAGCGCGGCGGCAGGCTGCAAGTCGCGCAGCGAATCGCCCACGGCCGGCACACCGTCGAGGTTGCCGAGACCGTAGCGCGCCGCGATCTCCTCCAGCATCCCGCTCTTGGGTTTGCGGCAATCGCAATCGTTGTCGTTGGTATGCGGGCAAAAAAACACCGCATCGATGCGCGCGCCAACCAGCGCGCAGGCCTTGTGCATCTTGCTGTGAATCGCGTTCAGCATCGCCATGTCGAGCAGGCCGCGCCCGATGCCGGACTGGTTGGTTGCCACCACCACGCGATAGCCGGCCTGATTCAGGCGCGCAATCGCTTCCAGGCTGCCGGGAATCGGCTTCCATTCTTCCGGCTTCTTGATGAACTGCTCGGAGTCGTAATTGATTACGCCGTCGCGGTCGAGAATGATCAGTTTCATGTTGTAGGGTGGGCACGTTTTTCGTGCCCACGCGGATAAACGGTGGGCACGAAAAACGTGCCCACCCTACAGCGACCTTGAATATGCTTGTTCATGCCGCCAGTTTGGAAATATCGGCAACCTGGTTCATCAGCTTGCCGAGCTGCTGCAACAGCGCCGCCCGGTTCAAGCGCAGCTCACTGTCCTCGCACATCACCATCACCTTCTCGAAAAAATCGTCGATGAAGGGCTTGAGCGTGACCAGCACCTTCAGGTTCTGCCCATAGTCGCCGCGATCCAGATAGCCTTGCGCAAACGGCGCGATGTCCTGCATGGCCTGGTGCAAATCGCGTTCGGCGGCTTCTTTCAGCAACGCAGGCTTCACGGCCGCGCCGGTTAGCTCTGCGCCAAGTTCCTCACAGTTTTTGCGCATGATATTCAGCACGCGCTTGTTGGCCGCAGCCAGATCCTTCGCCACTTCCAAAGCGGCGAAGGTGCGCACCCCTTGCAGGCGCGGCAAGACCTCGTGCATGCGCCCGTTCAGTATGCACAGCACCGCCTCGATATGCGACACCTCGAAATCGCGCTCGCGCAAATAGCCGCGTAAACGATCCAGCATGAAGCCTTCCACGTCGCTTGCCACCGTCGCACTCAGCATGCCATCCGGAAAGTTCGCGGCGGCGGTCTTGATCAGCGCGTGCAGCGGCAGATCGAGCGGTGTCTCGACCAGAATGCGCAAGATGCCCAACGCATGGCGGCGCAAACCGAATGGGTCTTTTTCGCCGGTGGGAATCTGCCCGATGCCGTAAATGCCGAGCAGCGTCTCCAGCTTGTCGGCCAGCGCCACGGCGCATGCGATCGTGCCCTGCGGCAAGGTATCCCCGGCAAAGCGCGGGTGATAATGCGCCTCGATGGCATCCGCCACCACCTTGTCTTCGCCGTCATGCAGCGCGTAGTAGCGTCCCATGATGCCCTGCAACTCGGGGAATTCGCCGACCATATCGGTGAGCAGATCGGCCTTGGCCAGCCGCGCCGCCAGCTCCGCGTCCGCCTTGTCCGCATCCAGCAGCCGCGCGATCGTGCCCGCCAGCATGGCGACGCGCTCGGTGCGCTGCAACTGCGTGCCCAGCTTGTTGTGGTACACCACGTTGCCGAGCTTCTCGACGCGCGATTCCAGCGTCTTCTTGCGATCCTGATCGAAGAAGAATTTCGCATCCGCGAGGCGCGGGCGCACCACGCGCTCGTTACCGCCGATCACCAGGCTCGCATCCGCCGGGCGGATGTTCGACACGATCAAAAATTTATTGGTCAGCCTGCCGTCGCTGTCCAGCAACGGAAAATATTTCTGGTTCGCCTTCATCGTCAGGATCAGGCATTCCTGCGGCACCTCCAGAAATTCTTTTTCAAATTGCCCGATCAGCACATTGGGGCGCTCGACCAGCGCGGTCACTTCGTCCAGCAACGCGTCGTCCACGATCGGCCTCACCCCACCGCCCGCCTGCACCGCTGCCGCCGCCAACTGGCGCACGATCTCGTCGCGGCGTTTCTCGAAGGACGGGATCACCGCGCCCTCGTTTTCCAGCTGCGCCGCGTAGCTGTCGGCATCGCGGATGTCCAGCGTCGCGCTGGCAGCCTCGAAACGGTGGCCCTGCGTGGCGCGCCCGGCCTGCAAGCCCAGCACCGAAACCGGCACGATCTCCGCGCCATGCAGCGCGACCACCCCATGCGCGGGGCGCACGAACTGCACGCTGCTCCAGCCATCGGCGAGCTGGTAGGTCATCATCTTGGGGATCGGCAATTTCGCCAGCGCGTCTTCCAGCGCCTTCTGCAAACCTTCCGCCAGCGTCGCGCCATTCACCACGCTATCAAAAAACAACGCTTCCACCTTGCCGTCCTGCGCGCGCTTGAGCTGCGGAACCAGCGAGGTGTCCGCGCCGATGCTGGCGAGTTTTTTCAACAGCGCGGGCGTGGCCTGCCCGTTCGCGTCCAGCCCGACCGCAACCGGCATCAACTTTTGCGAAATGAGTTTTTCCTCCGCCTGCGCTGCCACATCGGCAACATGCACCGCCAGGCGGCGCGGCGAAGCGTAGGCAGTGACGGCGCCCTCTTTCGCCATCAGCCCTTGCGCCCTCAAACTCGCCTTGATGCTTTCGGCGAAACTCTCACCGAGTTTCTTCAGCGCCTTCGGTGGTAATTCTTCGACGAGCAATTCAACCAGCAGATTCTTGGTGTTGGCTCCGGCCGGCCTGTCGGCCTTAACCTGCGCTTCGCGCACATTAGCCTTCGCCGAAACTTCGCTTATGCTCGTTTTCATGCCGCCGCTCCTTCGACTTTGCTCAGGACAAGCTTCTTCTCGATCTGCGCCAGCACTTCGTCCGCCCACGCTTTCGGTGCCATCGGGAAACCGAGACGGGCGCGGCTGTCGAGGTAGCTTTGCGCGACGCTGCGCGCCAGATTGCGGATGCGCCCGATGTAGGCGGCGCGCTCGGTCACCGAGATCGCGCCGCGCGCATCGAGCAGGTTAAAGCTGTGCGCAGCTTTCAACACCTGTTCATAGGCGGGCAAGGCCAGTTGCTGCTCTATCAAGTGTTTGGCCTGCTTCTCATGGCTGCCGAACGCGCCGAGCAGGAATTCCACATCGCTGTGTTCGAAGTTGTAGGTGGATTGCTCGATCTCGTTCTGGTGGTACACGTCGCGATAGGTCACGCCGGGCGTCCAGGTCAGGTCATACACGTTCTCCACGCCCTGCAGATACATCGCCAGCCGCTCCAGCCCATAGGTGATCTCACCGGTGATCGGCTTGCAGTCGATACCGCCGACCTGCTGGAAATAGGTGAACTGCGTCACTTCCATGCCGTTCAGCCACACCTCCCAGCCCAGCCCCCACGCACCGAGCGTCGGGTTCTCCCAGTCGTCCTCGACGAAGCGGATGTCGTTCTGTTTCAGATCGAAACCGAGCGCCTCCAGCGAGCCGAGATACAAATCGAGGATGTTGGCGGGCGAAGGTTTCAGCACCACCTGAAACTGGTAGTAATGCTGCAAGCGGTTCGGATTCTCGCCGTAGCGCCCATCCTTGGGGCGGCGCGAAGGCTGCACGTAAGCGGCTTTCCACGGCTCCGGGCCGAGCGAGCGCAGGAAAGTCGCGGTATGCGAAGTGCCCGCGCCGACTTCCATATCGTAAGGTTGCAGCAACGCGCAGCCCTGTTTGTCCCAGTAATTCTGCAGCGTCAGGATGATCTGTTGAAAGGTAAGCATCGGTTGGTTTTATGCAATCGCAAAGGCGCGCATTTTACCGGTTTTCGGGCGTTGCCGTCAGCCTGATGAGCGCCAGCTTGTCGTCCCGCTTCAAGGCTTTGATTTCCATTTCGCGTTTCGATGCGGCTGATCTGTCGGTGCAAGGTTCGGCGAACACCAGTTCCACCGGCACGCGTGACCGCGTGTATTTTGATGCCGTGCCGGCATTGTGCGCCGCGAGGCGTTTTTCCAGATCGTTGGTGATGCCGCAGTACAGGGTGTCATCGGCACAGTGCAGGATGTAGCAGAACCACTCACTTTTCTTCAAACTACAGCCCACTCAGCCGACAATAACTCCGCTTGTTGTAATACAGTTTCAGCCGCCTTCTCCTGCTTGTCCGGTGGATAGCCATATTTGCGCAGGATGCGTTTGACCAGCACGCGCAGTTTGGCGCGCACGCCTTCTTTCACCGCCCAGTCGATGGTGACGTTGCTTCGCACCGAATCCACCAGTTCGCGGGCGATTTTTTTCAAGGTCTCGTCGCCCAATTCCAGTACCGCGCTATCGCTGGTTTCCAGTGCATCGTAGAACGCCACCTCGTCGTCGTTGAGGCCGAGATTTTCGCCCCGTGCTTGTGCGGCGCGCATATCCTTGGCAAGTTGAATCAATTCCTCGATCACCTGCGCTGTTTCGATGGCTCGGTTCTGATAGGCGCGCATGGCCTTTTCCAGCATTTCGGCAAATGAGCGAGACTGCACCACGTTCTTTTTCGAGCGCAGCTTGATTTCATCGGCCAGCAACTTGCGCAACATCTCCACCGCCAAATTCTTGTGTGGCATATCCCGTATTTCGGCCAGAAAATCATCGGAAAGAATGGATATATCCGGTTTCTTCAACCCCGCAGCGGCGAACAGATCAATGACACCTTCCGGCGCAACGGCATCGGAAATAATTTGCCGGATGGCATGGTCGAGTTCATCGGCAGGCTTCTGCGCATTGGCGGAGGACTTTGCCAATGCGGCACGCACCGCCTGAAAAAAAGCCACATCATCGCGAATTGCAATGGCAGACTCGTGTGGCACAGCAAGGGCGAATGCTTTGGATAGTTCGGTGACGGCTTGCAGCAACCGGATTTTGCCGTCTTCCTGGGCAAGAATGTGTTCCTGTGCGGCAGGCAACAGCCCCAATTTCTGCGCAGGTGTGCCTTGCGTCCAGGCTGCCCGGTCGAAGCCGTGGAACAGGCCGCAGCAGACTTCGTATTTCTCCAGCATCGCGGCAACGGCCTCTGCTTGGTCAATAGCAGTCTTGCCGGTGCCGCCGCTTTCCGTGTAATCGGCCAGCGCACGTTTCAACTGGTCGGCGAGGCCGAGATAGTCCACCACCAGCCCGCCGGGCTTATCCATGAACACCCGATTGACGCGGGCGATGGCCTGCATCAGCCCGTGGCCGCGCATCGGCTTGTCCGCGTACATGGTGTGCATGCAAGGCGCATCGAACCCGGTCAGCCACATGTCGCGCACGATCACCAGCTTGAATGCGTCTTGCGGATTCTTGAAACGCTTGGCCAATTCCTCGCGGCGCGGCTTGTTGCGGATGTGCCCTTGCCACTCCAGCGGATCGGAGGCAGAACCGGTCATCACCACCTTGACCGCACCGGCATTGTCATCGTCGCTATGCCATTCCGGGCGCAGCTTCACGATGGCATCGTAGAGCGCCACGCAGATACGCCGCGACATGCATACCACCATGGCTTTGCCGTCCATGATTACCAGACGCTGCTCGAAGTGTTCGACCAGATCGCGGGCAATCAACGCGATACGTTTTTCGGTGCCGACTAATGCCTCCAGTTGCGCCCACTTGGATTTCAGCTTTTCCTTGCGCTCGACTTCCTCGCCTTCGGTGGCTTCCTCAAACTCCTCGTCCAGCTTCGGCTTTTCCGCTTCGGTCAGCGCCAGTTTGGCTAGTCGGGACTCGTAATAAATCGGCACAGTCGCGCCGTCCATCACGGCGCGCTGGATGTCGTAGATGCTGATGTAATCGCCGAAAATGGCGCGGGTGTTTTTATCGCTCCCCTCGATAGGCGTGCCGGTAAAGCCGATGAACGAGGCGTTGGGTAGCGCATCGCGCATGTGGCGCGCGTAGCCGTCGATGAAATCATACTGGCTGCGGTGCGCCTCGTCGGCGATAACCACGATATTGCGCCGGTCGGAGAGCGTCGGGTAGTTGTCACCCACAGCATCGGGCATGAATTTCTGAATAGTGGTGAACACCACACCACCGGAAGCCACCTTGAGTAGTTCGCGCAGACTCGCACGATCCTTGGCCTGTTGCGGCTTCTGGCGCAACAACTCGTGGCAGCGCGCAAAAGTGCCGAAGAGCTGATCGTCCAGGTCGTTGCGGTCAGTCAGGATAACCAGCGTCGGATTTTCCATGCGCGGCTCCAGCACCACCCGCCCCGCGTAAAATGCCATGGTCAGGCTCTTGCCAGAGCCTTGGGTGTGCCACACCACGCCGATGCGCTTGTCCCCCGCAACACCGCCATGTTGCGGTTGCGTCAGGTAGGTATCCAGCGGCTGCTCGGCGCGCAGGGTGCAGGCGCGCAAGGTTTCGTCCAGCGCCGCATTCACCGCATGAAACTGGTGGTAACCCGCCAGCTTCTTGATGACGGTTTGCCCGTCGTCCTCGAACACCACGAAATGCCGCAACAGCAACAGCAGGCGGCGCTTCTCGAACACACCCTCCAGCATCACCTGCAATTCCGGCATCGAGGCCGGAGCCAGCGTTTCACCGGCTATCGTGCGCCATGGCATGAAGCGCTCGCGGTCGGCGGTCAACGTGCCGATGCGCGCTTCCAGCCCATCCGAGATAATCAGCAACGCATTGGCGAGAAACAGCGCAGGAATTTGCTGCTTGTAGGTCTGCAACTGGTTGAAAGCCGACCAGATGGTCGCGTTCTCGTCGGCGGCATTCTTCAGCTCGATCACGGCAACAGCCAAGCCGTTGAGGAATATCACCACATCGGGCCGGCGGTTGTGATGGTTCTCCACCACCGTAAATTGATTGACCGCCAGCCAGTCGTTATTTTCCGGCGAATCCCAATCCACCACCCGCACCCGATCGCCCTTCACGCGGCCATCGTCTGTACGGTATTCCACCTCGACGCCCTCGACCAGCATACGATGTATGGCGCGATTGTTGGCAAGCGTCGAAATCGCATCGGGGCGGGTCAACTTGCGAAAGGCATCTTCCAATGCTTCGGCAGGTATGCCGCGATTGAGTCGCACCAGAGCTTCGCGCAGCCGCCCTGCCAGGATTACATCAGAATAACTATCGCGCTCTGAGGTCGATTCGCCGGGAGCCAGCATCGGGCCATTGACGACCCGATACCCCAAGCCCTCAAACCATGCCAGTGCAGCTTGTTCGATAACATCTTCAGAAAAGTTGGCGGCGCTCATGCGGCTTTTTTCATTTCGCGTAGTGCCTCCGGCGCACGCAGCTTGCCGCTCAGCAGCTTCGGCAGCAGCGTATCGCGCAGAGTGGCGAGAGTACGGGATTGGCTTCGATTAGCTTCGGCCTGCTCGAAAAGCGGTGCGCAAATATTTTGGAAGGCATCGAGAATCCCCGCTTGATCGGGCACGGCGACTTTCCACGCACCAATGATTTCGGGTCGGACTGCGGGGTAGGCTCCGCCGTCAGCCATTTGTCCAAGGTGCTCGGAAAAATCGGCCTGCGTCAACGCAGCATGAATAAATGCCCATGGAGCTTTCGTTGGTGTGAGGACAGCGAAACCCGTTGAGACAACACGATTTTCAGGTGGATTCAGCGCGAGAAAGTAGGAGCCACGGTCGGGCCGGACTGTTGAGAGAACAGTATCGCCATACCGCAAACGACGGCGTGCTCGGCTGGGTTCTTCGCCACGCTGATAGGTTGCGATGTTTGCGATATTGCCCCGGCTGACCTCGGAAATTTCGACATATTCAAGCGTATCCAAGTCGTCGCTCTTGCCGAGTGTCCACGCATTGATAGCGCAAAGCTCTTCGATGGCAATGTACCGCCAACCCACCGGAAGTTTTCCGTCTTCTGAGTTTAAAAAGTGCGCGGGAAAAAGTGCGGCGGTAGCACCGTCGAGACCGGCTGGTTTGCGCCCATCGAGTTTGGCGCGGACGGGGGCGAAATCCACGAACCAGCTATGGAACAGCGCCCGCGCCATCGCCTCCAGCGTCGCGTTCATCCGCCGGTTCAGCTCGATCTTGTCGTCCAGCGTGCCGAGGATGTGCGCGATGGCTTCTTGTTCGGGGAGGGGTGGGAGCAAAACCGGGATGCGATGCAAATCATTACGATTTACTCCGGGGACGCTGCTCTTATCACTACAGGAACGAAAATCAACAGTTCGCAGAAGATACGATGTAAACCGGGGATCGTTGCCGTGGAAATCTTTCACCCAAAGAGTTGTGTTGAGTGGCCAGTAATCTTCCTTGATTAAAAATACTTGGCCGATGGTTCCGTATCGTCCGGTCACGACACCCGGACCAGCAACGCCAACCTCTGAGTGATAGTCCGTAATGCCGGATGACGAGACGATTGGAACCTTCCCGGGTTTACGATTCTGCGCGGGTAGATCGAAACCACGCTGGGGCGTGAGAACTTCGCCGAGTGTTTTTTCGTTCCAACCACCTGCAATGCTCTCGTAGGTTGGGTTAGCGGCCTCATCGCGTAACCCAACATCGCCATGCGCCGAAGGTGTCTGTCGGGTTGAAACCCGACTTACGTTTTTTTGCGGTTTACTCATGCTCACGTTCGGTTTGCAAGCGCAAAAACACGACATACTCGTTCATCACATCCACGGCCACCAGCTTGCCCTCCTGCAAAGCGGCTAAGTGCTCTTTGGTCAGGGTCATGATTTCGCCACCCCAGCGTTTACCGAAAGGCTGTTCGGTTTCTTCCACTTCAAAAGGCGCATCGACAATGGCGAGGCTGCTATCAAGTTCAATCATTTTGCTCTCCTTCCATTGTCCCCATATCCCCGGCCAGTTCGGCTTCGATCTCTTCTATCGTGGGCAGGCTGTCTTGCAGTTCTTGCGGCAGGGCGCGGGTGAGTTGGGTTTCCCATTCGGCGACGCTGATCGGTTGGGTGCTGCCGCCGAGGGCATATTCCACCAGCACGCGATTTTTTTCGCGCACCAGCAGCAGGCCGAGGGTGGGTTTGTCGTCGGGATGAGCCAGCAGGCGATCCACGGCGGTCATGTACATGCCGAGTTGCGCGCCGTCGCCTGGCTCGAATTTACGCGCCTTGAGTTCGATGACGATGTAGCTGCGCAGCTTGAGGTGATAAAAAAGCAGGTCGAGGTAGAAGTCTTCGTCGCCCAGTTCCAGATGCACTTGCCGTCCGACGAAGGCGAAGCCTTGGCCGAGTTCGAGCAGGAATTTCTGGATGTGGTCTATTAGTCCTTGTTCGAGTTGTTTTTCCCGGCGCGGTGCGTCGGTGCCGAGAAAGTCGAACAGATAAGGGTCTTTGAAGATTTGTGCCGCCATGTCCGAGTCTTCCGGCGGCAGGGTGGCGGGAAAGTTGTTCTGCGCCTTGCCATGGCGCAGGCGGGCGCGGGTTTCGATCTGCATGGCCAGAATGTTGCGCGACCAGCCATGCTCAACGGTTCGGGCGGCGTACCAGAGGCGCTCTTCGGGGGTATCCAATTTTTCCAGCAGGGTGATGTTGTGATACCAGGTGACTTGTGCAAGCGCCGCTTGCACAACCTCCCGATCCGGCCAGGCGGCGGCGAAGGCGCGCATGTATTTGAGGTTGCGTGGCGAAAAACCCTTCATGTCCGGGAAGGCGTCACGCAGGTCGGTGGCCAAGCGGTCGATTACGCGTGTGCCGTAACCCTGTGCGGCCTGCTTGGCAATAATGCTCTGGCCGATATCCCAATACAGCAACACCACGGCGGTGTTGCTGGCCATCACGACTCGCAGACGTTCCCGACGAATCCGGGTTTTGATGTCGGTCAGCCAGCCGGCGTAGCCAGCAGGCATTTCAACCGTGCCGGGCGCTACGGGGAACATGGCGCTGCGGTCGGTGCGACCGCGCTGTTTGCGTTCGGTCGCTTGGGGGCGCTGGGCGGGTGGGCCGGTTTTTTTGCTAGGGACCATACCCCAGCCCTCCCATGTTCACCTTGATGGCCTGCTCCAGTTTTGCCGACTCGGCAAATTGCCCGTTAAGCTCGGCCACGAGGTGCGCCATTTTTTCCTCGAAGGGTTCGCCGTCGTCTTCGACTTCTTCCGCACCGACATAGCGACCGGGGGTGAGCACATGACCGTGCTCGCGGACTTCCGCCAGCTTCGCCACCTTGCAGAAGCCGGGTTTGTCTTGGTAGGGCTGGTCGTTGTCACCCCGCCAGGCATGGTAGGTGTCGGCGATGTTGGCGATGTCGTCGGCGTCGAGATCGCGGTGGACACGATCCACCATACGGCCGAGCTTGCGCGCGTCAATGAACAGCACTTCGCCGGAACGATCGCGTAGCGGCTGCCCCACCCGCCCCTTGCCGTTGCGCTTGTTGCGGGCGAGGAACCACAGGCAGACGGGGATTTGTGTCGAGTAAAAAAGCTGGCCCGGCAGCGCCACCATGCAATCCACCAGATTGGCTTCGACAATGGCGCGGCGGATGTCGCCTTCGCCGCCGCTGTTCGACGACATGGAGCCGTTGGCCAGCACAAAACCTGCGACGCCATTGGGAGCAAGATGGTGGATGAAGTGCTGCACCCAGGCAAAGTTGGCGTTGCTGGTGGACGGCGAACCGTAAGCCCAGCGCTTGTCTTCCTTGAGGCGTTCGCCGCCCCAGTCGCTCATGTTGAACGGCGGGTTGGACGAAGCCGCTACGCGGAGAAATGCCATACCCACTATCCGCTCCAAAATTAAAATATGACCTCGCCCCAACTTGGGATTTTTAACGCACACGAGGTTGTACCGCAATGAAACCACATTTA